>Ga0326727_10001224_pt1 | contig 97534 bp, 82 predicted proteins | sample MB2enrmetagenome_FD_207643 | JGI IMG/M metagenome (GOLD analysis project Ga0326727, IMG submission 207643) | Lab enriched peat soil microbial communities from McLean, Ithaca, NY, United States - MB29MY | ecosystem: Environmental > Terrestrial > Soil > Wetlands > Peat | place: USA: New York... | reverse complement strand
AGATGGCGGGACCGGCTCGGGCCACGAGCCACCAAGATGTACCTTGCCGGGGTGCTTGAGTTTCTGTGCGGTCCGAGCTTACGGACGGATTACGGCTCGCCCCCTTGACCCACGGGGTAGAATTGAGGTTTGCCTGACTTCCTGGTAACGGTTGTGATCCCCACGCTGGCCGCGGATGCGAGGCTTCTGGAGTGCCTGGAATCGCTCGGGAGACAGACGCTGCGCGATTTTGAAGCCATCGTGGTGGACAACAGCGGCGAGGGCCGGGTGCGCCTGGGCTACCCGAATCTGGCGGCGCGGGTCGTCGAGAACCCGCGAAACGTTGGTTTCGGGGCGGCGGTGAACCAGGGGTTCGAGGCCTCGCGCTCGCCGTTTCTGGCGGTGCTCAACGACGACGCGGTGGCCCATCCGGAGTGGCTGCGGAGGCTGACGGCGGCCATGGAAGCCCGGCCGGATGTGGGCATGTGCGCTTCGCAGGTGCGGCTTTTCGGCGAGGAACGGCTGGATTCGGCGGGCATGCTGGTGGCGCGCGACGGGTCCAGCAAGCAGCGCGGGAACGGCCGGCTGCCCGAGGATTTTCCGGCCTGCGAGGAGACGCTGTTTCCCAGCGGCTCGGCGGCGCTCTACCGGCGGGCCATGCTGGACGACATCGGCCTTTTCGAAAGCTCGTTTTTCCTTTACTGCGAGGACACCGACCTGGGGCTGCGGGCGCGCTGGGCCGGATGGAAGTGCCTGTACGTCCCCGAGGCCGTGGTGGAGCACCACTACTCGCACTCGGCGGGGCGCGCGTCCCGGCTCAAAGCCTTCTACGTGGAGCGCAACCGTCTGTTCGTGGTGGCCAGGAATTTTCCGGGGCGCATGCTGGCGGAGGCGCCGCTGGCGTCGCTGGCGCGTTATCTTTGGCACGTGTGGTACATGCTGCGGGGCCGGGGAAGCGCGGCGCGCTTTCGCGCCGAAGGGAACGCCGGATTGCGGATGATCTGGTACGTGCTCCGGGCGCATGCCGTGGCGCTGGGAAGCGCCGGACGGCTGTGGAAGGAGCGGCGCGAGATCCAGGGCAACGCCCGCATCACCGCGGCGGTGTTCCGCGGTCTCGTGGCCGGCCATTCCATCAGCGCCAGAAAGGTGGCCGAACTGTGAGCGGCGCTGCGCAAAACGATCCCGGGAAAGCCAGCGGCGGGAAACGCGGCGGCATCGGGCCGGTTGGGCCGGACAGGCTGCTGGTGATCGTGCCGGCCTACAACGAGGAAGGCGCCATCGCCCAGGTGGTCGAGTCCGTGCACACCCACGTTCCGGGCGCGCCGGTGCTGGTGATCGACGATTGCTCGGAGGATTCGACCATCGACGTGGCGCGGCGGGCGGGCGCCGAAGTGCTCTCGTTGCCCCATCACCTGGGCCTCGGCGGGTGCGTGCAGGCGGGGTATAAGCTGGCCTACGAACTGGGCTTCGATTACGTGATCCGCGTGGATGGCGACGGCCAGCACGACGCGCGCGACATCCCGCGGATACTGGACCGGCTCAAGACCTCGGGATGCGAGATGGTGATCGGCTCGCGATTCGACGGGGAAAACGGATCGCGCACCGGCGTGGTGCGCACGCTGGGCATACGCTTTTTCCGCTGCGTGCTGCGGCCGATTCTGGGCAAGCCGGTACACGATCCGACCTCCGGGTTCGTGGGCGTGAACCGCCGCGCCCTGGACCTGTTCAGCCGCAGTTTCCCGCTGGAGTATCCCGAGATCGAGGCCCTGGTGGTCTTGCAGCGCAAGCGGTTTCGCTTCGAGGAAGTGCCCTGCCGGATGCGGCCGCGGACGACTGGGCGGAGTTCGATCACGGCCATGAAGTCGCTTTACTACATCGTCCACGTGCTGCTGGGAGTGTTCGTCAACGTGCTGCGATTCGAGGGCCGGCGCCGCGCGCAGCCAGCCGAAAAGAAGGAGGACCGATGGACCACCTCTTGAACGTCACCACCGGTTTGAGCGTGCTGCTGCTCGCCATCGTACTCGTGAGCGTGCGCCGCGCGCACATCCGCCCGGAATACTCGGTGACCTGGCTGATTGCGGCGGCGGCCATGCTGGTGCTGTCGCGGGTGCGCCCGCTGCTGGAACTGCTGCGCCGTCTCAGCGGCCTGCCCGATACGCCGCTGACGCTGTTCCTGATGGGCGCGGGGGTGTTCCTGATCATGGTGTTCCGTTTCTCGGTGATCCTCTCGCACCTGCGCGACGACAATATCGCGCTAGCCCAGCGGGTCGCCATTCTGGAGTACCATTTGAGAACCCAGCGGGAGCTATGAAGCCGAAGAAAACAGTCCCTTCGAAGAGCCCCAGCGCCGCGTCCGCGGCGGCTAAAGCGGGGGCGGCGGAATGGCGCTGGCAGCCGTGGGCCTGGGCGGCGGCGGCGATTGTGGTGGTTTTCTGGGCGTACGGGCCGGCGCTCAACGGCGCGTGGGTGTTCGACGACACGGCGCAGCCCTATGCCAAGCCCGGGTATTCGCCGTTTCTTTCCGACTGGCTGAGCGGCGTGCGGCCGGCGCTGATGTTCTCCTACTGGGTGGACAAGCGGATGGCGGCGGAGGGATCGACCTACGGCTTCCACGTGAGCAACGTGCTGATCCACCTGCTGGCCACGTGCCTGATGTTCTTCCTGGTGCGGTGGTTTCTGGAGCGCTCCGGCGCGGAGGCTTCGCGGCGCAATTTGCTGGCCGGTTTCGCGGCGGGAGTTTTTCTGCTGCACCCGGCCCTGACGGAGGCCGTGGCGTACACCGCCGGCCGTTCGGAATCGCTCAGCACGCTGTGGATTCTGGCGGCCTTCGCGGTGTTCCTGTTCCGGCCCAAGCCGGGGATCTCGTGGGGCCGCGTGGTGGCGGTGCTGCTGCTGTTTCTGGTCGCGTTCAAGACCAAGGAACAGACGGTCGCGTTTCCGGCCCTGTTGCTGCTGACGGACATCTGGTGGAACCCGGGCTTCTCTTTCAAAGGCATTCGCGGAAACTGGAAGCTGTATGCGGCCATGGCGGCGGGCGCGGCGTTGGCGGTGGTGCGGGAGTGGGGCCAGATCGCGCACGGCGGCGGCGCGGGCTTCGGCATCGACGTCAAGTGGTACGAGTACCTCTTCACCCAGTTCCGCGCGCTGCTGGTTTATATCGGCGAGTTTCTGCTGCCCGTCAACCTCAACGCCGACTGGTACTTTCCGGTTTCGAAGAGCATCTTCGACCACGGCGCAATCGTGGGGCTGGCGGTGCTGGTAGCGATGGCCGCGGCGGCCTGGCATTACCGGCGCCGCTTCCCGCTGGCGGCCTACGGATTCCTGGTGTACCTTTTGCTGATGGCGCCCACTTCCTCCATCATCCCCATCAAGGACCCGGTGGCGGAACGGCGCCTGTACTTTTCGATTATCGGGCTGCTGCTGATCCTGGTGGACCTGGCAAGCCGCCTGCGCACGGATCGCAAGACGCTGGCCACGGTGTGCGCCGCGATTCTGGTGGCGTGCGCCATCGGTACGCGCAGCCGGGCGGCGGTGTGGGCCGACGACGAAACGTTCTGGAAGGACGTGGTTCAGAAAGCTCCCGAGAATTCGCGGGCGCATTTCCACCTGGGGTTCGCGTGGGCGGAACAGGAACGCTGGTTCGACGCCATCGGGGAGTACGAGCAGGCGTCCAAACTGGCGCCCGCGATCCCCGATCTGCTGCTGGACTGGGGCGTCGCCTATCTGAACACCGGCCAGCCCGAGAAGGCCCTGGCGAAATTCGAGCAGGCCGCCAAAATGGAGAACGGCGCCCACGCCCAGACGCAGATTGCCGCGGCGTACGCCCAGATGCAGCGCTGGCAGGACGCCCTGGCCGCCCTGGCCGAGGCGCAGAGAGTGGACCCGGGTTTTCCGTTCACTTACGTGGAGCGCGGCAAGGTCCACCTGGTGAATGGCCAGTGCGCCGAGGCCGTGGAGGATTTGAAAACGGCGCTGACACTGAGCGCCCCGGGCGATCCGGCGCAGGACGAGGCCAAGCGGTACATGCCGCAGGCCGAGGCGTGCGCGGCCGGGGCGCGCTGACGGGAACATGAAACCGCTGCGCATCGGCGTGAATGCGCTGTACCTGATCCCGGGAAAAGTGGGCGGCACGGAGATCTACTTGCGGAGCCTGCTCGATGCGCTGGCCGGGATCGACCTCGAGAACCGCTATCTGGTTTTCACCAATCGCGAAACCGGCGGCGCGCTGGCGCCCGATGCGCCCAACTTCACCACGCTCGGGCAGCCGGTGCGCGCGGAATTCCGTCCGGCGCGCCTGGCGTGGGAGCAGACCGGGCTGCCGCTAGCCGCGCTGCGCGCCGGGATCGACGTGATGTTCAACCCTGGTTTTACGGCGCCGCTTCTGTGCGGGTGCCCACAGGTGACGGTCTTCCACGATTTGCAGCACAAGCGCCATCCCGAGTACTTCCGCTGGTTCGATCTGCCGTTCTGGAATTTCTGCCTGTTCTGGTCGGCGCGGGTTTCGCGGCGGCTGATCGCCGTGTCGGAGGCGACGGCGGCCGATTTGCGGCGCTATTACCGGGTGCCCGGCGGCCAGGTCGCGACGATCGGGCACGGGGTGGACGCGGCGTTTCAGGAGATTTCCCGCCGGCGCAGTCCGGAGCCGTTTCTGCTGGCGGTTTCCACCCTGCACCCGCACAAGAACCTGGACGGCCTGCTGCGCGCCTTCGCGGAGTTCCGGCGCGGCCGGCCGGAGTTTCGCCTGGTGATTTGCGGATTGCACGGCTTTTTCACCCGGCCGCTGGAGGAATTGCGCAGTTCGCTGGGCCTGGCGGGCGCGGTGGAATTCCCCGGGTGGATTCCGCGGGAGGAACTATACGACCGGTTCGCGCGGGCCTGGGCGTTCGTCTACCCGTCGCGGTTCGAGGGTTTCGGGATGCCGGTGCTGGAGGCGATGGCGGCGGGAGTGCCCACGGCCTGTTCGGCGATCCAGCCGCTGAGCGGCATGGTGGCGGATGCGGCGCTGCAATTCGATCCGCTGGACACCGGCGCCATGACGGCGGCGCTCGAGCGGATTACGGGCGACGAGGCGCTGCGGGCGAGGCTGGCGGAGGCCGGCCCGCGCCGCGCCGCGGAGTTTTCCTGGAGGGCCGCGGCCGAGGCCACGCTGCGGGCGCTGCGGGAGGCGGTTTGACGGGGAGGCGGAAGGGCGCTGGGGTCAAGGGCGAAAGGAGAGATCGAGCGCCAGCGAAAGCCGCGGATCGGTGTACAATAGGACTGATCGGGCCGTGGCGCAGCCTGGCTAGCGCGCTTGCTTGGGGTGCAAGAGGTCCCGAGTTCAAATCTCGGCGGCCCGACCAAAACCCTCCTTTTTCGCTGCGTTCTCCCCGTTTCCGGCCAGTCTCGCGGCGATGGTCTGAATGTGTGGAGTGCGGCGTCCACCAACGGTTCGTCAAAAGTTGCTATTGGAAAAACAGCGTGTCGTTGCGGATCTCACCTTCGCCGAATAGGCAGGGGCCTGGCCGAAACTGATAGCCTGGAGCGATTCTCATGATTGCCTCTCGAATCGCTGCCGGGTCCTCGGGTTCTTCCTCGGTTGAGATCACCATCCGCGGATGAAAGGCGCGGATGGTCTGCTCCGCGCCCAGGATCATGCGTGTTCCTGCGCCTTTGATGTCGGCCTTGATGATGTCCACTCGCGGCAGTCCCAGCTCTTTCACCATTTTGTCGATGGTGGTGACCGGAATATCGGCGATTATCTTCGCATTCGCGGCGTGCTCCACAAAACTGTCGCCTGCGGATCCATTGCCGTTTTCGTAGAAGACCAGCCGCTTCTCTTCGTCCCAGATTCCCTTCGGGTACACAGTTACTCTGCCGGCTTCGATCTCCGTGCGGAAATTCCTCCGCAAACATTCGAGGGCATCGGGAGACGGTTCGATGGCAACTATCCTTTCGGCGCCCGCCTCCAGCGCGGTTTTGACGTATACGCCGACGTGGGCTCCGCCGTCGAGCACGATATCGCCCTTCCTCACTCCGCCCGTCTGCGCGTCGCCGTAAATCTTGTCCTCCTGTTGCGCCAGCAGAATGGCCAGGATGGTGTCGCTGCTGTCGGGAACCCAGAACTCGCCTTCCGGTGTGGACCAGAGTTTGTATCTTCCGTCCTTGCGGACAACGTGGGACTTCGCAAGCAGCGCGTCGCGCCGTGCGTCCCGGCGCAGTTTCACCTTCGAGTCCTCAACTGCGCGCCAGACAGTGCAATAAGGGCTGGTCTTGGCAGTCACGCTGAGTGGAAGAATCGCCAGTCCCGGACAAAAAACCAATGCCATGTCGGCCACCACAAAAACCCCAATCGCGCCGATGATAAACCAGCGCGCTCGCCGGATCAGGCTTCCCGGTTCACCCTTTGTCACGGAACTATCATAACATCCGTTCCTTTCGCAGCCTCGCTGCCGGCATCTCCGCCAACATGCCCACGGGCGTCCCGCATCCATGAATCCAGCCGATGAAGCGGGGATGCGCATAGCCGGTGCTGAAAGGCAGGTCAAAGCGCATAAATTCCTCATGCACTGCCGCCAGACCGGAGGCTCCCGGATGTTCTCGACGCAATCGGGAACGTCATCCAGCGTGCGGTGCGCCGGGGTCCGGGACTCCGGCCAATTGGAAGGGCCGAGCGTCCGGCCCTTGGCCCAGCGGTGTTACCCCCAACTGCCGGCCGGCCGCCCCAGCCGGAGACGGGCTGCGGAACGCCAGGTGGGCGCTCAACGTCGAATGCGGGACGCCCGGTGCTCGCTGTGCTAGATTCAGGAAATGAGTAACAAGGTTCGCACAGTGCTGTGGCGCCTGGCCATTGTCCTTGCGGCGGCATGGCTTACACTGCTGGCTCTCCTCATTCTCCTGGCGCCTCGTCACGATTGGGCCGAGCGAGCCGCCGAGCGCGTAGCGGAACCGATCTTCCGGTGCGTGAAATATCCGGCTGCCCTGCTGACGCGGGACCGGCATTGCGCGGCGGCGGATGTTTGGGCCGACACCCGTCCCGGGCGCTCCACCGAGGCCTGGCACGAGACTATTCGGGCGGTGCGGCTGATCCGGTCGGAAGGCGGTTTCGACCAACTGAGTACTCCGGCCGGCCAGTTCTGGGTTCCAGCGGGAGAAGAGTCGGCAATCGCCGAGGAGTTGGTGGAGCAGCAGGAGAACGAATACGGCGACACCGTGCGCGGCGTCCACGCAGGCGATGTGGTGCTGGATTGCGGCGCGAGCGTCGGCACCTTCACCCGCCATGCGCTACGGAGAGGGGCCAGCCGCGTGGTGGCCATAGAGCCCGCGCCGTGGTCGCTGGAATGCCTGCGGCGGAACCTCTCGGAGGAGATCGGCCAGGGCCGCGTGGTGGTCTATCCCAAGGGGGTCTGGGACCGCGACGACCAACTCGAGCTCACCGTGGGGAGCCAGAGCTCGACCAGCGCCGGTACCCTGGTGCTGGGCCGCGGAACCAGGCTCATTGCCAGGGTGCCGTTGACAACCATCGACCATCTCGTAGCCGAACTCGGGCTGCCGCGGGTGGACTTCATCAAAATGGACATTGAAGGCTCCGAGCCAAACGCCTTGCGGGGCGCCATCGACACCGTGGCGCGGTTCCACCCGCGGCTCGCCATTTCGCTGGAACATCGGGCCTCCGATCCCGAGACCATCCCTGCCCTCACCCGGCGTCTATGGCCGGATTACCGGGAAGAGTGCGGGCCGTGCAGCATCGCCGCAGGCCACTTGCAGCCGACGATGATGTTCGCTCACTAGGCTCCTGGGAAAGGACCTTCCCACTCGCATCCAAGTCGTCGACGGCGGGGGCGGCCGGCAGCCTGTTCAGCTGAGGCAGCGAGCCGTTAGTGCCGGAACCTGCTGTTTCTGGCCTTTATTTGCGCGCGATTAGCCTGTAAACTGTCGATTCTATGTGGTGGGGGTTGAAAGGAGGCTCGATGAGGCAATGGCTGCGCAGTGCCATGACCGGCTGCATCCTGGCAGGTCTGGTCCTGCCATGCACCGCATCCGCCGACGCGCTCGCGGAGATACGCAAAACCGGCAGAATGCTGTGGGGCGGAGATCAGGAGGGCGGCGGCCCATACGTCTTCCCGGCCGAGAACGACCCGTCCCAGGTGACCGGGTTCGAGGTAGATTTCGCGAAGCGCATCGCAGAGTACCTCAAAGTGAAGGCGGTATTCACGCAGGGGCAATGGGACAAGATGCCCGACATGCTTCGCACCGGGAAGATTCACGCCATCATCAACGGGTACGAGCTTACGCGCGAACGCGCGGAGATCATGGATGCCTCGATCCCCTATTACGTCTATGCGCTGCAATTGATGGGGAGCACCGGCAATTCCCGGATCGATTCTTGGGCCAGCCTCAGGAAGGGCGGCGGCGCGGCGAGGGTCAAGATCGGCGTCCTGAACGGGTCGGCGGCGGAGGCGTACGCGCGCACGTACTGCGGCGAGCGGTGCGAGGTGATCGCCTACGACGGGAACACCGACACCATGCGGGAGGTGGAGACCGGCAAACTCGACGCCACCATCGAAGACACCCCCATAGCCTCGTTCTACGCGCCGCGTTTCGGAGGCTTGCGCCGGATCGAAAAGCCGGTTCAGCGGGGCTACTACGTCATCTATGTTGGCAAAGGGGAGACGGCCCTTCTGGAGGCGCTGAACGAGGCCATCATCCTGATGGTGCGCAACGGAGACCTGGAACGAATCTATCGCAAGTACGGCATCTGGGATGAGCAACAGGCGGAGCTGACCGACATCGCCGAAAAGGGGCGCTTCTACGGGTACGCCAGGGCTACGGAAGCCAGGATCGAGAAGAACCGGATGCCGGCGGAGGAGTCGGTCACGGCCGACACCCGCAAGCGCGGCTGGCGGATAGTGAAAGACTACAGCGGGATACTCATCCAATCGGCGGGCATGACCGTGGTTCTTTCATGTTTGTCCTTCCCGCTGGCGATCCTGGTGGGCCTGACAATCGCCATCGGCCGGCTTTACGGGCGACAGTGGCTGCGGCTGGCACTCACGGCTTACGTCGAGTTCCTGCGCGGCACCCCGGTGATGCTGCAACTCTACTTCATCTTCTTCTTCCTGCCCGAGATCGGGGTGAAGGTGCCGGCCTTCTGGACCGCCATATTGGGACTGGCCATCAACTACTCCGCCTACGAATCGGAGATTTATCGCGCCGGCCTGCAGGCAGTTCCGAAGGGGCAGATGGAGGCGGCGCTGTCTCTCGGCATGTCGCGCGTGCTGGCCTTGCGCCGCATCATCGTGCCGCAGGCGGTGCGAATCGTCATCCCACCGGTGGTCAACGACTTCATCGCGCTGTTCAAGGACACGTCGGTCTGCTCGGTGGTGACCATCGTGGAACTCACCAAGCGTTTCTCGGTGCTTTCGATGAGCACCCAGGCGACCGTGGAACTGATGGGGATGACGGCGGTGCTTTACCTGACGATGAGTTACCCGATGTCGATCGCCTCGCGGCGCATCGAGAAGCGCCTGGGACTGGAGGCGCAGGCATGATTACCGTCACGAACCTGATTAAGCGCTACGACCAAAACGAGATTCTTCGCGGCATCTCGCTCGCGGTCCGCAAGGGAGAAGTGCATTCCATCATTGGGCCATCGGGGGGCGGCAAGAGCACTTTCCTGCGCTGCATCAACGGCCTGGAACCATTCCAGGGCGGAGAGATCCGGGTGGGCAACCAGGTGCTCACTCCCGCGACCGGTCCGCGGCGCGACGCGCGGTTGCTGGAGGCCGTACGGCGCCAGGTGGGATTCGTGTTCCAGCAGTTCAATCTGTTTCCGCATCTCACGGTGCTGGAGAACGTGACCGAAGCGCCCATGCAGGTTCTGAAGCTGAAGCGCGGCGAGGCGGCGGACCGCGCCGGGAGGCTGCTCGCGCGCGTCGGGCTGGAAACCAAGCGTGAGGCATACCCGCGCGACCTGTCGGGCGGGCAGCAGCAGCGGGTGGCGATCGCCCGCGCGCTGGTCATGGAACCGGACGCCATCCTTTTCGACGAGCCGACCAGCGCACTCGACCCGGTGATGGCGGGCGAGATCCTCTCGCTCATAGAGGATCTCGCCAGGGACGGCCAGACCATGATCGTGGTGACCCACTCGATGGGATTTGCGCGCAACGTGGCGAGCCAGGTTCACGTCTTCGCGGACGGCTACGATGTCGAGAGCGGGCCTCCATCCAAGGTGTTTGGCGACCCGCAGCACCCGACCACCAGGTCATTCCTGGCGCAGACCGCCAAAGACTGACGGCAGCGGCGGGGAGGTATTCGATCTGGCGCGGCCGCTTACAGTTCCAGCCGCTCTTTCAGCGCACGCGCCCGGTCCCGCGCCACCGGTAACCGGGTCCGTGCAGCATCCTTCAGGCACACGGCCGTCCGCCCCCCGAAGCGCGAACTGACCTGCTCCACCCAGTCCAGATTCAACAGGATGGAGCGATGAATGCGCACGAAGCGCTGGGGATCGAGCTTCTGTTCGAGATCCGCAATGGTGTAATCGACGGAGTGAGGGCGGCCATCCACCACCGCGTAGGTGAGCTTCTCCCGCGCCACGAAATGCGTGACTGCAGCCAGATCGACAACCTGGATCCGGTCGCCCACACGCGATGCAAGTCGCTTGGGATAACCGCCGGAGGAAGACCGCAGCGTGGCGGCCAGGCCCTCCAGGACCGTACGCAACTCAGGCTGCCGCATCCAATCCGGCCTGGCTCCGCCCTGCAACCGTTCAAGTTTGCGCAGGGCGCGCCGCAATTGCCCGGGGTCGACCGGCTTCAGCAGATAGTCGATGGAGTTCACCTGGAAGGCCTTCAAGGCGTACTCGTCGTAAGCCGTGGTGAAGATCACCGGCGGCTGGTCGCGAAGCCGGGCCAGCAAATCGAAGCCGGTCATGCCGGGCATTTGTATATCGAGGAAGAGAGCGTCGACCGCCTGGCGGTTCAGGAACTCCAGCGCCACGGCGGGATCGGTGGAGCGTCCCGCGATCTCCACTGCCGGCTCTTCGCGGAGCAGCCGTTCGAGGCGCTCGACGGCCAGCGGTTCGTCATCCACCAGGTAGACTCGCAAGGGCATGGCGATCACTGGGGGAAGGAAATCCGCACGGTGAAGTACATTCCGTCCTGCGCAACTTCCAGCCTTGCGCCGGCGCCGAACAGGAGAGCCAGGCGCGCGGTAAGATTGTCGAGCCCGTGCCCGGGCGGAACGGAGTCCAGCGCGAAGCCGGGTCCATCGTCGCTCACATACAGGACGACGCGTCCGTCCTGGACCCTGGCGCTGACGCGGACTTCACCGCCGGCGGGCCGCGCGGCGATCGCGTGTTTGATGCCGTTCTCCACCAGAGTTTCCACCGCGAGCGGCGGCACGCCGATGTTTTCCATCGCCAGGGGAACATCGATCGAATACCGCAGCCGGGAACCGAACCGGGTCTGTTCGATCTCGAGGTAGTCGCGCACGATTTGAATTTCCTGGCCCAGCGGCACCAGACCGGTTTGATTCGCGCTGAGCGAGAAGCGGAGCAGCGCGGCGAGTTTCCCCAGCACGTCCTCGGCCCGCTTGGGGTCGGTGGGGATCAGGGACGAGATGGAGTTCAGGGTGTTGAACAGGAAGTGCGGATGGATGCGGGATTCGAGCGACGACAGCCGCGCCTCGGCGGCGAGTTTGCGCGCGCGCTCTTCCTCCAGCGTGGCCAGATCCAGGCGTGAGCGCACGTGCTGGTAGAAATCCATGCCCAACCCAAAAATGAGGGTAATCACCATGCCGAACATCATCGCGAAACGGAAACGGGACCAGTAGTGGTCCCAGGAGTCGAGCCGGAGGGCCGCCAGCAGGAGCCCGGAAAACAGGCATCCCGCCGTGTTGGTGGCAGCCAGCACGCCAATCGTTCTGAGCAAGCGGAGACTCCGTCTGCGAACCGAGCGCTTGAATCCCAGAAAATACAACAGCACCGCTGAGGGAAGGGCGATCGAGTAGGAGTAAAACAGCGGGATCACGAAACCGCGAAGGATCTCGGAGAAGCGCGAGGCGTGTTCGAAGCTGATGATGATCGCCGCGCTGGCGACACTGGCGGCCGCCGCCACGCCGCAAACACGCAGGAGGAATCCTTGCGGCAGCCCGCACCAGGCGGTCTCGCCCACAGCGGGAATCGGTTCATGGCGCACGGCTGGCCTCACATGTGAAATATAACGCCGATCGAGACCAGCGCGGAGTAGGGGATGGCGCCGAACTCCGAACGGCCCGGTTTTCCGCCGGGGGTCTGGGCGTGCAGGTACGCGTAGAAGCGATTCCCGACGCGCCGGCCGGCGTCGAATACGCCAATGCGGCTGCCATCGTCGAGATTGGAGACCAGGGACGCCGTGACGTCCCATTCCTTCCAGCCCGGGAGTTGGCGCAGAGGGGCTTTGCCTAGCCGCCAGAAGCCATAGTGCTGGCGCCCGGCCGAAGCGGGCATCCCGGCAGGCCGGTAGTAAGCGGTGTCCGGAGGCGTGTAGAATTCCGCAATGGCCGAGAAACCGGACCGCAACGTGTACTTGCATCCCAGCAGGATGGCCGCCTGTTCCCGCCAGGCCAGTTCGCCGTGAATCTCCACGGCGTCGCCGAGCACGCGCGTGAAATTCAGGCCTGCCAGGGTGGTGCCGCCGCTGTCGTGTGAAACGATCGCCGATGCGTCGAACCCGCCGGCCATTACGCCATAGCGGAACGCGGTGGTGTCGCGCGCCCCCGCCGGTCGCTTGTCCAAGAGCCCTGCGCTGGCCCACACCACGGTGAAATCCTGTTTCCCGGCGACCCAGTCCGCCTCCCCCATCTCACGGCCTTGGTTCAGGTTCAGCCGGTCGGTGGGATCGGTAGCCACGCGCGGCGGATCGAGGACGCCGGTAGCGGTGAACGCATAACCGGCGCCCCATCGCAGGATGCGCTTGCCGGCGGTCAGGTCCAGATCGCCGGCGGTGAAGCCCGCATAGGTTTCCCGGACGCGCGCCTGCTCATGGGTTTCGCCCTGTGTCTCGGCCAACCCCGCCAGGCTGGTGGAGAATCGCAGCCAGTCCGCATACTTCCAGGCGAAGGAGGGTTCCAGCAGCAACAGGTTGCCGGCATCCGCGCCAGGCACGCTGAGGCCTGCGGCGAACGACCCTTCTTCGGTCAGCGAAAGCGAATACCGGATCTCGCCGGCGGGCTTGCCGGCAGCGGGATCCGGATCGTCCGCGAGGGACGATCCGCAGAGCAGCGGCACGAAGACGATCACGCGCAGGTTCATGTCACGCCTCCTAGAACCGGTCCAACCTGCCCTGATGAAAGAGCTTGTCGGGAAGTTCCCGCGGCTGGAAATCGTAAAACTCTAGCACGCTGTGGGATTGTTTCCGGATCTGGTCGTAGAGCGTCATCCGCGTCAGCCGCGTGGTTCCAGCCACCGGCCGGTATTCATCGAAGATCGCGGACTTGATGTGCTTTCCGGATGTGAGATAGAACTCGGCCTTCACCGGCCGGGCGTCCGCCACGCGCAGCCAGTACTCGATCTTGTGATAGGTGGAGGCTTTGCGCCTGGCGGTCAGCTCCAGCACGTGGCAGTCGGTGTCGCCGCACTTTTCCCGGCGCAGGTAAACGGCGTCATAGTCGTACGCGTAGTTGGTGCGGGCGACGTCGCCGTTGGACGCATCGCCGGTCAGCCGTTCGAGCGGGGTGATGCGGACCGGCCGGCTGGTGTCCGGCAGGTAGACCCACATGTCGTCGCCCAGCATCAGCAGGAAGCTGCCCTTTTCCCTGGGGCTGAGGAACTCGACGTGGGTTTTGTCCGCCCCCTTCTGGGACACCCGATAGAGGTGTTCCTCATCCGCTTTGCCGGACTCGAAGTTGGTGATCTTCACGCGGCCCACGTAGCTGGACCAGCCGTTGCGCTGGAGATCGGACTTTTCGAGGAGGGCCTGCGCGCCGGCGTCCGACAGCGATGCGGCGCAGGCGCCGCAGGCGCAACCGGCGAGCAACCAAAGCAGCTTGTTAGACATGACTGAGAGCCTCCACAATTCGCAAACGGGACGCACGGACAGCCGGCATCAGGGACGCGGCCGCGAGCGTGATCGACACCAGCACCGCCGCGCCGGCCATCAGCGCCGGCTCATGGATGACCTTGAGCGGCATTCCCGCCGTGGTGCCGGGCGGCGGCGGCAGCACGATGTTCGAGCGATTCAGCAGCGCTCCCAAGCCGGTCCCAGCGGCCACGCCGAGAGCCGCGGCCAGGATGCCCGTGAAAATCGCTTCTCCCAGGAAAAGCGCCACCAGCCAGGAGCGCGGCGTGCCCATCGCCAGCATGGTTCCAATCTCGCGCGTGCGTTCGAACATCGCCATCATCAGCGTGTTGGCGCTCGACATCACGACCATGAAGAACACGATGACGCCGAGAAAGACGAAGATCCCGCTCATCATCAGGCGTACCTGTTTGTAGTAGCCGGCCAGATCGATCCATTTCCGGACTGCCAACTGCTGGCGCGATGCGGCCAGTGAGGGGAGAATGGCCGCGTACACGGCGTCGGTATTTTCGGTCTGGTCCAGGCCGATCACCAGCTTGGTGACGCGCGGGCTTTGCAAGAGGCGCTGCGCGGAGGCGAGCGGGATAGTCAGCAGGCGGTCGTCCATCTCCTTGAAGCCGGTGGTCACGATCCCGGCCACACCGACATCGATGCCGTTGAGCGCGCCATCGGAGGTGACGGAAAGCAGCGTCAGGCTGTCGCCCGGTTTGGCGCTCATGGAACGCGCCAGCCCCGCGCCCAGCAGCGCCGGAATGGACTCGGTTCCGCCGGCGTCCAGGTCATGGCCGGAGGTGATTCCGGGTTCGAACCCCATGCTCTTTTCACGGGCGGCATCCACGCCCGTGCCCATGAACACGGCGGATTTCATGCCGTTCGACACCATGCCGTAGAACTCGATGCGCGCCGTGACGCCGCGCACGTGCGGGTTCTGAGCGGCCAGAGAGGCGACGCGCTGGTAGTCGTCGAGCCCGTTGTCGAGAGCGTGCGTTTCGTCGCGCCGGAAATACTCGGCGTTGTAGATCTGCAGGTGCCCGAGCCCGTTGCGGATGGTGCTCTCGCGCAGTCCCCAGAACATGCGGGAGAAGAATCCGCCCACCAGCAGCAGGCCGGCCACGCCGCCCGACACCACCAGCAGCGTCATCACCGTGCGGCGCCGGTTGCGGAATACGTTTCGAAATGCCAGCAACAGAAACTTGCGCATGGTTCAGCTCCTTGAAGAATCCCGCGGCCTGGCTTCGTGCATCCGGCCAGCCAGGCATTCCGGGACGCCAACGGCAGGAAGTTGCTCATCGCTCACCGGCTGCCCGCCCGTGTCTTCGACCACCCTGCCATCGCACAGCCGCACGACGCGGTCCAACCGGTCCAGCAGCCGCTGATCATGCGTGGAAAAAAGAAACGTGATGCCGAGTTTCCGGTTCAGGTTCCGCATGAGGTCGATCAGTTGTGACGCGGTCTGCGTATCCAGGTTGGCCGTGGGCTCGTCCGCCAGGACCAGCGAGGGGCGATGCACGATCGCCCGCGCGACGGCTACCCGCTGGCGTTCGCCTCCCGACAGAAGATCCGGCCGGTGCCCGGAGCGTTCCGTCAATCCGACGCCGGCAAGAGCCTCCGCCACCCGCTGCCGGCGCTCGCTCTCCGCCATCCGCCGCAACAGCAGCGGGTACTCGACGTTTTCCGCGGCCGTGAATACCGGAATCAGGTTGAAGGTCTGGAACACGAAGCCGATCTTTTCGCGGCGCAGGGCCGCCGATGCAGCCGGCCGCAACGCGGTGGTGTCGGCGCCATCCATCAGAATTCGCCCCCTCGAGGGGCTGTCGATACAGCCGATCAGATTCAGCAGCGTCGACTTGCCGCTCCCGCTCGGTCCCGCGATGGCGAGGAACTCTCCCCGGCCGATGCGCAGGGACACGTCGTCGAGCGCCGCTACGGAACTGTGGTCCAGCACGTACTGTTTACTCACATGCTCGACCCTGGCCAATGGACCCATTCGTTTCTCCTTCCAGACAGCAGAGTAAGGGAGGACGCCGGAAACGCATTCTGCGATCCGGATGGAGGGCAGAAGAGGCCGACGAGACGTGGAAAAGAGGCGACGAACGGGGGGCGAGCTCGGCTCGCCGGGCGGGTTGACGGGGAGCCCCCTTGGGGTCCGCCGCGGGTTGACAACCTGCCCCACAAGACTGTCGCAGGCTACGAAGACGACCCTGGGTAGTACGCGAAAACACAGTGGCTGGCGGGCAGGCGACCGGCCGGCAGTATAATTGCCAGAGGCCACCGGGCCAGAACGTAAGGCCTAGTGGGGGATTGAAGGAGGGCATATCATGATCGACACTTCTGGCGACGCCACGCGTCTTTCTCCGTGGTGGAGACACGCGGCCATCCTGGTGATGGTCGCCGGCTTCTCGGTATTATCTCTGGTCACGGTCCTGACCTACACCAACGCTCCACCTATCCCGGAACAGGTCACGGATGGAGCGGGGAGCGTGGTGTTTACCGGCGCCGACATCCAGATGGGCCAGGCGGTCTTTTTTAAGTACGGCCTCATGGAGCACGGCAGCCTGTGGGGACATGGGGCTTACTTAGGTCCGGATTACAGCGCGGAGTATCTACATCGGCTCAGCGAAGTGTCCCGGGATATAATCGCCGCGGAGAGATATGGCAAAGTGTTTGCGCAGCTTTCGCCGGACGAGCAGAGCATCGCATCTGCGCGGACGATCGCCGTGCTCAGGGAAAACCGCTACGATCCGGTTTCGCGGACTCTCCGGCTCTCGCCGGGTGAGGCGGCTGCCTATCGCACGCAGCTTCCCGAATGGAGCGCGTATTTCACCCGGAAGGATGCCGCTCCCGGACTGCCGGCCAACTATATACGGAACCCCGCGGAGCTTAAAACTCTGACCACTTACTTCGCCTGGGCAGCCTGGGCCACAACGGCCAATCGCCCCGGGAAGGATTACTCGTACACCAACAACTGGCCCTACGAGCCGATGGCGGGAAACCGTCCTTCCACAGAGGCCTATGTCTGGAGCGCCTTGAGTCTGATCACCCTCCTGTCAGGGCTGGGTTTGATCCTCTTCGTGGTGGGCAAGTTCGACTACCTCGGCTGGAAAGGCGAGAGCCCCGGTTCTCATGTTATGCACTTCGCTCCCCATGCTTTGAAGCTCACGCCCAGCCAGTGGGCCACGGGATGGTTTTTTGGCATTGTAGCCCTATTGTTTCTGGTGCAATCATTGCTGGGAGGCGTACTCGCCCACTACCGGGTGGAGGCCGGAGGCTTTTACGGGCTGGACATCGCCCGGTGGCTGCCCTACACGCTGGCGCGCACCTGGCATCTCCAACTGGCTATCTTCTGGATTGCGACGGCCTGGGTGGGCGGCGGCCTTTTCCTGGCGTCGTGGGTGGGCGGCGAGGAGCCCAGACACCAGAGGACCGGCGTCCACGCACTGCTCGGGGCGCTGGTGGTGGTGGTCGCCGGCAGCCTGGCAGGCGAGGCGCTGGGCATCAACGACAAGCTGGGGCGGCTGTGGTTCTGGTTCGGTCACCAGGGTTCCGAGTACCTGGACCTCGGGCGGTTCTGGCAGTACCTGCTGGCCGCCGGCCTGGTCTTCTGGCTGTTTCTGATGTTCCGGGCGCTCAAGCCGGCGTTCAAGATCCCCGGCAAGCGCGAACTATCCGCACTCTTTCTGTACGCCGCCGTGGCCATCCCGGTTTTCTACCTGCCCGCCCTTTTCTATGGCCCACACACCAATTTCGCGGTGATCGACAACTGGCGTTTCTGGATCATCCACCTTTGGGTGGAGGGATTCTTCGAACTCTTCGCGACGGTGCTGGTGGCCATCATGTTCCACCAGATGGGCGTGGTCAGCACCAAGACTGCCACGCGCCTGATTTACCTGGACGCCATTCTGTATCTCAGCGCCGGGATCATCGGCACGGGCCACCATTGGTATTTCACGGGACAGGGCACGCTCAACATGGGTCTGGCGGCATGTTTCTCCGCTATGGAAGTTGTGCCTCTCACGCTGCTGACGCTGGACGCCTGGGACTTCATCAAGCTGAGGAAGGCGCAGTGTTCCGAGTGCGGCCAGGACCTGGCCTGGGGCCAGAGGTGGTCCATCTACTTCCTGATGGCTGTAGGTGTCTGGAACTTCGTGGGCGCCGGCGTTTTCGGATTTCTGATCAACCTGCCGATCGTGTCCTACTTCGAGGTGGGCACATCGCTCACCCCCAATCACGGGCACGCCGCACTGTTTGGCGTCTTTGGGATGTTGGCGCTGGCAGTGCTGGTCTTCTGCTTGAGGGCTATGCAATCCGACGCCACATGGGAGGGGACGCAGAAGTTCATCCGGTTTGGCTTCTGGGGCGCAAATGTGGGCCTCGCGCTTATGATCTTCCTGGATCTGTTTCCCGGAGGGGTGATTCAGCTCTGGGACTCCATCAGCAACGGGTATTGGCACGCGCGCCGCCTGACATTCCTGATGAGCGGCACCTACCACAAGCTGGAATGGCTGCGCATGGTGGGAGATACGGTCTTCCTCCTGGCCGGCGCCCTGCCCATCACGCTAGGAGCGTTGCGCAGCGTATGGAAAAGAGACCTCGCTCCCACGGCGTAAAGGCTGGGCCCGGGCGGGTCGGTGTGGCGCGGAGGCGGATGCGGGGTGAGGTGATTTGCAGGGACCTGCTGAATGGAGCTTTGGGAGGCGGCGCGCAGTTGGTGACGAAGGACGGGCGGGATTCCTCGGACGGGGCGAAAGCGGGGGGACAGACGGCGCCGTCCACGCGGCGGCGTAGGGCGTGGGGTCTTCGCGAGGGGTTGTGCGCGCCTTGGGACGGGGTCTTCAGTACCCGGGTTTTTGCGGATGGGCGCGAGGGTGAAATCCAAGCTACCCGCGCCAACTTGTGCCATGCTGGAATTTCTATGCGAGACTCAGAAGCCATCGAGAACGAGTTGATGGAGATCAGCGCCATCGCCGACGAATCCATCAAACTGGAACGCATCGTTGTCTGGTGCACCCTGCATCCCGACGAAGTCCCCATCGCCCTGCATCAGCTCATAAGCCGGCGTGACAAGCACCGGCCGGAACCCTCTGAAACCTAGCCAGGGCAAGGTTGCCGCCTCGCGGAGCGGGAAGGCGTATGGTGAAAGCATGCCTGGACGGCAGCAGGATGAGGATGTGGAACCGCCCGCGGACGCGTGGCCTTCACGGGCTCGCCAATGGTGCCGTGCGGCGCTGGCACTGGCGTTCCTTTTCGCCAGCTTGCCGCTGGCGAGCAAGCTGCTTCTGGGCGATTGGGAATTCGATGGTGCGCAGGCGATAGCGGGCCTGTGCCTGGTGGCGGCAGCGTATCTCTATTTTGTGGGGCGGCAGAGCCGGCCGCCGATTCCGGATGCCGCCGCAATTCTCAACGAGTCGATCGGGTTGGCGGCGGCGGGGGACGCCGGCCAGGCGATCGCGTTGCTGAACGAGGCGCTGCGGCTGAACCCCCGTTTCTGGCAGGCGCGGCAGTACCGGGGTGAGATTCGTCTCCAGGAACCGGGCGGCGCCGAGTCCGCGCTGCGGGACTTCACGCAGGCGATCCGGCTGGCGCCTGACGAACCACACCTCTACGTCCTCCGCAGCCGCGCCTTCACCCTGCTTGGACAGGAATCGTCTGCGCACGCCGATCTGCAGACCGCCGCCAGACTGGGCGGTGACACCGGGGAACCGGCGGGGCCGTCGTCTTGAAAACGAGACAGGCGGCCCCAACGAACGCGATTGGAATTATAATCGCCAGTAGCCAGGAAGCGAAGCCGGCGATCCTGGTTCAGGGTTGGCATGGAACCGGAGCCAGCCAAGGAAAAGAAACGGAGATAAGAAGGAGAGTGTATGAGTTCTGAGTCATCGCGTCGCAATTTCCTGGCTGCGGGGCTGGCTCTGCCGGCCGTCGGGCTGGCGAAGCCCACAACCACTCCGCTGCCTGCGCAGTCCTCTGCAAAGGGAGCGGGTCCGGAGGTGAAACTCACCTATCGGACGCTGGGGAAGACGGGTCTAAAGGTAACGGCGCTGTCTTTCGGGTGCATGACCACGTCGGACCCGTCGGTGATCGAGAGAGCGGCCGACATCGGCATCATCCACTTCGACACGGCGCGCGGTTACCAGGCCGGAAACAACGAGCGGATGGTGGGCGCGGCATTGAAAGGCAAGCGCAAGCAGGTGATCGTCTCCAGCAAGAGCATCGGCAAGACCAGCAAGGACGCTCTGGCCGACCTGGACACCAGCCTGCGCGAACTGGGCACCGACTATCTCGACATCTGGTATCTGCACAACCGGAGCACCCCGGCCGAGGTGACCGACGATCTGCTGGAAGCCCAGCGCAGCGCCAAGAAGGCCGGGAAGATCCGGTTCGCGGGCGTCAGCACGCATTACAACATGGACCAGATGCTGGCGCACCTGGTCAAACTGGGGCAGACCGACGTAGTCCTGACCACTTACAACTTCGCCATGAGAAATGTGGCCCTGGACGATCAACCGGCGCGCGTCGCTGACATGACCGCGGCGATCCAGACGGCACGGAAGGCCGGCATGGGAATCGTGGCCATGAAGACTCTGGCCGGGGGCCTTAGCCGCGTCTCGCGGGGCGACCGGCTCTACGGGGCGGCGCAGGACGCGGTGAAGAAGACCTTCAGCCAGGAGGGCGGGCCACTGGCGGCCATCAAGTGGGCGCTCAAGAACCAGTCCCTGGATACGGCCATCGTGTGCATGACCGATCACGAGCAGCTCGACGAGAACCTGCGCGCCATGGCCGAGCCGTACACGGACAAGGACGAGCATCTTCTGAACCAACTGCTGGCTTACATCGGCCCGATGTACTGCCGCATGTGCGGGGCGTGCCGCGGCGTTTGCGACAGGGGAGTTCCGGTGCCGGACATGTTGCGCTTCCTGACGTACGTCGACGGCTACGGGCAATTCGCCCTGGCTCGGGAGAAGTTCCTGGAGTTGCCGGAGCGGGTCCGCAACATCCGGTGCAGCGACTGCGCTTCCTGCTCGGTTCACTGTCCCAACGGCGTGCAGGTGCGGGACCGGGTGCTCCGCGCTCAAGAACTGCTTGCCTGAGACGGCGAGGGTCGATAGAACCGTATGGCACGCGACTGAAAAACCCGGGACTTATAACCTGAAAGTCCCGCGAGTGCCACGCGCGAATCATTGAGCGGGCAGCCTCTGCCGCTTCGGAGGGTGGAGAAGATCCCGCGGGTTCGCAACCGTGAGGGTGACCGGCGCCGGGGCGCTGGTGGCCGTCCCGTCGCTCACCACCAACTGAAACGTGTAGGTGCCGGCCACGGCCGCGACAAAGGTCGGGCTCATGGCGGTGGCGCCGCCGCTCCCCAGGGTGACCGCCGGTCCCGCGGTCTGTACCCACGAATAACTCAGCGTCCACCACGCCGGCAATTCCGGCGTAGCGCTGGCCGGATCCTGGCTCCCGGAGCCGTCCAGAGTTACCAGGCTCCCCACTGGAACCTTGCGGCTCGGGCCGGGGTTGGCCACCGGCAGAACTGGATTGCCAACACTGATAGTGACTGTCTTGGTCTCCGATACCATACCGTCGCTAACGGTGAATTGCACCTGATTGACACCAACGGCAGTGGGCGTCCAGCTAAACAGTTGTGAAGCGAAACTCGCGCCGCCCGGAAGGGCGCCGGTCGAATAGGTCAGACCCGTCTGGGCAGCCGCTGTTTCAGTGCCGGAAGCGGGGCTATACGCCTGTACCGTAAACTGCAACTGCTGTCCTACCGTGGCGCGATAAAAACGCTTCGGGGCAGCACTGTCGAAATACGTGTGCAACACTGTCACCGGCAGGGGATAATTCGTGGTCGCAACGGCATACGAGTACGGGTAGCTTGTACTCGGAACCGTCGGATTCCTATACAGCGCATCCAAAGGCGTACCCGGCGCCGGCCGGTTTATGGTAACCTGTTGCACTGTCGCGCCCGCCGGCACCGTCACATTCGTGACTGTATCGGTTGAATACGCCAGGTTCGGAACATACTCCAGATCCGCCGGCCGCTTTTTGGTGTTCGTTACTTCCACGAAAACCGGGACGCCGGATGCCACCTGTGCCGCAAAGTTCCCGAATGTGGAGTCGCGGACATCGTCCAGGACAACCGCCGGACGGTTATCCAGGGCCAAATAGCTAAGGCTCACGTTGTCGACCGTAAGGCCGGTGACATGCCGGGCCCAAATGCCGTATGCGGGGAGCGGGCCAAACATGACATTCTCGGGATACAGAAACGGCAACTCCGGAATGTTGTAGGGATCCTGAGCCCATCCTCCGTTTCCGCCGTTCGCGGTAGGGTCCCAACTGATCCGCGGCAGGTATCCTTCGTTGGCGGAACGGCCAAGCCAGTCGATATCCTGAGTGGTCATGTAGGAGGCGTCATAGCCGTACGGGTGGTAAGTATAATTCGAGTGCAGGTACCGATTCTCGACTGCCTGCTGCAAAGTCAGACCGCCTCGATACTGTACTGTGATATTGCTGAGATTCACATTCTGGATCGGGTGACCTTCCAGGCCGGCGAGGATGATGGGGTACCGCGGATCGGCATCCGTCACCGTCAGGTTGCTGATGCTGATGTTACTCACAACCGCAAAACTGCCGTCCAGTTGAGCTCCGGGGCCGATCGCGTCGCCATCCACCGGATTCGTCGCGCATCCACTACAAGGCTGATATGGGTTCAAAGTATCCGGCGCGCTTTGAGAGACCATGTATCCCATGTAACCCTCGCCGCCGATATAGACCAAGAGGTTCTCGGCATATGAGGGAGCGTACCGGCTGGCGGGGAAGTACCCATACTGAGCTGTCAAATTGGGGAGAACGTACTGGGCGTTGTCCAGGCGGACGTTGTTAATGGGGGTCACGTCCTGGCCGCTACCGATACCGGTGACCGGAGTCCGGCCCCGGTCCCCGAGCCGGATGAAAATCGGTGTATAGATATCGTTCATCGTGGAATCGGTGAATACGATGTTGGTGAGCACGGCGCCGTCCACCGATTCGACCGCGAAGCCGGCGCAGCGCTGGAATACGATGTTCCGGATCGTGACGGTATCGAAACCGCTGCTGGCTTCGGTGCCCAGTTTCACGCGCCCGGTCATGGGGTTTTGCTGTCCCTCCGCATAGGCTCCGCTGAGCACGCTCCCCGGCTCGTAGCCACTGACCATATCGTTTTCGACCAGCACATTTTTAGTGGGAGTAAAGGTGCCTAAAGCGAAGGTGGCCTTCAGCACAATCGCGTCGTCATTGGTGGAATTGAATACGGAATTCCTGACAGTCACATTCTGGGAACAATCGATATCGAACGCATCGCGATCGGTGTCGATGATGATCCCGTCGATGGTCCAGTTAGTCACGCCGGTACCCAGAATGCCGAAATGTCCGCCATTCTTGATGGCAAAATCGCGAAACACAACATTGACGCAGTTCTTGAGTGCAATGGCCTTGTTGGCCTGTATGGCGGGTCCGCTGTCGGTCCTCGTGGTGACCTCCGCCACGTCGGTAACCGCAAGGATCTGGATCGTGTTGCCGTTCGCGTCGATATCGCTTCCGTCGATCAGGCCGGGGCCCGAGATCATGACGTTGTGCAGGCCGATGCCCCAGATCAAGCTGTCTTGCCAGTGGCTGTGGCCCTGGTCCTGAAGGCCGACGAAAATGTTCGCCTCGGGGGCGTCATAAAAGCCTCCATCCTGGCCCGCGCCGGTCCCCGGTATGGCCGCCCGAAGGACCGAGCTGGTTGATTCAAAATGCAGACCGACGTTGCTCTGTAGATGAATGCTGTAACTCTTGAACGTTCCAGCCGGAATCAGAACGGTTCCACCGCCGGCCGCGGCAGCCGCGGCGATGGCGGCATTGATCGCCGCCTGGTTCTGTAGCGCCCCTCCGTTCGACACCGCGCCATACGCCGTAATGTCGAAGAACGGTCCGCTGGGCTCGGGAAGAACGGTCACGCCGCTGCCGGTGGCGAGCGGAATCTGAGCATACGCACTCACCATAGAGCCGAGGAACAAACCGGCGCCGAGCAGTGTCCGGGGAACAGCCGGCCAGAGCCACCACACCAATGGGTTCCAGGCGGTGGCGTGTTTCACTCCGGTACTGTGCATTACTACCTCCTGTGGGAGTTTCTAATCGGATCAAAACTGCTGCGTCGAACCACACTGCGATGCCCGCAATTGTCAACGCATGGTGGAACCGTCTGGCGGCGCCGGCGGCGTGGCGCACGGGAGTGACCTCCATTTGTGTTTCCTGAATCGGGGTGGGCAGCGCACAACGCGCGGCGAATGCGTCGACAATCGCGTCGACGGAAGCATTGAGAAGGCCTTCCGGCTTTAGCCCCGCGAGGTCTCTTCTCAGCCGCTCTTCCAAATGAGCCATGACGTCATGCCTGGCGGCGTTCTGAGATAAGACGCACTTGCGCCTGGGGCTCGGTGCTATCCGCCTTTGAACAAGCCAGCGGGTCATTGTTTTCTCCCATTGTACGGAAAATCACCCAGTCTGACAGGTGTGATGCGAACACGGCCGGCGCTCTTCGCGCTTTTCGACGTTTGGGTGGCTTAGAACGGCGGGGTGGCGCCGTTCGTGTTCTACATGCAACGCGGAAGAGCCAGCGGCAGGGCAGCGAGTGGGCACTAACCTCGGTCCTACCGGGAACAGCACACAGGGCCGGCAGACGACGGTGTTCCGCGGCAACTGAACCCAGGCTACCAACGTCGCGCGCACAAACGTGCAGGGCTCAAACTGGTAAAGGTGGCGCAGCAAGTACCCCAGGCGTTTCTCAATCGGCGGCCTTACTGCGGCAGCCTGAATGAGGATAGCTAAGTTGGGGGCTGCATCATTATCTGCCGATCGGCATGGATGCTCAGGGACCAAGCGACGGCGAGCATGCCGCCGTCCAGCTCTTGCTGCGGCGCGCTGGGCACCTGGGACCTCGCTTCGCCGGTTGTGTCGCGGGAGACGGAGAGTACGCTGCCGGGTGCTTTTGAACATCACCGAGGACCCCAAACCGCCAGCGGTCGCACGCCGGACGGACGGCGTTCCGCCGCTTAATGGTGAACGGGAACGCGGACTTCCACACAACTCGAATCCACTCCACCGCGCTCGTCCAGGCCCCGCAGCAATTTCGGAAATGCTGCCGGGGCACATTCTTGGACGAGCGTGAATTTGTCGGCGGAGAGCATGTAACTACTCGAAGCCGGGTTCTTGCCGGTCACGGTCAGGCGGACGATGTGATCGCCCTCGGTCAATGTGACGGCGCCGAACGTGGCGGCCGGATAGGACTGTGCTGCCGAATACTGGTCCAGATTGCTTCCCAGCGTGACGCCATCCACCGACAAGCTCAGAATGCCCCGGTTGGTGTTTCCTTCCCACATCATTCGCAATTGATATGTCGCGGCGGGGACGCCCGGCAGGGTGAATTCGATGTACGGACCCGCAGCGGACGCCTGAAACTCTATCCACTGATCGTTACTTGCCTTGGCGTCGGTCTGTAAGCTGGTAACGGCGCCATCGGGCGCATAAGAGAGGCTCTCGGCTTCGAAGTCCCAAGCCCTGCCCGATGGGGGCTGGACCTGAATCAACTCGATGCCATTGCCGGTCTTGAGGTTGCGGCTGTATTGCTTGGCCGTGGAGTTGTTCCAATGCTCTTCCACGCCAAGGCTGCCGAGGTACGCGCTGCTGCCCACATCGGGCTGGTAGGCGTATCCCGAGAGCTTCTTCCCATCGGACGCGGGCACCGATGCGGCCTCGTGGATGTAGTAGTCGCTGTTCTGGGGCAAATTGAATTCCGTGTTCAGGAAGTCGAATCCCACCGAGTCGATGGCGCACGCATCCTGGGACAGGAGTACGCTGCTGGGCCAACCGCCGCCGAAGGGACTCATGGTCCATTTGACCGGAGTGCTGTTGGGGCCGGGTGCACCGTAGAGACCATCGACCATAAACAGCAAAGTCTTCTCGCCCAAATCGCTATTGCCCATAAGCGGAATGAAATTGGAATAGTAAGCGGGGGTGCCGTTGCCGAACTCCACGCCATGCCGTTGGCCATCGACGGCGCCGTAAAGGTTCTTGAAGCACAGGGTGGGGCCATCGCCGTGGCTTTTCATGATCGCCATATCGATAAAGAAACCGGCATTCAGGATCTGCTGGCAGATTCGCTTGCCCTTCGCCGTGCTTTCGCCGCTAAAGGTCTCGGTATAATTGACGGAATCCGTGGTGGGCCAGACCGCCAGTTCGCGGCCGTTCAGACCCACCCCATCCACAAAGTGGACGGCGGGGTAGCTCGCATGGACGTAATTGTAGATATTGTCGCCGATCGTGCGCGGGCCGCCCCAGCCCCGGTTCACTCCCGAGGCATCTAAGACTGTAATATCGGACTGTGCCACCCCGGCCGCCACCAATTGTGCAACCAACGCCAGGATGACGTGGGGGTTGGCGGTGATGGTGTACTCGTCACCCGAGGTGCCCGGATCCCCACTAACCCCATTCTTGGCATAATAGTTCACGTTGTCCTGGTTGCATGGGTTCTGGTTGATTTTGATGGCTATCAGTTTGTTCGGCGACTGTTGGTAGCCGATGTTGCCATTGCCACGGCGCTGGTTGAAACTCCTGAACAGGGCATCCCATGCGGCGGCGTCAGTTGTGGTGCTGGTGAGGATGCGCAATCCGCCGGAAAGAATGGCATCGACTTGTGCCTGATCCGTCATGTCGGGATCCCACCAGTGGGTGCCGTCCTCCTTGCCGCTCCACAAGCAGGCGCCGGGAGCGTAGCCCCAAATCACTCGGCCTGGATTGATTCCCCGCGCAATGCCGATGGGAGCGTTGGGCGTGCCGCCTGTGCTCGCGCCCGCGGTTGGTTCGATCCGCCACGACACCACCGCCGCGCAAACCAAAACGGCGACCAGGCAAACGCCCACCAGCGAGTAACGGTCTTGACGGATGAATATCCTGGTGGAGCGGTATGCGGGAACCAGGCCAAGCAGACTCAACCAGTACACTATGCCCCCAAAAGCAATGGGAGCGGCCACCCGCTGGCAAGGATAGGCCGCACGGGAGGGCTTTGGCACGACCCGCACAAGATACCAGATCAAGGCCAACAGCCCAGCAATAGAGAACAGCCACCTGCCCGGCCGGTTCTTGAGGTTCAGGCCGACAATCCGGCCGGTCCTCCCACCAACCCGCAATGCAGCTTTTAGTACATTTTCAGCTTGCATTCCAGTCATTTGCTTTTCCTACACTACCAATGTTGCTGCTTTGATATCCCCAGCTGGATTCTCCTCATTCTATCTTCAGGCAAAAAACGCGAATGACTTTCCTTTCGCATGTCGAAACGAAAAAAGTATATGGGGACACGATCGGACCTGTCAACGCCATCTTTGGTACGTCGGGAAGGGCTGGCTGACGTTGCTATCGGGTCCCGTGGTCAGCCTGCTGAACGGGCATCCCGGCGCGTTGAAGTTCTCCAGCGGCACCCACATGCTGGTGTCCGGCCTGAAGGAAACGAACAGAGGCGTCACGTCGCCTGGCAACCATAGGAGTGTGCTCTCCATCGGCATGCGCATCCCGCACGCCCGGCGGTAAAGGCGTGTTGCCGATGGGGTCCACGTTGTGGTGCGCAATGAGTTATTGGGTCAAGGTTAAAGAGAAATAATCAAGCGGCGATTGACAACCCCACGAGAAGGTGGTAGTCTCTCTGAAGAAAGGAGTCATCGTGCGTCAAATGAGATCGAGTTCACCGATACATTGCGACGGATTGATCGCGGCGCAAGACGACTCGTTTTCCGTCTTTTTCGCCCGCGTCTGACAGTTAACCCAACAAATAGACAGAGGAGTGTATGGCGACCACAGAAGAGTATCTGTGCCGGCATTTCTCCCGTATGGGCGCGCGCCTCAAAATGCAAAGGCCGGGTGTCCGGCAGGGAGAAAGAGTCCGAATCGACGTGGGCAGGGACCGGGATGGCGAGTTTTTCGACGTTCGCTGTCAGGACGGGATGGTTCCCGAGATCCTCGATGTGCAGCCGGCCTCGCGCCATCTTGTGTTGATGGTTCGGGACGGCGGGGACAAGAGTAAGTTCCTGCTCGGCCGCGACGAGCGTCACTGGTTTGCCGCCGCGGTGCCCGGTGACGGAGTTCACGATGTACGGACCGCGATTGCGAGTCTTCGCCCCACAGAGGTCGAAGGCCGGGACGCGATCCGGCAAGGCGAGTGGTTTTTCGTTCCGGCGCCCACGGCCCATGAAATAGCCGGGGTAATCCATCGGAACGAGCCGCTCAGCCGTGGCGGTGGCAGCAAGCCTCATATCTGCGAAGAGGTGATGAGGCGTTTCGGGGTCACTGTCATGGTTTCCCAGGCGTATCCAAACGGAATCGCGGAGCCGGAGTACAACCGGCTGATCGATACCAATCCCAGGGCGCGCCATATGTCCTGGCGCCGCATGGTTCGCGACGCCCAGGTATATGCGCGGGGAGACGTACGCCATCGCGATCACAAGACCATTCACCTGGATGGCTGGCATCGCGTCTACATGAACCGGGAGCGGTTTGCAAAGCACGCCAGGCAGATCGCGTTCCTGGACTAACCACCTGGCGCGCCGGTTTCAACGCCGGCGCGCCAAAAAATCCGGACGCGGCAACGCGATTCGGGCAATCAGAAGAAGCGTTATGACACAACAATCGAAAGACGGTATGGCGCACATGACCAGACTTACTCCGGCGCAGGAGAGCGCTTACCAGGTACTCCGGCAATCCCTCAAAGCCGGCAACCTTCTTCTACTTACCAGCCACACGGGACGGGGCCGTACGACAGTCCTGCGCCGCCTTCAGGAGGAGACGGGCGGCGGCTTCGTCACCGCCAAGGAGTTTCTGGAAAGTTCGGGTGCGCGGCATCCGCTGTCGCTGGAAGAGGCGCTTCACGCGGCCGTCGCCGGCGCCCTGGAAGAGCACGATATCGTCTATGTGGACGACGTGGACCTGATCCACGAAGCGACCTCGAGTTGCCATTTCTATCCTCGCGGGCAGTACGTGGAAACGGCGATGCTAGAATTGGCCGAACTCGCCACCCGGAAAGGAAAGACGCTGGTCGTCTCGACGGACGGCTCCGTGGCCGCGGCTTTCACCACCCGGAGTTTCTCCGCTTCGATCCCGCGCTTCAGCGCCCGCGACTACGCCTGCTTGATCGAGGCCTTCGTGGGCGGCGAGGCGCCGGCGATCGACTGCGAGAAGGTTTTCCGTTTCGCGCCGAAACTCAACGCCCACCAGATCAAGGCCGCATGCCACTGGCTGCGGGCGGCCGGAGCTTTCGATACTGAGCAGTTCATCGAGTATCTGCGATCGCAGCGCCTGGCCAGCAACGTGGACTTGTCGGAGGTGCAGGACGTCGGCCTCGGCGATCTTCAGGGCGTGGACGAGGTGCTGCGGAGCCTGGAAATCCACATCGTTCTGCCCCTGGAGAACGATCCGGTGGCGAACGATCTGGGACTCCGGCCCAAGCGAGGCGTCCTGCTGTATGGGCCTCCCGGCACGGGAAAGACCACCATCGGACGCGCGCTGGCGCACCGGCTGCGGGGCAAGTTCTTTCTGGTGGACGGCACGTTCATCGCGGGCACGGACCAGTTCTATCATCGCATCCACCGCGTCTTCGAAGCCGCTAAGGACAACTCTCCGTCGGTGATCTTCATCGACGATGCCGACGCCATTTTCGAGGACGGCGAGGAGCGGGGACTCTATCGATACCTGCTGACCATGCTCGATGGCCTGGAAAGCGAAGGAACGGCGCGGGTTTGCGTGATGATGACGGCGATGAACCTGGGCCATCTGCCGCCCGCTTTGGTGCGCTCCGGCCGGGTGGAGCTGTGGCTGGAAATGAAGGTTCCGGACGCCGCCGCACGCGCTCGGATACTGGAAATGCACACGGCCAAGCTTCCCTCCGAACTGGAGAGCCTGGACCGCGCGCGGATCGTGGAGTTGACCGAGGGGTTCACCGGGGCCGATGTCAAGCGCTTAGTCGAAGACGCCAAGGGCTTCTACGCGTTTGACAAGGTGCGCAAGGTTGCCATGCGGGCGGCGACCGATTACTTCATCGAGGCTGCCAACGGAGTTCGCGAAAACAAGCAGCGCTATCAAGCCGCCGAACAGGCCGCCCGCCCTGGCGCGAAGAGCCAATCGGCATTAGCAGCCCTCCGCGCCCGCGTGATGGCCCGTGCGGCGCTGGGCGGGTCTTTCCCTTCGCCGCCGGCGGAAGAAGACTGAACGGCGGCCTGCCGATCCGGCTCGCCGGCGCGCGCTCAGGCAGGTCAACTGGCGATGCGGACCCTCGTGAAACCATCCTCGTCGCGAGTCTCAAAGCGCACCGGCAGAAACTCCGAGATCACGGCCATGTTGGTCCGCGAGTGAGCGTTGATCTTCTCGGCCGTGAACGACCCAGCTCCGGCCAGCGCCAGAGGCAGCAGCAACTGATCGGTCAGATGCTCGCCCGCGGCTGCCCGGGAACCGAGGTACTCGCGCGCGTCGCCCGCCGCGATGGAAGCCACTTTCTCGGCGCGCACTCCGGCCTGGCCGAACGCCGAGAAGATCTCCGTGACTTCGGCGGTTTCGATCTCGACCATGACAATGTTGCCGGGCCCGGGTGAGTTGCGGGTTTGATCGATCTTGCCGCAGTCCTTGTTCCAGTCGAGCATGCGCGCCGCCGTGTCGACCTCGCGGACAGCGATGTGCGCCGGCAGATTCGCGACCACGGCGACGATGCGGCGCGACACGATCTCGCCGCGCTCGCCGACATGGAGCGCCGTCAGAGACCGGGCCGGTTCGATTTCGGCGCAGAAGCGGCCGCCGCCGGCGGGGTAGAATCCGTAGCGTTCGAACTGCAAGCGGACCCTCGGGCCCATCCGCCCGACGAGCGGCAGAAACGCGCGCTCCAGAAAGTCAAACGGAGGCGCGGCGGAGTTGTGCGTGCCGCCTTCGATCGCGATCCGGCTGGGGGCATCCGCCGTCAGCAGCGCCGGCAGCACGGTCTGAAACACCAGCGTGCCGCTTCCCGCCGTGCCGACCGCGAAGCGGTATTCGCCGGCCCGCACCTTGCCGGGAGAAAAGCTCACCGCAGTCGAGCCGGGCGTCGCGCCCTCCACTTCAGCGCCGCCCACTTCGGCTGCGGCCAGGACTGCGGTCAGATGCTGGCGCTGCAATCCCGGCCGCTCGCGGCCCGCGCGAATGTGCTCCATGCGGAACGGCTTCCCGGTGGCCAGGGAAAGGCTCAGCGAAGTGCGCAGAATCTGCCCGCCGCCTTCGCCAAACGATCCGTCGATCCGAATCATGCCGATTCGTTCACCCTTTCACGCAGACCACCTGGCGGAGCGTGTGGACGATCTCCGCCAGGTCGGCCTGCGCGGCCATTACGGCGTCAATCGGCTTGTAAGCCGCCGGCGTCTCATCGATCACGTCCTCGTCCTTGCGGCACTCGATGCCTTCCGTCATCCGCGCGTGATCCTCTACGGTAAATCGACGGCGGGCTTCGTTGCGCGACATGGCCCGCCCCGCGCCGTGGCTGCAACTGCAGAAGCTCTCGGGGTTGCCTTTGCCGCGCACGATATAGGAACGCGCACCCATACTGCCGGGGATGATCCCCATGTCGCCCTGGCGCGCCCGCACCGCCCCTTTGCGGGTTACAAAAACGTTCTCACCGAAATGCGATTCGCGAGCCACGTAGTTATGGTGGCAGTTGATCGCCTGCACCTCGGCGTGGAACGCGGGCACGTCGCCCGAATTGCGGACGCTCGCAACGACCTGTTCCATCATCAGGTGACGATTCCACCGCGCGTAGTCCTGCGCCCACTCGACCGCCTCGACGTAGTCGTCGAAGTGCTCGCTTCGCTCCGGGAAGTACGCCAGGTCGACGTCCGGAAGGTCAATGAAGAAGCGCTTCATGTCCTTGCGCGCGAGGTCGATGAAGTAGCTCCCCATACGATTGCCGACGCCGCGGCTTCCGCTGTGCAGCATGAACCAGACGGCCTCGGCCTCGTCCAGGCAGACCTCGATGAAGTGGTTGCCGGTCCCGAGCGTGCCGAGATGGTTGGCGTGATTCCCGCGATCGAGCTTGGGATGCTTCGCCAGGATCGCGTCATATCGTTTTTTCAACTCCGCGACCCAGACTCCCTGGTTGCGCTCCGGGATGTCACCCCATGCGCCGCGATCGCCAGCGCCGCCGTGGTTGGTCCGGCCGTGCGGCATGGCAGTCTCAATCGCCGTGCGGATCCCTTTCAGGTTGTCCGGAAGATCGCGCGCGTTGAGGCTGGTCTGGACTGCCATCATCCCGCAGCCAATATCCACGCCGACCGCGGCGGGAATGATCGCGCCCTTCGTCGGGATCACGCTGCCAACGGTAGCGCCGATCCCCCAATGGACGTCCGGCATCGCCGCAACCCATTTGAAGACGAACGGAAGTTGTGCGACGTTCAGCAGTTGCTGGCGCGCTGCGTCCTCCAGGGGAACGCCTTTCGTCCACGCCTTCACCGGCAGGCCGCGCCCGGGTGCAATCACGTTGTATGTGGTTTCCGGCATCTCGATATCTTTCATTCTGGCAATCCGCGGCGACAAACGGTGAAGAAACCTTGCTCTACCCACTGAGCTACTGCCCCGTAACCGCGGTGGAGCAGCCCGGATTCGAACCGGGGACCCATGTAGTTCCTTCGGCATTCGCCGCGGGCCTTGCGCGCTGGCGACAAGTATTGGCGAGAGTTTCCGAACACTTCGGCTCGGAAGCAGGAGTCGAACCTGCAACCGCCATGTACTCCCTCCGGCATTCGCCAGCCAACTTCCCCAAGCCTGCGGCGATAATCCTGCATTCGCCGCAGGCCGGCTACTCAAGGGCCGACAAGGTTCGTGGCCGAGAGGTGTCATTTTGTCGAAATGTAGTCCCGCCGGCATTCGGCCCCTTGGTGTCAAACAACCACCGCTTCGATACGCGCGATCCAGTGGTCCGCCTCGAGTTTCCCCGAAGCGAACGCCGCGATCACGTCGAACACTTGGTCGGAGAATCCCCCGATGTTCAGAATGTCCGCACGCTCGGCCGCCTGGGTCGTCCGGTTCGGCTGGACATCCAGGCAGACCAGGCGCGCCTTCGGATTCCGCTGCCGGAATTCCGACCACTCGGCCGCCAGCGCGGTCCCGCGGCCACGGCCGCCGTCGAGACGATGCTCTACCCACGACTCGTTATCCGAGACGAAGATGACCAGGTCCGCCTTGGCCTTCCGCTGGTTCAGAAGGCGAACCGGCGCGCTGCAGTTGGTGCCGCCTCCGCCGATCGAAGCCAGCCGTGCAGCGTTGGTCATCACGCTGTCGCGCGAGTTCAGATTCACCGGAACGACTGCCTGTTCGAACGGCAGCACGGTCGCGGTCCGGTTTTTCCGCAACACCGACGCGGCGACCAGCGCCGCCACATCGATCGAGCGTACGCTGGTCGTCGCGCCTGCCCGGTGGCCCGTGACAGGGCTGGCCATGGAGCCCGAAACATCCGGACACACCACCACATCCCCGTCGATCGACGGCACATTCGCAATCGCCAGTTCCATGGCGTCCTGCAGAGCGTTGCGCACCTCCTCCGGAACGGCCGGATCGCAATTCCGATAGGCCGTCAGCAGTTGGTACGGAAACACTCGCGCCCGCTCAATTTCCTTCGCATCGCGCAAACGCGCCGCGATGAGGCCCGCCAGGCCGTGACATTCGAACACACCGTGCCGGGCGAACGTGTTCAGGTTCATGCGCGTAGTCTGCCACGAAGCGTTCTTCGCGATGCTCACCCAATCCTTCCGGGAAAGCGGCAGTGCCGCCAGCAGCATGAACGGGAGATCCGGAACGTCCACGGCGTTCTCCGCATCACCCCCGCCAGCCTTGAACTGCTCGAACTGCATCACCAGCTTCGGCAATGCATTCGCGTCGTGCGGCCGGCCGAGCATGTAACCGTAGAACGCCGCCCGCTTCGGTCCCGCCGGCTTGGGGTGAACCATCTTCACGATGTCGGACAGCGACGGACTCTGCCCGGCGCTGCCGCTGAACAACGCCTCCTCGTCGCTCTTCGCGAGCCACTCGCGCACCAACCGCTTGGGAGCGGTTCCCAACGACTTCCGGCCAACCACCCCGGAACGGAGAATCTGAACATAGGTCCGCAGCATTCGCGTATTGTCGATCACGTGCGCGAAGACGGCTTCGTGCAGCCGCGGCGCGCGTGCCGACAGCCAGGCGCACAGCAGTGCTGGCATGTCCTTCATGAACGACTGCGTCCGGCTGTGGACCGCCACGCGCGCGACAAACCCGGCGTCGACGGCGTCGCACAGTTCGAGGACGCGCGTCAGTTGCTCATCCGCCGTGGCGTAGAAGGTCCGTCCGAAACAGCCGGTGGCCGCGTACTGCGCCAGGGCCTGCTTCGGCTCGAGCGCATACGCCGGGGCGTTCTCGGAATTCACCGTGTCCGCTCGCGGGATCAAAGCGTCCCGCAGGCTTGCGAACAGTGTCTTGTTGGCCATCGTCTTTGTCCTCGCTTTCGTTACTGTATTCAACCGTACCCGGTACTTGGTGGGCGCGGGCAGACTCGAACTGCCATTTTCGGTTTAGAAGACCGAGGCCCTGTCCCTTGGACGACGCGCCCCCGGATGTGGCGGGTAATTGGCGGGGATGGGGAGATTCGAACTCCCTGCCTGCCGCTTAGGAAGCAGCCGCGCTGTCCGTTTGCGCCACACCCCCATCCCTCGCTACGTAAACAGGTACCGGTCCCACACTTTCTCGTCTCCACGGAGCAGTTTGTGCTTCGCGTGGATGGAGACTTGCCGCGGCTGCTTAACCAGCGTCATGCCCGCTTCCTGCGGGGTACGGTTCGATTTGCGGTTGTTACACGCGAAGCAGCACACAACCAGGTTCTCCCAGGTGTTCAGGCCTCCGCGAGACCGGGGCACCACGTGATCGAGGGTAAGATCCCCCGCCGGCAGCTTGCTCCGGCAGTACTGGCAGGTAAAGCCATCCCGGAGCAGAATCCCCTTGCGGGAAACCGGCTGGTTGTGCCGTGCGACGCGCCGGTACCTCATCAGCCGGATCACGTTTGGCACCGGAATGCCGATCCGGCTGGTCCGCACTATGTGCTGAGACACCTCTTCCACCGTCGCCACGCCCTTGCAAACCATGACGATGGCGCGGCGCGCAGTGATGATGTTCACGGGCTCATAGGTCGCGTTGATGCACAGCACTAATCGGTTCAGGGACATAACTACCTCTGGTGCGCCGGGCCATTCCCGCCATGGCTGCGTCTCGCTTAAAAGGCGAGTCCACGTTCTCTCAGTGGTACCGGCGCAAACCGTGGTGCCGGGTACAGGGATCGCACCTGTCAGTTCCGGTTTGTAAAACCGGCCCGGGCCACTGGCCCGGCTACCCGGCATGGTGCCCGCGCTGGGAGTCGAACCCAGCCTGCGCTCTATTCTGGAGCTTCGGAGCTTATAAGACTCCCCAGTCACCGTAACTTTCGCGGGCCCATCTGGCTCTCGGGGCAGGATTCGAACCTGCATATTTCCTGATTAACAGTCAGGCGCATTGCCAATTTTGCTACCCGAGAATAACTTGGTGCCCCCGGCAGGACTCGAACCTGCAGCCTTTCGGGTAAGGGCCGAAAGCTCTGATCCAGTTGAGCTACGGAGGCAAAAACCTTGGTAGGGGCAGCGAGATTCGAACTCGCGTCCGATGATTGAAAATCATCGATCCTGATCCGTCTGGACGATGCCCCCATGGCGTCCCTGGCGGGGTACGATCCCGCGTTGCTGGATTGAGGGTCCAGTTTCCTGGCCGCCTGGAAGACAGGGACATTACTTGTGGCGGAGCGTGCGGGAATCGAACCCGCCTCAACCCGGTAGACAGCCGGGCACCTCGCCAGTCGGTCTACGCTCCGTGGCGACCGTGGCAGGGCTCGAACCTGCGCCCTCGACATTCGGAGAGTCGCGCTCTGATCCGCTGAGCTACACGGTCGATAACTATGGCGCCCGTGAGAGGATTCGAACCTCCGGCCTCTTGTTCCGTAGACAAGCACTCTGATCCGACTGAGCTACACGGGCGTGAAAATGGCAGGGGCGGATGGATTTCAACCACCGATGGCAGGGTCAGAGCCTGCTGCCTTAAGCGCTTGGCTACGCCCCCATGGCTGGGAGAGTGGGCCACGATCCCACAACCTGCGGCTCCAAAGGCCGCCGCTCTGCCGGTTGAGCTATCTCCCAATGTTGGGGTGACCGGAGGGAATTGAACCCTCGTGAACAGATCCACATTCTGCCGCCTGACCCACTCGGCCACGGTCACAACTGGTGCCGGAAGCGGCGCTCGAATCCGCGTCTGCTGGGCTTCAACCAGCCGCTACACCGTCTCAGCTATTCCGGCGAACCTGGTGGAGATGGAGAGAATCGAACTCTCATTCGATGGGTGCAGGCCATCGGTCCTCCCGTTGAACGACATCCCCGAAAAGAATTTGGTTGCGGGCTGGCGAGTTGAACGCCACTCGCATGGCTTATGAGGCCAGCATGACACCGGTTCACTTGCCCGCAAAAAACCTGGTCCGGGAAGCTGGGGTCGAACCAGCGGCCTCTCGATTATCAGTCGAGTGCTCAAACCGCGCTGAGCTTTTCCCGGATGGAGCCCCGTGCCGGATTCGAACCGGCTTTTCCGGATTACAGGTCCGGCGCATCGCCATCTATGCTTACAGGGCGCGTGATTCTGGAGCCAATGGAGCGAATCGAACGCTCATCGGTTGCTTACCGTGCAACTGCTCTTCCACTGAGCTACATCGGCTGGAGCCAGAGGGGGCATTCGAAACCCCGCCCTCCGCGTTACGAATGCGGTGCTCTCCCACCTGAGCTACTCCGGCATGGAGCGAGTGCGGAGAATCGAACTCCGTTGATCGGACTGGCGGTCCGATGCCCAGCCAGTAGGCCACACCCGCTCACTTCACACTTCTTGTGATACCTATTCAGTTGTCAAAGACCCGCGCTGAGGCACACCTCTACCCGCTCGCTTCTAACCCAAGCCAGTTAGACAGAATGCCTCAAATCGCCCAAAAAACAAAAAAAGAGGGCGGCCAGTTTTGGTGGCCGCCCTCTTCTTGAAATCGGGATGTTATTCCAAGACGGTCAGGTCACCGCGCGCGCATTATGATTCATGCGCCTCGTACCTTTGACTTCAGTCGCGAATTGGAATATCTGTGTCACGCAGTTAAATCCTAAACTACTTTTCGGAAAAGGTCAACCGCTTTAATGTACTCTTCACCTTGAAACTTCATCGCCACGACACCAGGTTGGCCGAGGAGGAGGGAATTCAACCCTCGGTGGTCCGGCCCAGAGGGCACCCCGGACGCACGCCAGTTTTCGGGACTGGTGACTTTAGCAACTCGTCCACTCCTCCGCAGGAAGAACTTGGAGCGCCGCCGCGGATTTGAACCGCGCACACCGAGGTTGCAGCTCGGCCGCTCACCACTTGCTGTTGCGGCGCTTGGCACGCCGGGAGTGATTCGAACACTCAACAGCGGGTTTGGAATCCGCCGTCCTCACCATCGGAAACCGGCGCGTGTGGTGCGCCCGGCTGGATTCGAACCAGCACTGTGCCGCTCTTGAGGCGGCTGCCTCTGCCGTTGGGCTACGGGCGCATGTGGTAGGCCGGCCCAGAGGGCACCCCGGGATTCGAACCGGAAGTGCCCTTTGGGCCGGACGCGGTCTGGACGCGTTGCCTCTGCCTGCGTTGGGCTACGAGCCTATGGTGTTCGCGCGCGAGATTCGAACTCGCAACAATGCAGTTCTCAACCGCACGCGTCTGCCAGTTGCGCCACCCGAACATTGGTGGGCAGTCAAGGATTCGAACCTTGGATGTTTCCGAATGGTTACCGGGTTTACAGCCCGGCGCTTTCAGCCGCTCAGCCAACTGCCCAAACACGGATTGTCAAAGATCTGGCGGAAGGCAGGCGACTCGAACGCCTATGTCCCGAAAGACCCTGGCTTAGCAGACCAGTGGGATGCCAATTACCCGAGCCTTCCGGGTGCCACTCAAGAATGTGATTGAGATGAAGATTACAGACTTAGTGAGGTACACCAAGACTGTCCGGCCGAGTGCCGGTACGATAGGAGCCCGCGACTGAAGAAATGCCGCATCTGTCACTACTCTACAGCAAAACAGGCAATAGAGTCAAGCGCGTTTGCCATTCGTGCGGTTGGAAGTTAGAATGCCGAATACCGATGTCCCGGCGTCCGTACGACCCGCGCTCTTTCGATCACCTGGCGAAGATGTACGACACCGCCGCCTCCATCGAGCGTAAGCACAGTTTCTTCCTGGAGAATCTGCCACGCCGCCGCCGCCGGGTTCTCGATATCGGCTGCGGCACGGGACTGCTCGCGCAGGCGCTCTCCAGGTACTTCGAATCGGTACTGGCTATCGATATCTCCGAACCGATGCTCGCCATTGCCCGCGCCACGCGCTCAGCTCCGAATATCGAGTACCGTCTGGCCGGCGCGAGCACGGCCGCTCTCGAAGGAGAGTTCGACGCCATCGTCAGCCACACCACGTTTCATCACATAACCGATGTAGCCGGCACGATCGCCCGCTTGAAGGCTGCGCTTGCGCCGCACGGCCGGTTCCTTATCGTAGATCTCGTGGATCGCTGGCCTCGATTCCGGTACAGACCGTACGCCGGATCGATCCTGGGCGCCTGCGCCGCAACCGGTCCCGACGTCTTTCGGTACGGCTTCCACGATGCGTTCACGCTTCTTCTATTCCGCGTCTCGCGCCCGTGGCGCGATCACCTGAAGACCGACCGTTATCTTTCAATCGCCGCCTTTCGGCAACTCTATGGCAGACTTCTTCCCGGCGCCGCAATCACCCGCGCCAGGTACTTCGCCCGCCTGGTTTGGGAATCGGAGGCGTAGCGCGTATCCCGCCGAAGGTTCTTGGTCCCCAGCGCCCGGCGATGCCATCCCTATTGCTTTACCAGTTCAACGCGGCGATTCACTGCGCGCCCATCCTCGGTGTCATTCGACTGGAGCGGCGCATATGGACCGTCCCCGTAAGGCTGTAGCCTGTCGGCGGCGACGCTGTATTGCGTGATGAGCAACTGCACCACCGCCGCCGCGCGCCGCTTCGACAGATCCATATTGGCGGCCAGGGAGCCAACGTTGTCGGTGTGGCCCACCACGTAGAGCTTGAGCCTGGCGTCCTGCTTGAGCAACTTCGCCACTTCCTCGAGCGCTGGTGCGGACTCCGGCTTGACCTCGGCCTTTCCGGTGTCGAACATGATCCCGTTCACCACGGCGTGGCCGGCGCCGGCCAAACCGGTCGACAGCACGGCCGCGTTGGCCACCACATCCTGCGAGAGTTCGGTCTCCACCACAATCGTCTCCAGGATTCCACCGCCGCCGCCGATCTCGATCTGAATCCACGTTTTGCCCATCTGCCCCGTGAAGTCGCCATAGTCTCCGGAATCGTAAACCATGGTGTAACCGGCTCTCCGCAGCGCGGTGTTCAGGTTGCGAACTACCTGCGCCTTGCTCGCGGCCTTCGGGAACTGATAGTGAATCTGGTGGAATTCGCCCTCGACGTCCTTGCTCTTGGCTTTGTCCAACGTGAAGGTGAACTTATCGTCCGCTTTGTCCTTGCATTCCGTGATCACACTGCCTGGAAAACGGCCGATGAGCGGCGAGTCCTTACAACCTGCCGCGTCCTGCGCCACGCCCACTTGGGTGACAAGCGGCATCGTAACGCACAGGAGAAAGGATCGAATTGCTTTCATAGCCCCTCCGTGTGGGATCCCCCCATGGAAATGCCCGGCCGGGGGATGTTGTCGAAGGGTCTATGACCTGGCAGCAAAACCAGCTCACCGACGATTCCGCCCGGCTCATCATCCACCGCGCCTTCATCGAAGGCGAACTGGACGCGGCACCGCGCCGCCTCGACAGGGTAGTCCACGACCACCACTTCAACCCGCAGCACGAGGACTTCCAGCCCCGCACGACGTGGAGCCTCTCCAATGCCTTCACGTCGGCCTTCAAGGAGCTGGAACCCATCCCGCAATTCAAAGCCACCGGCAAGCTCGCGCCGTTTCTGGACAACATCAAGTGATGTAATCAATACGCCGGGGGGCGGGCAAATCGTCGTCCGTCCCCATCATTAAGAAAAAATAATGCAGACTGACCGTGACCACCAGAACAGTGCCTAGCAACGTCTTCAATTTTCGGGAAATTAACCATAGTAACGGTCCGCCAATTTTTGCTCTTGACATCTAACTCGGGCATGCGATGATGGTTTTGGCTCTCGATTTTCCTAAGGAGAGCCAGATGTCGAAGTTACCCCGCGACCCGCATAAGCTGATCTACAAGTACGGCCTTGCCGCCATCCTCCTGGTCGAGCTTTACAGGTTCATTAAATTCATAGGCAGCTAACCCGCCAGCCAAAAATGACTGGCTCAGAGGTGCTCTCAGCCGGGTTGTCAGCCGGGGTATCGCCGGCCGCCGCCGCCGTCCCTCACTCCACCACCGCGCCCGCTTCCTCCATGGCCTTCTCCACCGCGTCCCTGGTCATGAGCGTGCTGATGAAGAGTTCCTGGCGCGCGCCGCCGCTCAGCGCGATCGCCTTCCAGCCGTTCTGCGTGGGCACCGTCACCCGCACCTTGACCTTGCCCCTGGCATCCCGCACCGGCCGGATGACCCCGGGGATGATGGATCGGATTTCCGGATTGGCCTCCAGCGCACTTTCCAGGATCGCCCGCACCCCATCGATGATGCTGTGCTCCACCTTGAGCCGGTCCCTGGCGGTGCGCAGGCGCATCTCAGCTCCAGCCCTCGCCGCCGCGCAGCGGGACGAAGCGGCACAGCGTGGAGATGCGCGATTCCACCCGGCCGCCGGCCTTTCGCACCACCCGCAGTTCCTGGTCCTCGCGCGGCCCCACGGGAATCACCATCCGCCCGGGATCCCGCAGTTGGTCGAGCAGCGCGGCGGGCACATCCGGCGCGCCCGCCGCCACCGAAATGGCGTCGAACGGCGCCCATCCCGCGCAGCCCAGCGAGCCGTCGCCTTCCAGCACCGTCACGTTGGCGTCGCGGGCCGTACGGCGGAGGTTCTCGCGCGCCAGTTGCGCCATGGCGGGCACGATGTCGATCGAAATCACCACCCGCGCCAGCGCGCCCAGCACCGCCGCCGCATACCCGCTGCCCGCGCCTACCTCCAGTACCGTTTCGGCGCCCGTCAGCTCCAGTTCCTGGGCCATCAGCGCCGTCATGTACGGTTGGGAAATGGTCTGCCCGTGCCCCAGGGGCACCGGATCGTCCCGGTACGACATCACGCGCAGTTCCGCCGGCACGAACTCCTCGCGCGGGATTTCGCCCATGGCGCGGAGCACGCGCTCGTCACGTATGCCCCGCCGGCGCAACTGGGTGTCCACCATACCGCGGCGCTCCGCGGCCCAATCGGGAATCAAGGAAGCCTCGACTTCTATCATCCTAAACCCGGCGGGCGGCGGGCGGCGGAAACTTCGGATCCAGCCTTGGCTTCGCGGGCTTACCGGCGCACCGCGCGGCGGCGCAGCAATCCGGCTACGGCCAGGCCTGCGCCCAGCAGCAGGAACGAAGCCGGTTCGGGCGAGGCGCCATTGACGGTCACGTCCAGGGAACCCAAATTGCCGGTCGAGCCGCCCACGGAGTCGGCCACCGCCAGGTACAGGCTGGTAGCGCCGGTTGGGACGATGAAGTCCTGAACGCTGCCGGAGCCCGTGCCCGTGAGGCCGTCGCCAATGAAGAAGATCTGGTTCAGCGCCGGCGAGTACGAGGGCAAACCCTGGTTGGCGCCACCGCCGGCCTGATAATCCAGGCCGGTGACGAAACCGGTGGGCACGTTGCTTCCGTTGTTGGGGGGCATGGGCACGCCATCGTTCAGAAAGACGCCGACCAGCGCGTCCGCGGGTCCGTTGTAGAAATCGTTGGGGTAGACGCCGCCGGCGGGCGCCGGGCTGAAGCTGGACTGATCGGTGTAGCAGCCGCCATCGGGACCCGCGTAGCAGATATCGTCCACAGAGGTGGAACCGCTGGCCGAAAACGTCAGAATTTCTCCGCCGGCCACGCCGACCTGTACGGGCGAATTGGCCGCACCCGTGTCCGTTCCGAAATAGCCCGTCACGGTGCCGCCGGGTTGTCCGGCGAGCCAGATATCTGTGGTGGCCTGCACAATGATGGGGCCGGCCTGTGCCAAAGTAGCCGCGCAGCCGGATATAACCAGCAGGCGGGCAAGAACATTTCGCATTGAAAATTTTCCTCCTAATTTCACCTGCACCCGATTGTTTCCAGCGCGGTGAATTTACAATCCTATCACAAACCCATTGTCAAGGGTTCGTTCACCGCACCCGCACCAGCCGCCCCTCGCGGTAATCGAAGACGATATCGGCTCTGGCAATCTCCTCGGCCGAAAGCGGCGTCTGGCGATTCAGCTCGACGTTGAGCGGGCGATCGCGGAATTCCAACTCGGCTATGAATAACATATGCCAGGTTCCGAAAGGGTCGTTCAGAAACGCGATGGTGCTTTGCGGGCGCGGGTCCAGGTGGAACGCCCGCAGTTGCCGGATCGCGCTTCCGGTCGCGGGTGCGAAATCGGCCGTGATGGGATCCACGTACCGCCGCTTAAGGTCGTCGTTGTGATACGCCCAGCACATCGCGCCCGCGGCCACCAGTACACCCGATATCCAGGCGCGGCTCAACCGGCGGAAGTCCGGAGCGGCCGGCAGCGCCCAGGCGACGACGTGCGCGGCGGCATCGGCGGCATCCACGAACACCACCGTCACGAACAGGGCCAGGGCCAGCATGGGGAGATACAGGCATCCCTCCGCGCGGCCGGAGAGGAACTCGATGGGCAGCGGCGCGACCAGCAAAAACAGGCAGGCAAACCGCAGCACCGGCCGCTTCCGCAGCCAGGCGATCGCGAACATCGCCATCCACAACGCCACGATCCCCCAGCGCCCGAAGTACTGCCACTTCTCGAGCAGGTCCGCGAAGCTCCGCAGTTGAAAGTCCCAGGCGCGGGCCATGGAAAGCTCCAGGTGGTAGCCCGGCTGGTGCGCCAGGCCGCCGCTTCCCGCCACCCGCCCCCACACGAACGCCAGGTCGAGGCCCGCGCCCGCCAGCGCGCACCGGCCGGGCCCGCGCAGCCACCGGGCCAGTTCTCGCGGCCGCCATAACAGCCCCGGCGGGTGATAAACCCACTCGTAGAGCAGCAGCACGGCCGGCAGCGTGACCGCCATTTCCTTGGAGTCCAGCGCGGCCAGGAAGAGGCTTAGAAAGACGGCCGTTTGCCTCCAGTTGGGGATTCCGCCGCGCTCGCGGATGCGCACATAGTAGAACAGCGCGGCCACGAAGAAAAAGCCGCACAGGGCGTCGTAGATGAATGCCACGTTGTAATAAAGGTTATTCAACCCGGCGTGGTAACAGGCCACCAGCGCGGTCAACAGCGCGGCGCGCTCCCCGCACCCCAGGCGCAGGCTCAAACCATAAATCAGGAATGCGCCGGCCAGGAGAACCGCCAGCATCTCCGCGCGGAACGCCGCCGGGTTCAAGCCGAAGCCGCTCAGCACGGGCAACAGGAACCAGGCGGCCATGGGACGGTACAGCGGGCGCCACAACATGAACGGTCCCAACACCCGCTCCCACGCCGGGAGCCGCCAGCAGTAGTGGATGTTCATCAGGTCGTCGGGGGCGAAGTTCGCCCAGAAGGCGGTGCGCGCGAACCAGGCGAAATAGGCCGTCAGCAGGATCCCCACGGCAAGCGTGCGCCAGCGCGCCCAGCCGGCCGGGGCCTGCGGCGATGTCGGATGCTGCCAGGACACCGCCATATGGTAGCGCCCGGCGGGGATTACTTCCCGCGCCTCACTTCCCCCGGCTCAGCCCCAACGCGCGGATGCGCTTGTGCAGGTTGGTGCGCTCCATGCCCAGCGCCCGCGCCGCCCCGGAAACGTTCCAGTTGGATTGCTCGAGCGCCCGCAGAATGTGCTCGCGCTCGGCCGATTCGCGGGCTTCCTGGATGGTCGATTTCGGCCCCGGGTCGCGCTGCACGCGGATCTCCACCGGGACCGAATCGCGCGTCAGCCGTTCGCCCTGCGTCAGGATGGCCATGCGCTCGATGGCGTTGCGCAGTTCCCGCGCGTTGCCCGGCCAGTGATAGCTCTCCAGCATGGCGAAGATCGATTCGTCCAGCTTCTTGGGCCGGAAGTTATTGCGGGAGCAGAAATCCTCCAGGAAGTATTCCGCCAGCAGCCGCACGTCGTGGGGCCGCTCGCGCAGCGCCGGCACGCGGATGGGCACCACGCTCAGGCGGTAATACAGGTCTTCGCGGAACTTCTCCTGCGCCACCAGCGAGCCCAGGTCGCGGTTGGTGGCGCTGATCACGCGCACGCTGACGCGGATGATCTGCTCTCCTCCCACGCGGTGAAACTCGCCCTCCTGCAGCACGCGCAGCAGCTTGGCTTGCGAGGCGGCGTGCAGGTCGCCCACTTCGTCCAGGAAAATGGTGCCGCCGTCGGCCAATTCGAACTTGCCGCGGCGCGAGGCGGTGGCGCCGGTGAAGGAGCCCTTCTCGTGTCCGAACAGCTCGGTCTCCAGCAACTCCGTGGGGATGGCGGCGCAATTCACCTTGACGAACGGGCCGGTCGAGAACGGGCTGGACTTATGAATGTGCGCGGCCAGCAGCTCCTTGCCGGTGCCCGATTCGCCGATCAACAGCACGCGCGCGTCCGAGCGGGCCGCCATGGAGGCCTGTTCCACCGCGCGCTGCCACGCCGGGCTCGAGCCGATCATGCGCGGCGCGCTCTCCACCACCAGTTCCCGCAGCCGCTCGTTCTCCTGGCGCAGCGAGGATTGCTCCATGGCGTTTTTCACCGCCAGCAGGACGCGGTCGCGGCTGAGGGGCTTTTCCAGGAAGTCGAAGGCTCCGGCGCGCGTGGCCTCCACCGCGTCGGCGATGGTGCCGTGGCCGGAGATCATCACCGCCGGCGCCGATCCGCCGTTCTGCCTCACGCCCCGCAGCAGGTCGATCCCGTTCCCGTCCGGCAGTTTCATGTCGAACAGGTAGGCGTCGGCGCGCTGCGCATCGGGATGGCGGTTGAACTCCGCCACCGTCCGGCACACGTTCACCGCGTACCCTTCGCGCTCCAGAATCATCCGCAGGGAGCGGCCGATATTCTCTTCGTCATCCACGATCAGGATGCGCTTGGAAGCCATTGGTTGCAACCGGCAGCAGCACGCGGAAGCCCGCGCCGCCCAGTTCTCCTTTCACCACTACGATGTCCCCGCCCGAGAGCAGGGCGCTCTTGCGCGCGATGGAAAGCCCCAATCCCATGCCCCGCTTCTTGAACGAAATGGTGGGTTGAAACAGCGAGGCCCGCGCCGCCTCGCTCAACCCCGGACCGGAATCATGCACTTCAATGGCCACCTTCTCGTGGATCGCCGAAGTCGCCCCCAGAATGCGACCGCCCTGGCCCGCCGCGTCGGCGGCGTTCTCCAGCAGGTTGGTGAGGATTCCCTTGACCAGATCCGGGTCCGCCATGGCCGGCGGCACGTCCGCCAGGCGGCATTCGTAGGACACTTCGGAGTGCGCCGCCCGCAGCAGCGCGATGCGCTCCTGTAGCAGGCAATTCACATCCAGTGGCGCGGGAGATACGGGCGGCTCGGCGGCGAACTGCGAAAACGCCCGCACCCTCCGCTCCAGCGATTCGATCTCATCCACCACGATCTGCGCGGCCTGTTCCATGAAGGCGCGGTCGGCGCCGTGGTAGCGCGCCAGCATTTCTTCCACCGTCAGGCGGATGGGCGTGAGCGAGTTCTTCACCTCGTGCGCGGTCTTGCGGGCCACCACCTGCCAGCTCTCCAGTTGCCGCAGGTAGACCAGGCGGTCGGTGCTTTCCTTCAGCCTGGCCGCCATGTCGTTGAAGGCCTGGATGGCGCGGCCCACCTCGTCGTCGCGCTGCGGTGCGACCCGCACCCCCAGGTCGCCCGCCGCCATCTCCGCCAGGCCCCGGGTCAACTGGTGGATGGGCCGGCTGATGCGGTTCGCCAGAAACACCAGCAACCCCAGCGACGCCAGCCAGAACGCCGCCGCCAGCAGAATGTACGCCAGCTTGACCGCACGCGGCAGGTCGTGTTCGCGGGTGAACTGGCCGAGCGAACTGGCACGGCGGATTTCGTCGTCCACGCGGTTCAACGCCAGCCCCATGGCCGTGGAATACACCCACACGCCATCCTCGCGTTTCACCAGGTATTCCAGCCGGCCGCCTTCGCCGCCCGAGGCCGCGAAGCGCTCGGCGTCGCCGCTTTCCGCGAAATCCCGGACACTGTCCGGCCACTGGGCCTGGGCGGACGCAAGATACCGCCGCGGCACCACATCCCCAGCCAGGGCGCGGCGTTTCAGATCGGCCGAGGCTTGCTGGAAGAACGCGCGGCTGGTCTGGCGCAACTGCTCCGCCGCCGCCAGCGCGCGGGCCGTGGAAGCCTCGCCCAGGGTCTTGTCCACGCGCATCAGGTAGGTGGTGATCCAGATGGTAGCCCCCAGCGGCACCAGGGTGGCCGCCAGGAATACCAGGACCAGCCTGTTGCGGAGGCGATTCACCCTTGTCGCGCGCCCCTGCCGAACAACTGGCGGGGAAGGTCCTGCAGACGGAAGGGACGCGGCGTTTCGAAGCTCCACTGCGGTTCGCTCGAGCCCGCCTTGCGGCTGAGGTACTCCAGGATGTTCAGGAAGCTGATGCCCCTATCGCCCACCACCCGCGAGAGGTCGTCCTGGTGCACCGTCCGCAGGTCGCATCGCAGCCACAGCGGCTTGTCCTTGGGCACTTCCGCCGCGCTGATCACGATGTTTTCCAGGCACCAGGATTCCGCCTGCGCGCTGGTGAGGCCCACCCGGTCGTGCGGCGTGAGAGCCGGAATGGTGACCTTGAAGGTCTCGTTCCAAATATCGCGGCTGACGATGAACCTGTGGATGGGGCTGAGCTTGACGACAGTGCGGCGGTCGTCGGTCGAGAGCGTGACCTGCGCCACAAACGCCACCGTGCTGCCGCTGGTGAGCCGTTCCAGCGGCTTGCCGGTCAGAAAGTGGATGTTCGGCAAAACCGGCTGCAGGATGTCGCCATCGAAGCGCGGCGCCGGCAGTTCGTCGGCGGCGCGCGCCCGGAACAGAGGAATAGCCAGGCCGGCCAGCAGCCAGCTTCGTCGGCTGATCCCGCGATCCCGCGCGTTTGGCGCCATCAATAGTTCATGCCCAACATAAATACCGGGTCGATGTGGCCCTCCCGCAGCGGAAGGGCGATCGACGCCGAAAACGCTCCATGCCGGAGACCGATGCCGGCCGAACTCCGGTCTTCCACTCCCTGGCCGCCGTCCCAGACCGCTCCCGTGTCGTAAAAAACCTGGAAGGCGCCGTACCTGTATTCGACGGTATTGTGGATCATCCGGTTCCCACCGATTGGATCCAGGTCGTACTTGCTCCAGCCGCGCAGCGTGCTGCTGTTTCCCAGCACGAAACGCTCGAACATGGGCGCCTGGCCGGCGATCATCCCCGCCGTCAGGTCCTCCACCAGCACATGCTTGCCGTGCGTCCGCGTATAGCGGAACTCCCAGCGGTGCCGCGCATAGACTACGCCGCTGCCCAAGGCCCGGTTGGCCAGGCGCAGGTCGTAGCCGGCGTCGAAATCGTCGAGCGAATCGGAACCCTCCCTCCGCTGATGGTACCGCACCGAGGCGGTGGCGGCGTTGGCCCACTCGGTGTGCGCGGCCGGGTACTGATCCCCGATGCTCTCGAAGCTCGCTCCGGCGCTCAGCGTCAGCGGCCTGGAAACCTGGAAACTCACCTCCGGCTCGAAGAACTGCCGCGTGCGGTAGGCTTCCGGCGATGCCTCCGGCAGGGCGTCCAGCGTGCTGCGGCTCCACTCTTCGTGGAAGGCGCCGTACTCGAAACCCACGTGCACCCGGTCCGAGCCGGCCTGCGTGTCCTGGTACCGCGCGGTGATTCCGGAATATCGCTCGGCCAGTTCGTCCCCGTCGCTCACCAGGCCAAGGGTGACGCTTTGGTGCTTGAAAATGGCGGAGCCTTCCACCGCGCCGCTCCAGCCCTGGTCGCCCTGGTAGAGGAACTTGGGGATGGCCACGTCGAACCGCGTGGGCCGCAATTCGATGTCGAAGACCACCTCCACGGTATCGGGAACCTTGCCGCGCAGGATGCGGTGCTCGACCGCGCGGGCGTGAAATTCCTTCTGCAGGCGGCGGGCCAGGTCGTCCAGGGTTGCCGGATTCAGTTTTTCTCCGATGATCGCCACGATATCCTTGCGCAAAGGCGAGCTGATCTTCCCGGCGCGATCCGCCGTGACATCGGTGCTCCAGCCATCGCCGCTCACCACCACCGCTTCCACGATGTACCGGTTGTTGACGTTGAACTCCGAGTCCTGCGTCCCTGCCGCTAGCGCCCCCGCGCACAGTAACCCGGCGGCCACCATCCGCCCCAGGCAAACGAATCTCATGCGCCTGTCAGTTGCACGCACGCTACCAATTATAAATGATTGTAAATGAGGGTGGATGAAGGGGAAAACGATGTGCCTGCCCTTCACAGGTGTGGAACTGAAGATGTGTCCGAACGCGCGTCCGGAGCGGCCGGGCGCGGCTACAGGACCTTGGCCAGTTCGGTGGCGAAGGCGCTGCGCGGAGTCTGCTCCCGGTCCCTGCCGCGGCGCGGCTTGCGGTCGGGTCTTTGCGGAGGGCGCGGCGCACCGGCGGCAGGGGCGGGCGCTGTGCCGGCCGGCTGCGGGGCGCGCGGAGCGTCCTTGGCTTTGGGCGGCTGCGCCGGGTTGGCCCGGAGCAACCGGTCTTCCAGGGGCGCGCGGTCGAAACGGCGGATGATGGATGCCATTTCGTCGGCGGTAGGCGCTTCGACAAAAGCGAAGCCCTTGGATTCCTGCGTTTCGTGGTTGCGGATCACCTTCACGGCATCGGCCACGAGATCTTCGGCGGCCAGCCATTGTTTGATGTCATCGGCGGTGACCCAGGTAGGGAGGTTGCCCAGAAATACGGTGAAGCTCATTCAGTGATTATCTGACTCCGTTGGATGGATTTGCGGCACTTCAAGGAGAGGGTTCCGATCTGCCACCTAATAGTATCAGAGACCCCAACCGGATTGCAATCAATTGCGCGGCCCAAGACGCATGGTACCCCGGGGCCGGCGTTATGTGGGGCAGGATGGCATCCTGCGGCCGATTGTCAATCGGCCCTGGGCGGCCTTGTGCGAAAGCCGCCCAGGCGGGATGCCATCCCGCCCCACACCCTGCTGCGTCCGTTCTACAATATCCCCGAAAGGATTCCGTCCCCCGCCGCCATGAATACCAGGATGGTGCTCCCGTGACATTGAAACTCCCCGCCCTGTCCATCGCCCTGGCCCTGGCCGCGACGCTCTCCGCCCAGCCCCGCCGCGTGACCCCGCTGGGCGAAGGCGCGAAGCGGGTCGCCCTGGTGGTGGGCAACGGCCGCTACGCCAGCCTCCCTCCGCTCACGAACACCGCCAACGACGCCCACGATATGGCCGCGGCGCTGCGCGAGGCCGGCTTCACCGTCACCGAGCGCGAAGACGCCCCGCGCGAGGCTTTCGACACCGCAGTGGACCAGTTCGTCCGCCAGTTGCAGCCCGGCGACGTGGCCCTGTTCTACTACTCCGGCCACGGCATGCAGATCAATGGCGAGAACTACCTGGCGGCCATCGATTTCGCCGCCGAAAACGAAGTGCAGGCCCGCAACCGCGCGCTGAAGGCGGGCGAGATCCTGGAGCAGATGGAGGCCAGCGGCGCGGCCTTGAACATCGTGGTGCTGGACGCCTGCCGCACGGCCTTCACCGGCGCCCGCGCCATTGGCGGCCGGGGCCTGGCGCCCATGAACGCGGGAAAAGGCACGCTGCTGGCCTATGCCACGTCGCCCGGCGGCACCGCCGACGACCACGCGCAGGCGCGCAACGGCCTGTACACCACGTACCTGTTGCAGGCTCTGCGCGAGCCGGGCCTGCCGCTGGAGCAGGTTTTCAAGCGCGCGGGCGGCATGGTGCAGCGGGCATCCGGGGGTAAGCAGGTCCCGTGGATAGCGTCCAGCGTGGATGGCGATTTCTACTTCAAGCCCGGGAGCGGGGCAGCGCCGTCCCGCGTGCCTGATGCGGATGCCTGGGAGGCGGTTCGGGAAAGCCGCAACGCGGAGTTGCTGCAGGCGTTCCTGACGGAGTTTCCCGCGAGCGAATACGCGCCCGCCGCACGCATCAAGCTGGCTGCACTGCGGGCGGACGCCGCGCCATCGAAACCGCCCGTGGCCGCGCCGTCCGCGGGGGCGCGACCCGGAGCCACAAAGATCAATCCGAAGGACGGACTGACCTACGTGTGGATTCCGCCGGGCAAGTTCATGATGGGCTGTTCGCCGGGAGACACGGGGTGTTTCGAAAACGAGAAACCGGCTCGCGAGGCCAGCATCGCGGAAGGATTCTGGCTTGGGCAGACGCCCGTGACCCAGCAGGCGTATCAGCGTGTGACCGGACAGAACCCGAGCCATTTCAGAGGCGCGAATCTTCCCGTGGAAACCGTGAACTGGGATGAGGCCCAGAACTATTGCCAGGCGATTGGAGGCCGGTTGCCCACCGAAGCCGAGTGGGAATACGCGGCGCGGGCCGGCTCCGCGGGCGCGCGCTACGGCGACCCGGACAAAATCGCCTGGCACTGGGGGAACAGCGGGGGCCGCACTCACGAAGTGGGGCAGAAGCTGCCGAACGCCTTCGGTCTGTTCGATATGCTGGGAAACGTATGGCAGTGGACGGCGGACTGGTACACACAGGGTCAGGAGCGTGCGGTGCGCGGCGGTTCATGGCAGAATGATCCGTCGCTCGTGCGTGTATCGCGCCGGGCCAGGGCCGTTGGTCCGGATAGCCTTATCGTCGTCGGGTTCCGGTGCGTGGGGGAATAACTTTCCTGCCTCGCCACCGCCAAACCAACACTGGCCGCTGATGAACGCTGATGAACGCCGATAACACATTCTTTGCTTATCCGCGTTCATCTGCGTTCATCAGCGGCTCATTGTGTTTCCCTCCTACACCATCCCGTTCTCGTTCGCAACCCGCTGCAAATCCCGGCGCAGCCCGTTCAGCGTGGCGCCGAACATGGACCGGGAGGCGATTGGCCACTCGGTCTCCTGGCTGAGTTTGCCCATCTCGCGGAACTCGGCGACCATTGCCTTGGCGCGCAGGTACAGCGCGTCCACGCGGTTTGAGAAATTCGGCGGTGCGGCGGGCGGTTCCGGCGCGGGCGCGGGTGCGGGCGCCGGCTGGGCGGGCGCCGGCAGCGCGCGCCGCGATTCCCGCACCCGCCGGGCGACCTCCTGCACGTTGGCGGAATTCAGCTCCAGCACCTCGCCCTTCACGCGCAGCGCTTTCTCCTGGATGAACGGCGCCACCAGCCGGTAGGTGTCCCCCGAAATGCGCACGCTCTCGGTGTGCTCGAAGTACTCGGGACCGAACTCGTCCAGCAGGCGCACGATCTCGTCCGCCTGCGTGCCGCTCATCTTCAGATGCCTGGGGCAAAACTCCCTCCACGTCAGCCTGAAGCGCTTGTAGATCTTCTCGCCGCGCACCTGCCGAAGGGCCGCCGCCTGCGCCGCCGAGCAACGTCCGGCGACGATTCCAAAGGCCAGGCTCTGTCCCAGAACCTTGCCCAATTCGAGCGCCGCCTCATCGGCCTGCGCCCGCTTGACCATCGATTTCTTCATTCCGTCTCCCCCATTTTGACCGGGAACCCGGTCAAAAAACCGCTGTAAGTGATTGAAAACAGGTGACAGGGCAAAATTTTGACCGGGAACCCGGTCATTTTGCCCCTCCCGATTCCACTCTCTCACGCGAGTCTCGAAAAGCCGGGTGCGTGGTTGCCCGGAAGCCCGCGCAAGCCGCTGAGGGGTGGGGAGTTGAGAATATTTTCAAATGGTGTGAACGGCCCTGGCGCGCCGGGCGGCGCGGGTCAGCCAGGTGAAAGGGGAAAGCTGTTCCCCCACGCACCGAAGGCCGATATTGTTGTTGCGGTTGTCCGGTTCGTTCCTGTTACAGCTCGATACACGCGCACCAGCGGATTATTGTTCCACGAACCGCCACGCAGCGTTTCGGCCCTGCTCCCATCGCTCCAGTGCCGCGAAGAAAACCGCCCGGCGGCTGCGCCGCCTTCACTTCTTCTTCGTCCCCGGCAGCTTCCCGTTATCGAAAAGGAAAAAGGGAAAAAGGACAAAGGGAAAATCATTCCCCCACACACCGGAAACCGATATCGTTGTAACGGTCGCCCGGTTCGAACCTGCCACGGTCCGAAACGCGCACGACCCAGGGAACGTAGCCCCACGAACCGCCGCGCAGCGTTCGCTCCGTGCCGCCCGGAGGGCCGGACGGGTCCTGCTTTTCGCCCGCCGAGTAGTATTTCTCCCCGTACCAGTCGGCCGTCCACTGCAACACGTTTCCGAGCATGTCGTACAACCCATACGCATTCGGCTGCTTTTGCCCCACCGGCTTGGGCCCGTTGCCGTTGTCAAAAAGTTTCTGCTTGTAGCTCTTCGAGTCCGCATTCCAGAGCGCGGTGCTGTCGATGCGCTGGCGTCCGCTGTTGTCCCCGTACCAGGCGATCTCGTCCAGGCCCCCGTAGCGCGCGCCCGTGGTCCCTGCCCGCGCGGCATATTCCCATTCGGCCTCGGTCGGCAAGCGCATGCCCGCCCAACCGCAATAGCCTCCGGCTTCGTCCCAGGTCACGCCCACGACCGGCAGGCTGTCGTTCCCGGCAGCGCCGTTCAACAGCCGGCCGAGATCGTCCTTCTCCGGCGGCATCGGTCTGCCGGTGGCCCGCGCATAGCGCTTCCATGCCTCTACCGTCACCGTGGTTTGCCCCATCCAGAAGCCCTTGCTGAGGGTCACTTCGTGGGCCGGCTTCTCATCGTCGAAACATTCCCCATCCCCCGGCGAACAGCCCATCATAAACGTCCCCGGCGGAATCCACATATATTTCTGCCCGTCGATGGGATTCACCTTCGAGTCGCCCACGCGCCGACCGCGGCCCACAGGGACCGGCGCGGAAACGGCCACGGCCGCCGCCGCTTCCCCAGGCAGAAAGCTGTACCGCCCCACCACGCTCGATAGCGTCCACGGCACCTGCCTGCCGCCCGAGGCTTCGTCCACGCGCTGGCGCACCAGGTTGAACACGTCGTCCAGGGCCAGCCCGCGCGTGGACAGCGCCTCCAGCAGATACTGCGTAAACAGCCCGTTGCGCCCGGTGGGGTTGTCGCTGGCGGTGTGGCCGGGCGAAGTGGCCAGGGCGATGAACGTGCCGCGCCCCGCATTCGGCGCGGCCAGCCCGGAGGCGCCGCTGCGCACCACCGCGCGGTACGGGTTGTCGCGGCAGGCGTCCAGCACCAGGATGTTCAGTTGCGCCCCGCTGCGCTCCATGCGCTCCTCCAGCCGGCCCAGCGGGTGCGTGTCGTAGCGCACGTCGGTTTCGTTCTGCCCCTGGAAATCGATGGGGATCAGGTAATTCTCGCCATCCACCTGCATGCCGTGGCCGGAGTAGTAGAACAGGGCCACGTCGCCGGTCGCGAGCTTGCCGAGAAACTGGTCGATGGCCTGACCCATGGCTTTGCGCCCGGCGTCGGTCACCAGCGCCACGTCGAAGTTTAGCTCGCGCAGGCGGCGCGCCATGGCTTCGGCATCGTGGACCGGGTTGGCCAGCGGACGGTTGGGGTAAGCGGCGTTGCCGATCACCAGCGCCAGTTGCTTGCGCGCCACGATGGGCTGGATGCGGCGGTCTTCCTGGGCGGAGAGAAGCGGCAGGAACGCGAGAGCGAGAACGGCGATCCGAAGCATGTCGGCCCCTAAGTATTATGCGCAGCCTGCCCGATTCCTTTCAAGGCTGGGTTTTGTGGGGCAGGATGGCATCCTGCGGCCGAGTGGCACTCGGCCTGGGCGGCTCCCGCACAAGGCCGCCCAGGCAGGATGCCATCCTGCCCCACAACGCTCAGCGGCGCTGGTAGATCACCGTCCCGGCGGTGCGGCCCACCTCGCGGTACGCAGCCATCCACTCGCGCAACTCCGCGTAGTTCCCAATCGCCAGCAGTGGGTTGTACAGCCCCAGCCCATCGGCCACGAACGCGGGCGCGGATTGCGCCAGTGCCACGCGCCGGGCGGCGGCCTGCGCGGTTTCGACCGGGCGCGAATCGGTGAGATGCCGGTCGGCGGGAACTCCCGTCAAGGGCTGCGAATCCAGGTACATGGTGGCGGCCGGCAGGCGCGTGTACACGTACAACTCGGGCCGGTATCCCCAGACCAGCAGCGTGTCGCCCGGCCTGGCCAGCGGGCGGATCAAGGCGGCCGCGGCGCGGCTGTCGCGGTCCATCGCCGTGTCGCGCCACTCGCCGCCCCGCAGGGCCATCGCGTAGGAGGGAGCGAAGCGCGCCAGCGGAATCGCCAGCAGCGCGGCCACCGCCAGCGCGCGCCGGCGCCCCAGCAGCGTGAAACCGCGCGCCGCCATCGGCATCACCACCGGCAGCAGCAAAAAGTAATAGCGCGGGAAAAACCGCAGCCCCGCCTGCACGCCCACCGCCGCCACCAGGAGCCAGGCCAGGAACGGATACGCGCCCCGCTTCCACTCCCTGATCGCGAACCAGGCCGCCGCCGCCACGGCCGAGGCGTGAAAGGCCATCCAACCGAGCGTCCGCACGGCGCCGTTCCACAGCGGAGACCGCGCGAACGGGGACGCCGCATACAGCCGTCCCCAATTCCACACTTCGTCCCACCAGCCCGCCAGCGCTCCCGTGGCGCCCAGCCATGCGGCCATGGCGCCGCCCACGGCCGCGAAACCGGCCGCCATCCAGCCGATGCCGCGCGGGTCCCAGAGCGCGCACACGGCCGCCACCAGCAGACCCTTGGGACTGGTCCAGAACGCCACGCCCGCCGCCACGCCGCACCAGAATGGCCGGCGCTTCCAGGCCAGCCAGACGGCGGCCAGGTGCGGCGCCACCATCAGCAGGTCGGAAGCCACCGGAATGGCCGAGGAGGGAAAATCGAAAACCAGGAAAAAGCCGGTGAGGCCGGCCGCCCACACGCCCTCGCGCTCGCTCCACCGGTCGCGCGCGAACCCGTAGGCGATCCAGCACACCAGCAGCGCGTACAGCGCCCCCGCCACCCGCAGCGGCACGCCCTCGCGCGCGCCGAAAAGCAGGTACGCCGCCGGAAGCAGCGGCGGCTTGTCGAACCAGATGTCGCGGTAGAGCACATGGCCCCGCGCCATTTGTTGGGCCGCCGCCAGGGGGTAGCTGTCGCCCTCCCAGAGAATGCCCACGTGGCACAGCCGCGCCGCCAGCAGCACGGCGGCGAGCGCCAGGAATGCGAGTCGAGGGTTGCGCACGGGACTCCACTGACTATAGCAACTTGAATCGCTGTGTCCATACCGGTTATATTGGGCAAAGAAAAGGCGAAGCGTGGAGGACCTCCAGCAACAGCTCGCTCTCCTGCGCCAGCGCGTGGCGCGCATCGACCGCAAGTACGCCGATGCCGCCGCGTCTCCGCCGCCGGCGCCGGCCCGTCCGCCCGCCGCCGGCGGGTTCATCGAAGAGCTGATTTCGGGCGAACTGGTTCAGACGCCCCACGGCGCGCACTTCGAAACCGCCAAGCTCTGGGAGCGTCATCGCCGCCACGGCAGCGCCGACATTTCGGCCCTGGCGGAACTGCCCGCGGATCTGCTGGCGGAGCTCTCGGACGGGAGCATCGCGAGCGTCCCTCCCGCCAGGTGGGCCTTTCTCGACACCGAAACCACGGGTCTTGCGGGCGGCACGGGCACCTACGCGTTCCTGGTGGGCGTGGGCTCCATCGAGCCGGCCGGCTTCCGCCTGCGCCAGTTCTTCATGCGCGATTACGCCGACGAGCCATCCATGCTGGACCGCCTCACCCAGTACCTTTCGCAGTTCGACGTGCTCATCACGTACAACGGCAAGGCCTTCGACCAGCCGCTGCTGGAGACGCGCTACCGCATGTCGCGCGCCCGCCATCCCTTCGACCGCATGGAGCACCTGGACCTGCTCTTCGGCGCGCGCCGCCTCTGGAAGCTGCGCCTGGAAAGCTGCCGCCTGGTGGAGCTGGAAAACCGCATCCTGGGAGTGGAACGCCAGGGCGACCTTCCCGGCGAGATGATTCCCTACGTTTACTTCGACTACCTGCGGACCAAGGAAGCCTTCCGCCTGGTTCCGATTTTTCACCACAACGCCATCGATATTCTTTCGCTGGCCTGCCTGACGGCCATCGTGCCGCTGGCGTTCCGCTCGCCCGAGGATGCCGGTCTGCGCCACGGCGCGGATCTGATCGGCCTGGCGCGCTGGCTGGCGCAGGCGGGGCGGCGCGAGGAAGCCCTGCGGCTCTACCGGCGCGCGGTGGAGATGGGCCTGAGCGATGCGCTGCTCTTCCCGGCGCTTTGGGAAATCGCGGCCACGGAGAAGCGCCTCGGCCGGCCGGACGCGGCCCTGGCGGTGATCGCCGACCTGGCCGCGTCCCGCAATCCCTATCGCGTGCGCGCCATGGAGGAACTGGCCAAGCACTACGAGCACCGCGAGCGCAATTTCGCCATGGCTTTGGAAATGACGCGCGGCGCGATCAAGTTGGAGGACACCCCGGAGATGCGCCGCCGCGAACAGCGTTTGCGCCTGCGCGTGGAACGCATGCGGACGCCGCGCCTCGCGCTGTAACGAGGGTTTCCCGCGCTCGGCAGCCGCGGCCCGTCCCTCAAACCTCGGCCAGCACTTGCCGCGCGGCCGCAACCGTCCGCCGGATATCCTCCTCGGTGTGGGCCGCCGAAACGAACGCCGATTCGAACTGCGAGGGCGCCAGGTAAATGCCGCGATCCAGCATGCCGCGGAAGAACCGGCCGAAGCGCGCGGTGTCGCACTTACCAGCCGAATCCCAATCGGTGACCGGCCAATCGGCGAGGAAGAACGTGAACATGGAGCCCACGCGATTCACCGTCACGTCCGCGGGCGCGGCGGCGCACAGTGCGGCGGTGTGGCGTTCCAGCGCGCCGTAGATCTCCGGGTGCGCGCGCAAGTGCCGCAGCGCGGCCAGCCCGGCGGCCACGGCCAGCGGGTTTCCCGACAGCGTCCCGGCCTGGTAGATGGGGCCGGCCGGCGCCACCATGCTCATGATGTCCCGGCGACCGCCGTAGGCGCCCACCGGGAGGCCGCCGCCGATCACCTTGCCCAGCGTGGTCAGGTCGGGGCGGATGCCGTAGAGTTGCTGCGCGCCGCCGAACGCCACGCGGAAGCCGGTCATGACTTCGTCGAAAATCAGCAGCGCGCCGTGGCGCTCGGTGATCTCGCGCAGGGCCTGCAAATAGCCCGGCAGGGGCGGCACACACCCCATGTTGCCCGCCACCGGTTCCACAATCACCGCGGCGATGCGGCCGGGGTGGGCGCGAAAGGCATCCTCGACGGCCTCGGGGGAATTGTACGGCAGGGCGATGGTGGTGCCGCAGAAGGCCGCGGGAACGCCCTGCGTATCGGCGATGCCCAGGGTGGCGACGCCCGATCCGGCCTTCACCAGCAGCGAATCCACGTGGCCGTGGTAGCAGCCTTCGAACTTGATGGTGAGGTCGCGGCCGGTGAATCCGCGCGCCACACGCAGGGCCGACATGGTGGCCTCGGTGCCGGAGTTTACCAGGCGCACCATTTCCATGGAAGGCACGGCCTGGCGGATGGCTTCGGCGATTTCCACCTCGGCTTCGGTGGGCGCGCCGAAGCTGGTTCCGGTCTCGAGCGCGCGCTGGATGGCCGCCAGGATCTCGGGATGGCGATGGCCCAGCAGCAGCGGTCCCCAGGAGCCCACGTAGTCGATGTACTCGCGGCCATCCACATCGAAGACGTGGCTGCCCTGGCCGCGCGCCAGGAACAGCGGGTTTCCGCCCACGCCGCGAAACGCGCGCACGGGCGAATTCACGCCGCCGGGAATGATTTCGAGCGCCCTGCGGAACAGCTCTTCGGATTTGGGATGAGACATAAACGGGTTCACGGCTTGGCCGTCTCGCGGGGCGGCGCCGGGCGGCCGAGGCCCAGGCTCGCGCCCATGCCGCACAAGCTTCCGGCGAAATTCTGAAGCAGCCGCCGCTTCAAGCCGCGGTAGGGCTGAAGGCCGGCGAACAGGTCCTGGACGATGGCCGAGAAGCGCGGGCTGCGCCGCGTGAACTGGATCATCCGGGCGGGCACCGATCCGCACAGGAACCGGCCCAGAAAGAACCCGCCCGAGAGGCGCGAGCCCACCTCCAAGTCGTCCATGAAGTCGCTGCGCAACAGTTGGCGGTAGTGCGCCGGTTTGGCGGCTGGCGTTTGGGCTTCGCTGGTCAGCGCCTGCGCCGCCAGGCTGGCGGAGCGCAGGGCGTAGTGGATGCCTTCGCCGGTGATGGGATCCACCAGGCCCGCCGCGTCGCCCACCGCCATCCAGCCTTCGCCGGCCACGCGGTTCGAGCGCCACGAGGCGGCGTCGAGCGAGGGCAGCAGGTGGCTGTAGAACCGGGCGTCCGGGGATCGCAGGCCCTTTTCGTCCATGTAGTTTTCCAGGCGCTGGCGCAGCCCGGAGGCCGGCTCGCCCTTGCCGCAGATCCCCACCGAGAAGTGGCCGCAGCGCGGAAACACCCAGATGTAGCCCTCCAGGCCGGGCAGAAACTGGATGTCGATGCGCGCCCGGTCGCCGGGGACGTAGTAGCCCAGCGCCGCCATGGTGTCGCGCGCGCGGAGTTCGGCGCCCACCTCGCGCAGCCGGTTGCGCGCGCCGGTTGCCACGATGCAGAAATCCGCTTCGGCGATTCCGGCGCTGGTGCGCAACCGCCAGCCCGAGCCATGGCGCGACATCTCCAGCACGCGCGCTTTCTCGATGGCCGCGCCGGATTGCCGGGCGCGCTCCAGGAGCATGTGATTGAGGTCGAGACGCGAGTAAATCACCAGTGGACGCCGCAATTGCAGGCTGACCCCGCCCGCCTGGGGCGCGGCCAGCACGGTCTCGCGGACGATGCGCTTGGGCGTGGAGTTGTCGATCAGGAACGGGTACTGGCTGTAGGCTTTGTAAGTCAGGCCGCCGCCGCAGGGCTTTTCCCAGGCCAGTTTCTCGTCGAAGAGCTGCACTTCGAGACCGGCGGAAGCCAGTTGTTCGGCGGCGAACGCCCCTGCCGGACCGCCTCCCAAAACTGCGACGCGCTTCATTTTTTTCCGGCGGGCGGCAGATCGTCGGGCGACGGCACGCCGGGGTTTCCGCCGGCCGGCGGAGCCATGGCGCCGCTGTGCGGGTTGGACACGCCCGGCATGCCGGCGCCCGGCGGCATTGCCGCGCCCGGGTGCGGGCTGCCGCTGCCGCCGATCACCACCCACTTGCCGCCCTTCCGCTCCAGTTTATAGGGCATGGTCATTCCCGCGCCGGCGGGTGCGTCCTTGGGAGCGATGGAAACCACGGCATCGGCGCGGTCGCCGTTGAACTCGACGGACTTCAACTCTACCGACATGCCGGGCATGTTGAACTGCCGGGCGGCCAGGTGATCGATCACTCCCTGGCGGACCGCTTCCTTGTCGTCGCTACCACGGTGGCAAGCGGCCAGAGACAGCATCGCGAGGGCAACACAGACTGTTCGCACCCTTAAATTATACCCGGCGGGAAGACGACGGCATGGCGGGTCGCGGGCAAGCGGCGGCCGGCCCGGTCCGCGCCCGTCACCCCAACCACTGCGGATTGCGCGCGGTTCCGTCGAAGCCCGCGCCGGTCTTGAACGCTTCCAAACTCCCGGTCATGGCGGCGTCCCTGGTTTTGGCCGCGAGCGCGGCCACCTCGGCCTCGCTCATGGGCTTGAAGGTCCGCATGGCCTCCAGCGCCTGATCCAGGCGCTCCTCGGTGTCGATGCCCGTGATCACCACCGCCACCGGCAGGTTCAGCGCGTAGTGCAGGCACTCGATGGCGCTGGCCGTGTTGCTGCGCGGGATTGCGCCGGCGCAGAGGGTCTTCATGGCGAGCGGCGCGATGCCCTGTTCCACCAGCTTGGGAACCACCTGGTGGGCGAAGCTGCGGAAGTGGTAATCCATGAGGCTGAGCGGCATCTGGCAGGCGTCGAAATGGAATTTGTGCTGCGCCGCCACCTCCAGCATGCGCAGGTGCACGACCGGGTCCTTGTGGCCGGTGAAGCCGATGTAGCGGACCTTGCCCGCCTTCTTGGCCTCCATCACCGCTTCCAGCGCGCCGCCGGCGGCGAAGAAACGGTCGGGGTCCTCCAGGCGGATGTTCTCGTGAAACTGGATCAGGTCGATGTGATCGGTCTGCAGGCGCGCGAGAGATTCGTCGATTTGTTTGGCAGCGGCGTCCCTGGTGCGGCCGTCGAACTTGGTCATCAGGAACACCTTGGCGCGGTAGCCGTCGCGCAGCGCGTTGCCCATACGCTTTTCGCACTCGCCGTCCCTGCCGTAATCCCAGCAGTTGTCCATGAAGGTGATGCCGCGGTCGATGGCGGCGCGGGCGAGGCGGACGGCGGCATCGGCATCGCCGCGGCCCAGGTGCGCGCCGCCGAGCCCGATGGCCGAGACCTTCTCGCCGGTCTTGCCCAGCGGCCGCAAAGGAACTCCATCCGGCGCGCCTTTCACGGTGGTGGCAATTCCGGCCGCGGCCAGAACGCCCAAAGCTTCTCTTCGATTCATAGTACGGGTTCCCTCCTATCGATCTATTTACGCACATCCGGCGGCGAAAGGGGACAGACTCCGTTTTTCGCGCCGTTTGCGAAAAGCGGCTGTCTGTCCCCCGGTTTGCCCCGCGGCGCAGGCCCCGGGTTCGCGCGGCCCGACGCTGGGCGCCCGGCCGCACCCGGCGGTTGAACCACTACGCCGCGCCTAGTACGTTGGATGAGCATGATTCGTTTGTTCCGATGCCGCCGCCAGCTTCGCGGATCCGGGGACCGCCCGTGGCGACCCGTTGGAAGCCATGAAAAACAGCCGGACCGGACGCGACCTACTTCCAAACTTCCTCGAACGCGACCTCCGGGGCATCTCGCTGGCGCGAGGCGGATTTCGCCACGGCCAAGTGAGACGGCCAACAGCCTGGGAGACCCGTGGCGGCGGCTGGCTCTGCCGTGGCGGGCCGGGAACTGGCCGCTGACTGGCTTGCACAAGCGGCTGATGGAGACGGGTGTCCGATTGGTCGAGCACGACTGGCGCCACTGGTTGATGCTGGCGGACAATCGTCTGACGAGGCGTCTGCTCTGAGCGACGGTGGGAAGGGTCCCCCGCCTTGTCGGCCGCGAGGGGATAGAAGCAGGCTGTGGGCGCAGCACAGTCACTCAGCCAGGAAGGGGAACGTCGGCGAGTCGCTTGCGGAGTATGCTGAAAGAGCGGGACTTCCCGGTTCTTCGATTCTCTGGGCAGTACGATGCCTGCGTCAATGGGGGCGAGGACGGCTCCCGGAAGAACAGGTGCAACTCGCAAGACCAAAGGGCGGCGGTTTAGTTTATACTCAACTGGACCTGGAGATCCAAAGCGGAGACCCCGGATTAGGGCGAATGGAATGCCAAATGTAGCTGAGGTGATAAAGTCCTCCCCACCCGTCGAGGATGCTGCGGGAGCCATTCTTGAAGAGCTCGTCAACTCGCGCAAAGACAGGGAGCACGTTGGGAATTTCGCGGCAACCGTTCTGGGCGCGGCAGCCAGCGGCGGGATGGCCACCAAGTGGACGCGCATTATTATGGAAGGCTTTCAGTGGCTTCAGTCCCACGACATGATTGCCCCGACGGAACAGGCTGGGTTCTATTTCGTCACGAGGCAAGGCCAAGAGATTGGAAGTGCGGCTAACCTGACGGTTTGGCTCGCGAAGCAGAAGGGCGACAGAGAGGATGCTCTGGAACGCGCCTTAAGCGACGCGCTCGAAAAGGTAAGGCGTGCCGAATCCGACGTCGTCGAGTTGAGGACGCGCGCCAAATCCGACATCGATCAAGCGATCGAGACAGCGAGGGAGGAAGCCCGATCAATCTTGAACCTGGCAAGGGAGACAGCGCAGGGCGTATCGCTAGACGACGTTCAGCGGCAATTCGCCCAAGCCGCCAAAGACTGTCTTACGGGCGTATGGATTTGGGCCTCTCTAAGCGTCCTGTTCTGCGGGGCGCTCGTTGCCGCGGTTATCCTCTTCCTAACACTGTGGGAGCCATCCCTTCAGACTGCCGCCCAGACGGCTCAGACCGCTCTGAGCCAATCTATCACTCCCTCCGATAAAGGCCTCATGTCGGGCTTTTCGGTCTACAACACCGTGCTCCGGGTAACCCTCCTAACGGCCATTGCGGCCATGGCGACGTTCTGCCTGAGACTTCTACGAGCGCAGTTGCACCTACGGGAGCAGAACCTTCACAGACGCCGTGTGGCCAACAGCATGGCGGCATTTCTAGGAGCTACCGCAACACCTGAGCAGCGCGATCTCATTTTGGGCCGTTTGGCGGAAGCAGTCACCACCTTCGGCAACTCCGGGCTATTGACCGACGACGACTCCATGTCGCCCGCCAAGGTCATTCTGGAGTCGGTACAACGCGGCATCAAATAGCATACCGCGACCGTCCAGAGACGCCTGTGCCAGGTCGCTGAACTTCGCTTCGGGCCCACGGTTTCGCATACCACAACGATGAGCCATCGCCTGGATCACCAGACTGTCATGGGCGGAATTCATACTGAAAGATGGAAGGGCGCCTTTGACTGACGGCTCCGCTGGGAGCGGGCATCGAACTGGGTCTGAAGCGTTCCCCAACGGGCTGGCATTACGTCCACGGCTCAATTAACCCAACCGGATTGCCGGAGAAGAGCCGATTCTCGAGGTCCACGGAAAAAGCGTTCCGGGACACCATTCCTGCAAGGTCCCCCGGTCACGCAATGGACCCGCCGCTTGGCCAATGCGCGCTCTCCCCGGACCCCTGGTTGGCCCTCAGCATCAGGCAACCAGCGGCCGCGGCTGTTGCAGAACGTCCGGATTCGGCCACCCCCCGCTGCCGGAGGCCAAGGCGCCCGACCGCCATCGATCTCCGCGAAAGGCCCACCGGCGCGGACTTGGGCGACGTCGAAGCGCCGATTCCCGTAGGTCTCAATTGAGATACACTGGACTAGGAGCCCGGCATGCGACGGGAAGCAGCGAAAACCAGGATGATTCACGCCCGAATCGACCCCCGCTTGAAGAAGTCGGCCGAGCGCGTCTTCTCCAGAATCGGCATCTCGACGACGGAAGCGATCCGCCTGTTTCTGAAACAGGTCGAACTGCATAAGGGACTTCCGTTTCCCATCGCGATTCCCAATGCGGAGACTGCCGCTGCGATGAGGGCGGCAAACAATCCCGCGGCGTTGAAGCGCTATCGTTCCCTTCGTGAGTTGCGGAAGAGGTCGTAGACCCGCTCCAACCACGGCAGCCTCTGCCATCCCGTTGCCGGCCGCATGCGTCGCGCGGAAACTGGCTCGGGCACTGGGACTGCCATGTCCAGCCGGACAGGCTCCCGCTCTACTGGGCGACCGAAACGCAATTGATCCTGGTGCGCACCAGGAGCCACGCCGAATTGTTCGAGTGACCTGTCCCGCCTGCCGCCCCCATCCGGGATGCGATACTGAACCTATGTCCTCGCCGGTGGCACAGCCCGCGCTCCGCGTCCGCAATCTGCGCAAGGCCTTCAGCGATGTGGTCGCGGTGGACGGCCTCGATCTGGAAGTGCGCGCGGGCGAGTGCTTCGGGCTGCTGGGGCCGAACGGCGCGGGCAAGACCACCACCATCGAAATCTGCGAAGGGCTCACGGAGGCGGACTCCGGCGAAGTCGAGGTGCTTGGCCTCGCCTGGGCGACGGCGGCCGGCGAGTTGCGCCAGCGGCTGGGAATCCAGCTTCAGGATACGCAGCTCTCCGACAAGCTCACGGTGTCGGAAACCCTGCGGCTGTTTCGCAGCTTCTTCCGGCGCGGGCCCGAGGTGCGGGAGGTGGTCGCCCGCGTGCAGTTGGAAGAGAAAGCCGCATCGCGCGTGGGCGGGCTTTCGGGCGGCCAGAAGCAGCGGCTGGCGCTGGCTTGCGCGCTGGTGGGCGATCCCGACTTCCTGTTCCTGGACGAGCCGACCACCGGGCTCGACCCCCAGGCGCGGCGGCAACTCTGGGACCTCATCGAGCGTTTCCGCGCCTCCGGCCGCACCATCCTGCTCACCACCCACTACATGGACGAAGCCGAGCGGCTGTGCGACCGCGTGGCCATCATGGACCACGGGAAGGTGATTGCGCAGGGCACGCCGCGCGAGCTGATCGCCTCCATCGGCGGCGATCACATGCTGGAGTTTTCGGCGGGAGACGCGGCGGCCGGATTGGACGCGGCGGCGCTGGGGCGCATCGAGGGAGTCCGCGACGTCCGCCGGGAACAGGGGAGCGTGCGCATGATGGTGACCGAACTGCACCGCGCCGTGCCGGCGGTGCTCGACGAGCTGAGCCGGCAGAACGTGCCGCTGACCGAGCTGCGCACGCACTCGGCCACGCTGGAGGACGTCTTCGTGGGGCTGACCGGGAGGCACCTGCGCGATGAGTGAGCGATCCCTCCCGGACTACCCGCTGGGGCAGTTGACGCTGGTGCGCTTCCGCGAATTCTACCGCGAACCGGAAGCGCTGTTCTGGGTTTTCGTGTTCCCCATCCTGCTGGCCGCGGGACTGGGCATCGCCTTCCGCAACCGTCCGGCGGAGGTGATCCGCATCGTGACGCCGTCGGCGGACCTGGCCCGCGCGCTGCGCCCGGAGAAGGGGCTCGACGTGCGGCTGCTGCCCGCCGCGGAAGCCGAGGAGCAATTGCGCTCGGGCAAGGCGGCGCTCGAAGTGACCGGGGCGCCGCCGGGCGTGACCTACCGCTATGACGACACCAATCCCGAGGGCCGCACGGCGCGCATGCTGGCCGACGCGGCCATCCAGCGTTCGGCGGGCCGCGCCGATCCGGTGCGCTCGGTGGACTCGCTGGTGCGCGAACCCGGCTCGCGCTACATCGATTTCGTGGTGCCCGGGCTGCTCGGTATGAACCTGATGGGCAGCGCCATCTGGGGCATGGGGTTCGCGATCGTGGACGCGCGGCGCAAGAAGCTGATGAAGCGGCTGATCGCGACACCCATGCCTCGGCGGGATTACCTGCTGTCGTTCGTGCTCTCGCGGCTGGCGCTGCTGGTGGTGGAGGTGGCCGCCGTGGTGGGGTTCGCCGCGCTGGCCTTCGGCGTGCCGCTGCGCGGGTCGCTGTGGGTTTTGGCGGGGCTGTGCGTGTTGGGGTCGATGAGCTTCTGCGCGCTGGGGCTGCTGATCGCCTGCCGGGTGCGCACCATCGAGGCGGCCTCGGGGCTGATGAACGCGGCCATGATGCCCATGTGGGTATTGTCGGGCGTGTTCTTCTCGTCGCAGCGCTTTCCCGGCGCGGTGCAGCCGCTGATCCGGGCGCTGCCGCTGACGGCGGCCATCGACGCCCTGCGCGCCAACATGCTGCAAGGCGCGGGCCTGGCGCAGGTGGCGCCCGAGGCCGGCGTGCTGGCGGCATGGCTGGTGGTGTGTTTCGCGCTGGCGCTGAAACTGTTCCGGTGGAAGTAGCCGAACCGCCTGATATAGTGAAATCAATGCGCTGGCTCGCCGTACTCGCCCTTGTCTTCACCGCGTGCGCCGCGGGGCGCGAGACGGTGGTGTTCGATACCGACTCGGGCGCTTTCGGCGACGATGGCGCGGCGCTGGTGATCCTGCTGCGCAGCCCCGGCCAGGTGAGCGTGGCCGGCGTCACGCTGACGCCGGGAAACGTCTGGCCCGCGCAGGGCGCCGAGTACATGCTGCACATCCTGGACCTGCTGCACCGCCCGCTGGTCCCGGTCTACACCGGCGCGCAAACTCCCCTGCTGCACAGCCCGGCCATGGCCAGCGAATTCAACCGGCGGTGGGGGCCGCTGGAATACACCGGCGCGTTTGCGCTGAACCCGCTGGAGGTCAAACCGGCGCCCGGCGCAAGGTTGACGGGGCGGCGGCCGCGCCTGGGGAACGGCGTCGAGTTCCTGATTTCCGAAATCGAGCGGTGGCCCGGGGAAATCACCATTCTGGCGGCCGGCCCGATGACCAACATCGCGCTGGCGCTGCGCATGAAGCCGTCCATCGAGACGCGCATCAAGCGCATCGTTTTCATGGGCGGCAATGTGAGCGTGCCGGGCAACGCGTCGGCGTCGGCGGAGTTCAATTTCTGGTTCGATCCGGAAGCCGCGCGCATGGTGCTGCGCTCGCGCATCCCGCAGAAGATCATGTTCCCGCTGGACGTGTGCAACACCGCGCCCATCCACAAGGCGGAATTCGACCAGATCGCCGGCGCGCACACCCCCATCGCGGACCTGTTCCGCGAGGACCTGGGGAACCGCTACCCGGGCTTCCTGAAGCATCCCGAGGCGACCGGGTACCTGTGGGATTCCCTCGCCGCCGCCTACCTGGTGGACCCGGGTTTCGTGACCAAGTGGGAGACGCGGTACCTGGACGTGGTGACCGTGTGGGACAAGTTCTACGGCGCGACCGTGCCGCTGGACCGGCGTCTGGCGCCGGAAGCGACGCCGGTGACGCTGGCCACGGCTCTGGATTTCGCGCGCGTGTTCGCGATCTACAAGGACCGGCTGACGCGGTAGCGCCTCACGCATCGGGACGCGCGGCGGCGGGCCTTGCGTTGACAGACCGGAATCCATAAACTACAGCGTAGATAGCCGAACGCGGAGGTTTCGTGAGCGCCTATACCTATCGGATGCTGCTCCTGCAAGGTTTCAGCAGGGACGATGTGGCGCACAATCCGAACGCGAGCCTGCTGGCCAGATGGACGCCGTTGGCTTGCGGATGTCTTGGTGCGCTTGGGCTCAGCTTGCGGTCGCCGGCATATCTATGGGCGCTCGGTATCCTGACCCTCATCGGCGCGGTAAGTTCGAGGAGCTTCTACGACTATCTCTATCAGATCTGCCTTCGCCCATTGACTGGTCTGGGGGAGATGCCTCGGCATGGCGCCCCTCGCCGCTTTGGCTGCGCGATCGGCGCCGTCCTTTTCATGCTCAGTGGCACAGGTTTTTACTTGCATCTCGCACTGTTGTCCTTCATCCCGGCCCTGATAATCATCCCGTTGGCGTTCGGCGCCGCCTTCACACAATGGTGTTTCGCCTCGGCCCTGTACCGCTTGATTTCCGGCAAGAAAGCAGACTGCTGCTGATTTCCGTCGCCACATTTCCTCCGCCTGCTTCCGGCTGCGCCGGGCCGCCAACGGGCGGGATGGCCCGCCAGCGGCCGGAAATGGACCGGCTCGCCGCCAGCAATCCGACGATGGCGCACATCGTCCACTCGCTGGCTACCACCACCCCTCGAGTGGCCGTCGCCATCGGATGTCTGCTGGTTCTGTTTCTGCACGTTTTCACGCACATCGCCCAGGCCATCCTGGTGCGCGGGTACACGCCGGGGGTGGTTGGCGCGGTTCTGGTGGTCCTGCCCGGCTCCCGACGCTCGAATCGGCCGGATGATCGGCGGTAGTTAGGCGCGTGGCCGCCGCCCTATTCCCCCAGTAACTCACGCACCAGCGCCGGTGCGTTGTAGAGCTTGCGCAAGGCCTCGGTCATGCCCCCGGTGTGGACGGCCACGGCGCGATTGGTGGTTGGGTCGTAGACGAAATCGCCCACCAGCGATTCGATGTTACCGTCGAAGATCAGGCCCACTATTTCGCCCGCGCGGTTGATGACCGGCGAACCGGAGTTGCCGCCGATGATGTCGTTGTTGGTGACGAAGTCGAGCGGCGTCGAGAGATCCAGCTTGTCGCGGCCTTTCACCCAGCGGGACGGCAGTTGGAACGGGTCCTTGTAGTCGAAGCTGGCGGCGCGGTCGTACAGCCCGAACATGGTGGTCTTGGGCGGCGCCTTGGTGCCGTTCATGGGATAGCCTTCCACCGCGCCGTAGGAAAGGCGGAGGGTGAAGGTGGCGTCGGGATAGGTGTTCTTGCCGTAGACCGCGAAGCGGGCCTTGCCGAGTTGCTCGCCGGCGCGCTGTTCCACGCTGGAGACGTTGTCCTCGATCCACTTGACCAACTCGCGGCGCATCGGGTCCACCCGGCGCGCCTGCACGATCATGGTGTCGGTGGAGGCGGCCACGGCCGCTTCGCCGCCATCGATAAGCTGCTTGCGGAACGCGGGGTCGGCCAGCCTGGTGCCGTTCACGGCGGCCGACGCGGCGTCCATGGGACTGCGGCCATCCAGGGCGGCACTAACGAACGCATCGTTGGGACCCAGTTCCGCCAGCGCCTGCGCCAGCGAGCCGCTCATACGGGCGATCTCCAGGCCGGGGTATACGGGAGCGCGCGAAAACAGGCTGAAGCGCAGCGAGTCCAACTGCGACTCGTGATAGCCGTCCAGCCGCTCTCCGTCGGGCTTCTTGATCTCCGTGACGTACTGCACGACGATCATGGCGATCTGGGCCAGGGAGCAGTTCAGCGAACGGAAGCGGGTTTCCTTGGCGCGCGGCGCGAACCTGGCCTGGGCCTGTGCGATGGCGTCCCAGGCTCCGCCGTAAGCGGCCTTCCAATCGGGATTGGCCATCACCCTGGCCTTGAACTCGTTCTCCTCGCGCTGCTTCTTATCCATCACGGCCTTGTCGAGCAGACCCTGGTAGCGGCCCAAAAAGGCCTTCTGGCTGTTCTCGGAATTGAAGATCAGCGAGGCGGCCTGGCGCGCCTGCTCGGCGCCCTGGGCGGAGTAGCGCCGCAGCACGGCGATGCGATCCTTGAACATGCGCAGGATGGCCGGCTCCATTACGTCGCGCTCCAGTTCCAGTTCGGCCACGGTGTTCATCCGCTGGGTGGAACCGGGATGGCCCACCACGAAGACCAGCTCACCGTCGCCCGCGCCTTTGGCGTTCCACTTCAGATAGTCCCTGGTCTGAAGCGGTTTGCCGTTGTCATAGACGCGGAAGAGCGCCATGTCGAGGTCGTAGCGCGGATAGGTGAAGTTATCCGGGTCGCCGCCGAAAAAGGCGGTTTGCTGTTCGGGAGCGAAAACCAGGCGCACATCGGTGTACTTCCGATAGCGGTAGAGCCAATACTCGCCGCCCTGGTAAAGCGTCACCACGTCCGAACGCAGGCCGGTTTTCCGCTGGCTCTCGCTTTCGATATCGGCGATGACGGCCTTGCGCGCGGCGAACTCCCCGGCCGGCGACTTGGCCCCGGCGACGGCGGCGTTCACCCGCGCGGTGACGTCTTCCATGCTCGCCAGGACGTTGACTTCGAGATCCGGCGACTTCATTTCCTGTTCCGGAGTGGCGGCGTAGAAGCCGTCCTCGACGTAGTCGTGTTCCTTGGTGGAATTCTTCTGAAGCTGCCCGCGCGCCACATGGTGGTTGGTCAGCAGCAGGCCGTTGGGGCTGACGAAAGAGCCCGAGCCGCCGTCGTTCAAGCGCACGCAGGACAGGCGGATGTGGTCCAGCCACTCCTGGGTGGGCGTGAAATGGTACTTCTCAGCCAACAGCCTGGTGGGCGGGTTATCGAAAGTCCACATCCCCTCGTCGGCGAAAACGGGCATGGCCAGCACGGCGGCCAACGGTCCCAGACACAGAACGGATCGAATCACTCAGCACCTCCTCGATGCAACCGACTATAACTCCACGCGCCGCGTTGCGCCATGGGCCGGCGGCCGGCGGCCGGCTGGCCGCCCTGGCAGGTTCCCGCGCGGGCCTTGCGGCGAGACGCCCGCGCGGCCGGTGCGGGCCGCGCGCTATGGCACCCGCTTCAACCATCCGTTCGGATAATAGCTGATGCCGGACCGCTCCCGCGACTTATCGGGGACAAAATGATGGTTCTCCCGAAGAAACTCCTCGACGGCTTCTCCCGGCCCGGGGCCGAAGCTGGAGTAGACGGGGTGTCCATTGATATTGGTATCTTCCACGACCAGGTAATTTCCCACCGTGACAAGGCCGCTGTACAGCCGAAGCTCGTTCAGGACATGTGGTTTGTGGTGATCGGAGTCCAGCACCACCATCACCCGCTCGCCCGGCTTGATGGCTTCCCGCACGGACTTGAGGATGGGCTCGGATGTGGAGGAGCCCAGGAGATAAGTAATCCTGTCGTGTTTCGGCTTCTCCGGAAAGTCGATGATATCGATGGTCACCACGCGGCCATGGTTCATAAGGTCGAAGATGGACGCGAAATAGTAGGCGCTGCCGCCTTTGTAAGTTCCCGCCTCGACCAAAACGTCCGGCTTGGTGTCGTAAAGAACTTCCTGGTACATCCACAGATCCGCCGGTCCTTTCAGAACGCTGGCTCCCAGCCAGTGAGTATTGCCCCAGGTAGTCTCCATGTTATCGTAAGACCACACATGATAGGCTTTCGTTCCGTGCGGACCCATTACATAATTCATGTAAAGGGAGCACAACCCGGCGCCAATGAATAACCAGATGAAGCCGGTAGTGATTGAGTCGAACAGTTTCTGCCGTTTTAGCTTACTCTCCGAGAGATCCGTCTGCGGTTCCATGAAAGGCGTCCCCTTGCTTTCTTCCGGATTTTCATACCGTGAAGAATCCGGCCTGCTTCCCGATCGGAGTAACCATCCGGAAGTTCCGACCCGGCTTTACGGACACCGTTTATTGTACATCCAACCGGTTCCAGCCGAGCCGCTTGCGCCATTTGTTTGGTCCCGCGCGCTGGGGTGGTTGCCGGTGGCCGTGAAGGTCCTGGTGGCGCGGCGGTTCGCCAAGCGCTCCGCCGGGTTTGGCGCCGGGTGCAACCGCCGGTCCGGGCTCCCGCAACGGCGCGTTGCCATTGTGGGACGGCCACCCTTGTGGAGATCCCCGCGGGCGATGCGGATTAACAGGCGGCTTCCGGCCCTAAACCGCTGGCGGGCGGCCGCGCCGGAAAACGAAAGATCCGCGAGCGGTAAACGCCCCATCGCGCCAGGCGGAGCAGCACGGAGGTCTTCAGCACTCCCAGACCGTAGATGGAACTGCGGCGGAAGTTGATGGACGACGCTTCGGGAAAGTAGCGCGTGGGGCAGGAAATTTCGCCGATCCTCGCCCCGGCCAGCACGGCCTGCGCCAGCATCTGGTTGTCGAAGACAAAATCGTCGGAGTTGGCTTCGAGGGGCAGCGCACGCAGCAGTTCCCGGCTGAAGGCGCGGAATCCGGTGTGGTACTCCGATAGCTTGGCGCCCATCATCAGGTTTTGAAACGCCGTCAGGAAGCGGTTGGAGACGTACTTGTAGACCGGCATGCCGCCGCGCAGCGCGCCCCCGCCCAGAATCCGCGACCCCAGCGCCACGTCGTAGACGCCGTAAGCGATCATGGTGGCGATGGGCGTCACCAGCAGGGGGTTGTACTGGTAATCGGGATGCAGCATCACCACCACGTCGGCGCCTGCCTCCAGCGCCTTGGCGTAGCAGGTCTTCTGATTGCCGCCGTAGCCGCGGTTCCTGGGGTGCACCTCCACGGTGAGGCCCAGTTTGCGGGCGAGCGCGGCGGTGGCGTCGCTCGAATGGTCGTCCACCAGGATGCGTTCGTCGACGATATCCGGAAGCTCCCGCACCGTCGCTTCGAGGGTTCTCTCCGCGTTATAGGCGGGCAGCACCACCGCGATTCTTTTGCCGTTAATCAAGACTCGTGCCTCGCGTACGAATGAGCGTACACAGAAGTGTAACAAAGGAACCGTGGGTTGGAGGTGAAAGAGACTTCATCTTGAGTTCGCGGGGCGGACGCGGAGCGCGCCCGGCATCCCGCGCCAGCCCTCAGATGGAACGCACCGGCATGGCCACGATGTCGTCGACGCGCATGGCTTCCTTCACCACGAACGGCTCCCCGTAACGCACCCCGATCAGGTTTCCGTAGAACCGCGCGATGGCGCCCAGGCGGTCGCGGATTTCGTTTTCGTCGGGGAACAGCGCCGCGCCTTCGGCCACCTCGCCGTACTGCGACGCATAGCTCAGCAGGGCCGCCATGCGGCGCTCGAATTGCGCGCCGATGTCCACCACGAACGAGGGCTTCACATCGGCATACAGGCTGGAATACAAAATCTTGCGCGGGCGGTGGGGCGTGGAGTACTCGTCCAGTTTCTTCAGGCCGGCCAGAAAGCAGGCTTCCGAGCCCATCTCGGAGCAGCGGTAATGGTCGGGATGGCGCGCCTCCCAGTAGGGCAGAATCACCACGCGCGGGCGCAACTCTCGGATCTTCACGGCCAGCGACATGCGCGCGGCGAGCGTGTTCTCCAGGCGCGCGTCGGGCATGCGCAGGTTGCCGCGCCAGCTTGCCAGCAGGTGGCGCGCGGCGATCTCCGATTCGGCGATGCGCGCCTCGGGCGTTCCGCGGGTACCCATGTCGCCGGCCGTCAGGTCCAGGATGCCGGTGCGGTAGCCCATTTCGGCCATGCGGATCAGCGTGCCGCCGCAGGTCTGCTCGACATCGTCGGGATGGGCCGCGATGGCCAGCACGTCGAGGCTCACCGGCGCGACGCCGGCGTCTTGAGGTTTCATGGGATCTTCACCAAGTGTACTCATCGGCCCTCCAGCGGCGTTCCCGCGGGCCCATCAGGCGCATCAGCAGGATGCCGGCCACGAAACCGCCCACGTGCGCAAAAAACGCCACCCCGCCGGTCTGCGTGTACTCCGACGCGGAGATGCTGCCGAACCCGCCCAACAACTGCAGCAGGAACCAGTAGATCAGCATCAGCCAGGCCGGCAGGTCGAAGGTGAAGATGAAGAGCACCCAGAACAGCATCACCACCGACGACCTTGGGAACTTGATCAGGTACGCGCCCATCACGCCGGCGATGGCGCCGCTGGCGCCCACGATGGGAACCAGCGAGGAAGGATCGACGGCCACCTGGCTCAACCCCGCCACCACCCCGCAGGCCAGGTAAAACACCAAGTACTTGAAGTGGCCCAGCAGGTCCTCGACGTTCTTGCCGAATACCCACAAAAACAGCATGTTGCCCAGAATGTGGACCCATCCGGAGTGCAGGAACAGGGAGGTGACCAGCGTCGCCGGATGGGAGATGAGAAAGGCCGGGCGCAGGGCGTACAGCCGCATGAAGCGGTTGAGCAGCCGCGGGTCCGTCCATTCGAGCGAGAACTGGTGCAGGAAGACGGCCAGGTTGACCAGCACGATCAGCGTGGTAACCACCGGCAGGGTATAGCTGCGCTGGGAAACCTTGATGGGAATGATGAACATTTACTTGGACAGCGCCGCCGCGCGGCCGGCCACTTCCGCCATGGAACGCCGCCGGCCGCCGGCCATCAGGGCGCGCACCTCCGCCAGCGGGCGGATGCCGCCGCGCGCGCCCAGGGCGGTGCAGTTGAGGGCCGCCATGGCGTTGGAGAACTCGAGCGCCTCGGGCATCGCCATTCCTTCGAGAACAGCATAACAGAACGCCCCGTGGAACACGTCGCCGGCGCCGGTCGTGTCCACGCACTCCACCATGAAGGCCGGAGAGTAGACGAACTTCCCGTCCACGCGGGCCAGCGACCCGTGCGCCCCCAGGGTCATGGCCGCCACCTTCATGCCGTACTCCTCCTGCAAAGCGGCGAGCGCCTCGAAGGGATCGCGGCGGCCGGTCCAATTGGAAGGAAACTCGGAACTGGCCACCAGGTAATCCACGTTGGGCAGGACGCGGTCGAACCCGTCGTAAATGGTGTCCACGTCGACGGTGACCGGGATGGCGTGCCGGCGCGCGATGGAGGCGGCATGGGCCACGGCCGGCGTATCGTGCCCGTCGATGTGCAGCAGGCGCGCGCAGACGATCTGCGCGGGCGAGATTTCCTCCGGCGCGATGCGCAGGCAGCCGGGCCGCCGCCAGAGCACGGTGCGCTCCCCGGTGGAGCGGTCGATGATGATATAGGCCGACTGGTTGGGGCAGTTGGCGCGGATCTGCACATGCTCGAGATCGATCCCCGTTCCCCGCAGGCTTTCGAGCTGGATGCGGCCGCGTTGGTCGTCGCCGATCGCGCCGATGTACTTGGCGCGCAACCCCAACCGGGCGCACGCCACCAGGGCGCTGGCCACCTGCCCGCCCGGGCTGACGATCTCTTCCTCGAAAGGGACTTTGCCGGCGTAGGCCGGGAAGCGCGGGACCGTCAACAGCGTGTCGGTGGCGTTCAGGCCGACGCCTACGACATCGAATTCGGGCATGCAAAACTATTGTAGCGGCAGGCGCCGGTTGTGCCGGGAAAACTGATACCATGCTCTTCGAATTGCCCAATGCTCCAAAACCCGGCATCGACCAGCTCCTGATCGAGTCCGCGCTGCGGCCGGAGCTGCGGCGCCGGCTGCTGGATTCTCCGGAAGAGGTCTTCCCGGAGTTCGATCTTACGGAAGAGCAGCGGGACATCCTGCGCATACGCGACGGCCGGCTGCTGGAGTTGCTGGGAGCGGCGCTGGCGCGGCAGGCCGAATCCGCGGCGGGCCCGGCGGCTCCCGCTGCCGAGCCGCCCGAGCCGCAGGTTTCGCAGCCCCAGGCCGCGCCGCCGCAGCCTGAGGTGCGCCAGTTGCCGGATCTGCGATTCGTTCTGACGGTGGTCCCAGTTGCACAAGAGGAGGCCGGAGAGTTGCGCGGCCTGAACTTCGCCGCCTGGATGAATCCCCTGCCCGAGGGAGCCGATCCGGAGACGCTCGGTCCGCCCGAGGGCGCCGTCCTGCCCGGCCAGCCGCTGGCGCCGCTGCGCGCGGTGGTGCACGTCTGCGCGCAGCTTCTTCCCAACGCCGGCGGCTCGCCGCAAGTGGGCCTGACGGCTTCGCTGGTGCAGTCGTCGAACATGGCGTCGCCCGCCGCCCCGGCGACCGCGGGCCGGCCCGGCGGGATGGAGGACGCCGCCGCGCCCGACATCTGGATCGCCGGCCTGGGTATCGCCACCGCCGTCGAGTGGACCCGCGAAGTGGAGCAGGCCATCCGCGCCTCGCGGGAAGTGCTCTACCTGGACACCGGCGTGGCCACGCGGGCGTGCCTGGCCGGATTGTGCCCGCGGGTCACGTCTCTCTACGAAGGGAACTATTCCGAGGAGCGCTGGCGCGAAAGCGGCTACGAACGAATGGCTTCGCGGGTGCTGGAAGCCGCGCTCGATCATGCGCCGGTCACGTTCGCCATTCACGGCCACCCGCTGATCGCCGCGCACCCGCCGTTCCTGGTGATGGAGCGGGCGCGCGCGCTGGGCCTGCGGGTGTGCGTTTTGCCGGGCGTTTCGGCCATCGACACGATTCTCGCCGACCTGCGCCTGGACCCCGTGCTGCACGGGTTTCAGATGTACGAAGCCACCGATCTGCTGCTGCGGCGCCGTCCCCTGCAAGCCGACGTGCCGGCCCTGATCTGGCAGATCGGCCCGCTGGAGACGTGCCTGCACACCGAGCGCCGGTCGCGTCCCGAGCGCTTCGCGCGGTTCGTCCAGCACTTGCGCCTGTATTATCCGGCGCGGCACGAAGTGGTGGCCATCTACTGTTCCCCGCACCCGCTGCTCGCGCCCAACATTCTGCGATTCGCGCTGGAGGACATGGGACGGCACGCGGCGGAGATCCACAGCGGGTTCAGCCTCTACGTGCCCCCGGTTGGCTCGCGGCCCATTCAGGACCACGACCTGCTGGCGAAGCTGTACAGCGTGGAGCACCTGCGGAGCATCACGGGCAGGTAGGCTTGCGGGCCGCGCGGGCGGCCGGCGCTACGGCCTGGCGCGGCGGGCTGGGCGCTGTCTCCGACTTCGGGGAAAGTGCGTCTGCCGGAGCGCGGCCGCATCCGCGCGCGACTCCGGAGGGACGAAGCCGCCGCATCATGTCATTCGGACAAAGATGGCGGCGGCAAGTTTAGGGCTCAGAGCGCGGATGTCGGCCTCGTCGCGCAACCGCACTGTGGTCGGGCCCTCAAACGGCGCATGGTCGATCACAACCAGCGCGCGGTTCGGAGTCGTGCCAATCCGCTCCAGGTAGCGCAACATTTCCGGATCCCGATCGGACACTCTGCTGACAACCACCGAACTTCCCGGCGGCACCGCCGCAAGCGCCATCGTCTTGCGCTCGGACAGCGTACCGTTTTTCCCGGGGATCGAGTCTCCGTGGGGGTCGAATTCCGGGTTTCCCAGCTTTTGAGCCATGCGCTCCTCGAGTTTTTCGGAAATGAAGTGCTCCAGCTTTTCAGCCTCCTGGTGCACTTCGTCCCAGGAATAACCGAGGACCCGGCACAGAAAGAGCTCCACCAGACGGTGCCGGCGAATGATGCGAAGCGCCCGTTTCCGGCCTTCGCCAGTCAAGCGCGCGCCGTGGTGCTTCCGATATTCGATACAGGGACGTCTCCCGGCGGACAGTTTTCGGAGCATCCCGGTTACGGATGGCGCCGAAACGCCCAGGCGCTGCGCGATCGCATTGCTGGCAGCCGCTTCTCCCGAGGAACCGGTCAGTTCGAAGATTGCCTTCAGGTAATCGTCCACGGACTCAGACCCGGAGTTCGGCATAGCTAAATTATGCCTGAACTGCCCCGCCAGAATCAAAGATTTTGTTTGACCAGACCGCCCGGTTGGTGTAGCATCTAATTTAGGCATGGCTAAATAAGAACATGAGGCACACCATACCGGCAGCAACGCTCGCGGGAATTTTGGGCATGGCGCTCGCGGCTCCTCTGGTCACCGGCCGATTGTGGGCCCAAGGGGAAACCACCAGCGCCATCACGGGGCAGGTTTCGGATTCGAGCGGTGGAGCGGTGGCCGGAGCCACGGTGACGATCGCGCACCGGGAAACCGGGCTCAAACGCCAGGTCCAGACGGACGAATCGGGGCGTTTCGCGTTTCCACAGTTGCGTCCCGGCCTGTATTCCATGCGCGTCCAGGCGCCCGGCTTCGACGATCGGGTGAACGAATCGGTCTCCGCCGGCCTGGGCGAGACGCGCACCGTGAATTTCACGCTGACGGTTGCCGCCGCCAAGCAGGACGTCACCGTCGGCGGCGAGGCGCCGCTGATCAACGTGGAAAACCCGAACACCACGACCACCCTCAGCGGGCATGCCATTCAGGACTTGCCGAACCCGGGTGGCGATCTCACCTACCCGGCGCAGTTTGCGCCCGGCGCGCTGATCAACACGGCCGGTTCGTCGAACGATTTCGTGGGCGGCCAGAACGGTTACGGCAACGTGCAGTTCAACGGATTGCCCGCGCTCTCCAATGCGTACATTGTGGACGGCCTGGAAACCAACGATCCGCTGACGAATCTGAACAGCGGGCTGTCCACCAACCTCGTCCTGGGACTGAACTCGATCGAAGAAGTCACGGTCAACACAACCTCCTATGCGGTCGACCAGGGCCGCTACGGGGCTTCGCAGATCAATTACGTTACCAAGAGCGGGGCGAACGCATTCCACGGCAACCTGTATGAGCTGTGGAACGGGTCGCGGCTGAACGCGGCGAACTACTTCACGAACGCGACTCCCGGCGGTCGCAAGCCGCGTTCCAACGTGAACCACTTTGGAGGGAGTCTCGGTGGCCCGATCGTCCATGACAAGCTGTTTTTCTTCGGTGACTTCGAGCAGATGCGGATCGCCCTGCCCATCGTCAACACGGTGACGCTGCCTTCCGCGGCGTTCCAGAGCTACGTGTTGCAGCAATTACCCAAAGGGGGAATCGATACGGTCTCGGGGTCGAGTTACCCCGCCGCTCCGGCGCTGGTGCCGTTCTACCGGAACATGTTTTCGCTCTATCCCAACACCGCCGGCACTCCGCTTCCCGTGCTCGGCTGCCCGTTGAACGCCGATGGCAGCCCGGCGGCGGGCGCCCCGCCGAATGGGAACGGCTGCGCGAACCGGCGGACAACCTCGCAGTCGAGTTCCGATCGCGAACAGGTGGTTACGGCCCGGATCGATCACAACATCGACGTGAACGATATGGTCTGGTACCGCCTTCAGTCCGACACGGGACTGCAGGCGGCCTACACCGACCCGATCAATGCCCTGTTCAATGCGATCTCGCCGCAGCCCCTGTATTCGTTCGCGGCCGGATACACGCACATCTTCAGCCAGGACCTGGTGAACTACTTCAACCCGGCGTTCTCCTGGTACGAGAGCCTGTTTGGGCCGGCGGATGAAGCCAGGACGCTCGCGGCCTTCCCCATCGTTCTGGAGGGTGTGGGGTCGAGCGCGCCGTTCACGACAATGGGAGGCCTGGATTACAACTGGGTGCAGGGGCGCCGCGCCACGCGGTTCCAAATCAACGATAACCTCGCATGGACGGCGGGCCGCCATCAGTTCAAGTTCGGCGTCAGTTCGCGCCGCCTTCGCATCGACGATTACGACTTCAGCACCTACGACACGCCGCTGGTCACCTACACGACGCTGGCGCAATTCATCTACGGCGCGGCCTCCACGGCGACCAAGGCGTTTCCCGTTGCCGCGTCGCAGCCATTCGATTACCTGAACGTGGACTTGTTCGCCGGGGACACCGTCAAGGTCTCCTCAAAGGTGACCTGGACATGGGGCGTGCGCACAGCCACCAATACCAACCCGATGAGCCCGCACCAGCTTATCGCCAGCTTGCCCGGCTCTTTCAACGGGGCGAGCCACGATCCGGATCAGCCCCTCAACCAGGCCATCGTCACCGGCCGGGATAAGCTGTTCGCATCGACTCCACTCCTCCTGTGGCAGCCCCGCACCGCGATTGCCTGGCAACTCGCGCCGAAAACCGTGTTGCGCTCCGGATTCGGCGTGTTCAGCGACCTGCTGCCCGGCAGCATCGTGGACCTGATCGCCGCCAATCCGCCATACATCGACACCTACCAGGGAGGACTTCTGGGGCAGGCGGGCGGACTCGCGATTGCACCCGGCGTGCCGGACAGCGCCATCGATTCGACCGTCGCCGCCAATCAGGCGTTTCTCAACGGCTTCCAGCACGGGGCGCTCTCCTGCGCCGCTGCATCCGCCAGGCCGCAGGCGTGTCTTCCGCCGGTCGCGCTAACCGCCATTCCCGACGGCGAACTGCGCGCGCCCTATTTCCTGCAATGGAGTTTCGCTATCGAGCGCCAACTCGGGAACACTGGGAATCTGCGCGCTCAGTACGTCGGCACACGCGCGGTGAACCAGCCCTACACGACCCAGGTGAACGGGTATCAGACGGTTTGCGCAGGTTGCTTCAGCCCGTTCCCGTACAGCGCGCCCGCCGATCCCCGCTTCGCGTCAGTGACCCAGTTCGCCACTGGGGCCAACAGCCACTACAACGGCCTTCAGGCGACGGTGGAAAAGCGCATCGGGCGCGGGTTGCAGGCGCGAGTGAACTATACGTGGAGCCACTGTCTGGACACGGTGTCAAACGGTGGTTTTCTCCCCTTCTCGGCAATGGGAATCATTTCCCCGTTGCCCGGCATGCTGGACCGCCAGTACGGCAATTGCGACTACGACATCCGGCAGAATTTCAATGCCAACTATGTGTACGAGCTGCCGATTCACGCACGCAACGCGACACTGGCAAAGGCCGTAAACGGATGGCAGTTGTCCGGCACTTTCTTCTTTCACAGCGGGGTGCCTTTCACGGTTCAAAGCGCGCCGTATTCGGCCAGTGGGAACGGCATCGTGCAGGGCGGCGGTCCGCAGTTCGCCAGTGTCCGCCCCGGCGTGGCGCTCTACCAGCACGATCCGGTTCCAGGCGTGACGCAGCCAGGCGCCATTCAGTGGCTCAATCCGGATGCGTTTGTTTCGACCGTCGATGCGAGCACGGGCGCCTGCGCCGGCGGCGACTCGCCCGCGACATGCCAGTTCGGCGATCTGGGCCGCAACTCGCTCCGCGGCCCGGATTTCTTCTGGGCCGACCTCTATCTTACAAAGCAGTTCCGGCTGAGCGAGCGATTGTCCCTGCGGATCGACGGGCAGTTCTTCAACGCCTTGAATCACCCGAACTTCGCGTTGCCGGCAGCCATCGCCGGTATTCCTGGGAAGCCGGAAACGCAGGTCGGCTTCGGCGCCCTGACCTCCACCACGTCCCCGCCCACCGGGCTGCTCGGCGTCGGTCTTGGCGGCGACAATTCGCCGCGCATGGTGGCGTTCCAAATGCGGATCGAGTTCTGAATGGAGAAGACGGCGATGCTGCAAAAACTGATGCTGTTCACGCTGGCGGCCGCGGTTCTGTGCGGGCAGAATGAAAACCACCCCGCCATCCAGAGGACGCCGGCCGGGCCGACGCCGGTCTCTTCCGGCAAGGAAATGTTTCGGACATACTGCGCGGCGTGCCACGGAGCCGAGGCCAAAGGCGATGGCCCGGCGAGCGCGGCCTTGAAATACCAATCCCTGGACCTGACCGGCCTCGCAAAGCGGAACGCGGGAAAATTCCCCGAACTGCGGGTGTATGGCGCGATCCACGGAGACGTCCGCGTCACCGCCCACGGGTCCAAGGACATGCCGACCTGGGGCACGGTATTTCGCGAGATGGACGGCACCGACGCCGCCGCCGTACAGCTCCGGATTCGCAACCTGACAAAGTACATCGAATCCCTTCAGGTCAGGTAACGCCGCGAGATGCGAGCTGTTTTGCAGCCCCCGCCACGGCTCTCGTTCTGTAAGATGCTTCCACTCGCAGGCGCGAACGGGCCTTCCGGATAGCGGATCCTCCCTTGCCGCCCAGCGTTTACCGATCCTACTCCGATCAGATCACGCGCCACCCGGAGACGGCCGTCTGCCGTCCGTTATCTCGAGCCTGAGGATCCCTCGCATGAGACGCCGCTCACGGAAGTCTGGCCGAAGCGTGCGAATCCCCGCCGCCCCGCGGCACGTCCAGGAATCCGCGCTCTGCGAAGCGCATGCCCCGTGAGGTCGAAACCGCAGCTATCGCAAAGGCCCGCGGGAGGCGGGTTACCGGGGTACCCACTTGGGGTCCGCCGCCGGTTGACAACCTGCCCCACAACCCCGCGCCCCTCAGCCGAGCGACAGCCGCACCACCGTCTCCAGATGAAAGGTCTGCGGGAACAGGTCCACCAGTGTGATCTTCCGCATCTTGTACCCGCCCGCCACCAGGGCCGCCAGATCGCGCGCCAGGGTCGCCGGATCGCACGCCACGATGGTTACCAGGCGCGGCCGCAGTTCCTTCAGCCGCTCCACCACCGGCTTGCCCAGGCCGGCGCGCGGCGGATCGAGCAGCACGAAATCCGGCACGCGTTTCAGCTTCTCCAGGAACGCCTCCACCGTGGCAGCGTCGCTGCGCACCTGGGCCAGGCCCGCGCGGTCCAGGTTGAATCGCAGGTCGCGCGAGGCGCCGCCGCCCGATTCCACGGCGGTCACGTGCCGGAAACGCCGCCCCAGAGGGATCGTGAACAGCCCCACCCCGGCATACAGATCCAGCGCCGAATCGCCCTCGGCGCCCTCCATGGCCGTCTCCGCCAGGCGGTCGGCCAGGAACCGGTTCACCTGGAAGAAGGAATTGCTGCTGACGCGGAACTGCCCGCGATAATCCAGCGCGCCCTCGACCATTCCCGAGATGTTCTCGCCGCACCAGTCGAAGAAGCGGCGCGCCACCGGCCGCCCGGTGTCATAGACGTTCAACTGCACGCTGTTTTCGTCGGTGAAGACTTCGAGCGATTGCACGAAGCGGGGCCACCGCGGATCGCGCAGCATGGCGGCCAGCGCGGCGATGGCCTGCTCCGCCTTGGGCGAGGCGATGGGGCAGGCCGCGGCGGGGCACAGCTTGTGCGAACGCGGTTCCCAGTAGCCGATCTGCCCGTTCTCGATATGAAGCTGCACGCGGTTGCGATAGGCCCACGGCTCGCCCGAAACCACCGCGATGTCGCCCGGCGGCGCTATCTTGCCCAATCGCCGCAACTCCTCCAGCAGGATGGTGCGCTTGGCCGCCAACTGGTATTCGTACGGCGCGTGCTGGTAGTGGCACCCGCCGCAGCGCCCGAAAACCGGGCACGCCGGCGCCACCCGCTGGGCCGAGGGTTCCAGCACACACAGGGTGCGCGCCTGCACCAGGCCGGGCTTCTGCCGGTCCGGCGCGGCGCGCACACGTTCGCCGGGGAGCACGAACGGAGCGAACACCACGCGGCCGTCCAGCCGCGCGAGCCCGTCGCCGCCGTAGACCAGCTTTTCCACCAGCACTTCGAAATTGCTTACGATAGGATGTACTCCCGCTTATCTACCATGAGAACACGAGTCTTCTCCGGTATGCAGCCGACCGGAAACCTTCACATCGGAAACTATCTGGGGGCCCTCAAGAATTGGGTGCGCATCCAGGCTGACTACGAGTGTATCTTTTGTATCGTCGATCTGCACGCCGTCACGCTCTACCAGGACCCCGCCGAGCTGCGCGCCAAGATCTCCGAGACCGCCGCGCTGTACCTGGCGGCCGGGATCGACCCGCGGATCTGCTCCATCATGGTGCAGTCCGCCGTGCCGGCCCACGCCGAGCTGGCCTGGATGCTGACCTGCGTCACGCCGCTGGGCTGGCTGGAGCGCATGACGCAGTACAAAATGAAGGCGGCCAAACAGGAATCCGTGGGCGACGGCATACTGCAGTATCCCGTGCTGATGGCCGCCGACATCCTGCTCTACCAGGCGGGCATCGTTCCCGTGGGCGAGGACCAGGCGCAGCACCTGGAGCTGACCCGCGACGTGGCCCAGCGCTTCAATTCCCTGTACGGCGACACCTTCGTGGTGCCCGATACCAGCCTGCCCACGGTGGGCGCGCGCATCATGGGCCTGGACGATCCCACCCAGAAGATGAGCAAATCCTCGACCGGCGCCAGCCACGCCGTGGCGCTGCTCGACCCGCCGGACAAAATCCGCAAGACCATCATGCGCGCCACCACCGATTCCAACCCGGCCGTGGACGTGGCCACCGCCGGCCCCGGCGTGCTCAACCTGCTCTCCATCTACCAGGCGTTTTCGGGCGATTCCGACGACGCCATCAGGGCCCGCTTCACCGGCATGCGCTACGGCGAGCTGAAGAAGCAGGTGGCCGAGATGACCGTGGCGCACCTGGAGCCGTTCCAGGAGCGGTACCGCCGCATCGTCGACGAACCGGGCTACCTGGCCGGCGTGCTGCGCGAAGGCGCGGACCGGGTCGAGCCCATCGCCGATGCCACCGTGCGGCTTACCAAGGAGCGCATGGGGCTGTACACCTGACTGTGGGGCATCACTGCGGAGGAACGGCCTCGGCGCCTGCATCCTCGATGGCTTCGAGGACCTGTTTCACAACCTTCGGGTGCAGCGTCGCGCTGCCATGAAATGGCACAACAACCCGCCGGCCGGATTTCGCTTAGATCCGATGGCTGCCCTTGGACCGCAGCCAGACGAATCCGGCCCGCAAGAGGATCCCTTCGGCGTCCGCCGCGGTGAGCCGCGGCGCCTTAGACATGAACTTCTACCGCGGTGGTCAGAATCTCGCGGCTGAGCGCAGCCGAGCGCTCCTCATCGGTCAGGGTCTCCAGGAAAAGCTCAATTGCCTCGCGGATATTAGAGAGCGTCTCCTCGACGTTCCTCCCCTGCGACTAGCACCCCTTCAGTTCCGGGCACCAGGCGTAATATCCGTGCTGGTCCTGTTCGATCACGACGCTGACCTTGCCTGCCATACAGTTATTCTACCGCCGGCCGCTCCCCGCGAACTTGGAAACCGAGCCGTCGCTTCGCCGCTTGGCTACGACGACAACCCGTCGTGCCCCTCCCAGGTCCTCAACCCCCAGGTTGAGCAAACGCCGCTCCGCCTCCTTGAGACGATCGGTTGCCGGACCGGAGAAGGAGCGAATCTCCATGCTCGGTTGCGCCCACGAGCGCGCCGCGATTAGCGCCAGGAGTACAAGCCGCATGACCAGGATTCTATTCCAGCCTATGCCGCTCTGGCCAAGACCGCTCAGCGGTGAGCGGTTTTTCTGACTGTAAGTGCCCTAGAATCAACAAATCAAATTTCAAAACCGCTCATCTGAGCGTTTTTCCCGGCTCACCCCCGCCGCCTGCTACAGTCCCCAGTAGCGCCGACAACTGCGGCGGCTGGCCGGCGTGCTGCGCGAAGGCGCTGACCGGGTCGAGCCCATCGCCGACGCCACCGTGCGGCTTACTAAGGAGCGCATGGGGCTGTACACGTAGCGTCCGCGAGAACGCGGGTTTTTCGCCCCACTCACACCCAGCCGCCATCCACCACGTAACTCTGGTTGGTGATGCCTTCGCTGTCATCGGCTGCCAGAAAGAGAACCAGCCGGGCGACGTCTCCGGGCACCAGGGTTCTCTTCAACGCTTGCGCCGACAGGATCTCCCGCGTGTACTCCGGCGTGTACCACAGGCGGCGCTGCCGCTCGGTGGCGATGGCTCCGGGCAGGACGCAGTTCACACGGATGTTGGAAGGACCGAGTTCGTGCGCCATCGTCCTCGTCAATCCGGCGATGCCCGCTTTGGCCGTGACATAGGCCGGCAAGCCGGTTGAGGGAATCATCCATGCAATCGAGCTCATGTTGACGATCGAGCCGCCACCGGCCTCCGCCATGCGCGGGACGACTGCCTGGATCGCAAAAAAGTGGTGGCGCAGGTTGGTCGCCATGCGTTCGTCCCAGTACTCCGGCGTCACGTCGGCGAAGCGGTGACGGTCGTCGCTCGCGGCATTATTCACCAGCACACGCACCGCGCCCAACCGCGCTTCAATCTCCGCAATCGCCGAGCGCAAGGCCGCGACGTCGGTCGCGTCGCACGGCACGAACAGCGGCGCGTGCTCCGACCGGCCCGACAGGTCCGCCGCCAATGCCTGGGAACTGCCGGTGTCGATGTCCAGAAAGGCGACCCTGGCTCCCTGGAGCGCAAAATGTTCGACCATGGAAGCGCCGATGCCGGAGCCGCCCCCGGTAATCAGCACGGCCCGCTCGCGCAGGCTGGGATATGACGCGAAGCGAGTCACTTCAGCTCCACCGCCAGAGTGCTGGCGCTGACGTGCTGTTCGCCCTCGTCCGCCGCCACCAGGCGAAGTCGATAGGACCCCGGCGGCGCTTCCAGGCGCATGGTCATGTTGAGCCCGCCGGATGCCAGGCGCGCAAAGCCGGTTTCGGAGAGCGCCAACTCCGCTACGCCCTCTTTGCCTGTCACGAAATTCCCGTTTCCGTCGAGCAGTGCCGCCACCATGTCGAGATGCTGCGACCGGACGCCATCGCTCATCTTGAAGGCCAGGCGCGTCACGTCCCAGCGAAACGAAATCTGGGCCGCCGGTTTGCCGCTGCCGGGCTCGCCCTGCCGCTCCGCCAGCTTCACGGGCGCGTCCTCCAACTGGGTGGCGCCGAGCGCCTCGCGGTCGATGCGGCGCACCGGCGCGGGCTTCTCCGGCGGGGCTGCGGCCGCCATGTAACCCATGCGCGCCTGCACGCTCTCGTGACGCCCGGAGGTCAGGGTCACCTTCAGCCGGTGATATTTGCCGTCGGGCGAGTCGGGCACATAGCCTAGCAGGTAGCTGGTCTCGGGTTGCATGCCCAACTCGCGGAAGCCCATCTCCAGGTCGCTTTGGTTGTGGAAGAACAGGCCGCCGGTCGCATCGGAAAGGTATGCCATGGCGTCGTTGCTGCGCTCCTGTGGACGCGAGCCCAACAACTGCTCGTAGATCCTCGACCGCGTGGTCGAGTACGGGTTCGGCGTCGGCTGATCCACCAAGTACAGACCCTTGGCGTCAAGCGAGTTGATCACCACATCGGCGTGCAACGCCCGCTCGACCACCTCGTCCATGTCGGGCTCCAGCGTGCCCGAGAGGAACCCCGAGGAGGCCAGCAGGATCACGCGCGCGCCGTCCAGTTGCGTCATGGCGTCAACGTAATTCCGCAGGCTCGCAATGATGCTCCGCGACTGATGCGAGGTCTGCTCCCAAAACGAGTTGGCCAGATTCTGGACCCTTTCGACCGCAATCTTGCACTTGAGCGGCTCCCGCCTGGCGGCGCGGCTCTCGCAGACCAGGGGATCGCACTCAACCAACTCCGACACCTTGGCCTCGAGGGCCGCGTTATCCATGTGGTTGGCGATGACATATGAGTCATACGCGCTGAGCCGCGGGCAGCCGGCGTACTCGTTCTTCCGCTCGCGCAGCTTCACCTTGTCGATGGCCTGCTCGATGGCCGCTACGTCGGCGGTGAAGCCGAGCACCAGGCCCGAGGAGACGGTCAAAACGCCCACGCGGTCGCCCGCGGCCATGCCCGATTCCACGAAGCGCTTGGCGGCCAGGCGGGCATGAACCAGGTCTCCAAACGGCGTGCTGAGGTCGTCGAAGACCAGGCCGACCCAGCGCGGCTTCTCCGGCATGGGCGCGGGCGCGCGGGGGGAACTCGCGGCGGGAGGCGCCGCGGCGGCGGAGACGAAGTGGCGCACCGAGAACGCGGTCACTTCGCGCGGCTTGCCGTTGTCCTCGATCCGGAAGTCGGCCCTGGTCAGCCCGCTCACGGTGTGGCCGCGGTTGTCCCGCACCACCACTCCCACATCCACCAACCGGGCCTCCGTCCGGATGCTGGCCGCCGGCTTCGGAACGTATGGGCTGGCGCTCATCCGCAGCTCCTTCGGATCGATCTGCTGGGCAGTGAGAGCCGCCGCCAGCGCCAGCGCCACGGGCAGGCAGCGGCAGATTGGCCGGCGCATACGCCTCTCATGGTAGCAGCCGGCCGGGCGGGGCGAAGCCCCGGCTCCGCACCACTTGCTAGAATCGGGACAAGGCCATTTATGCCCGCCGCTCCCACTCATGCCACTGCCCGGGATGTGATTCTCGAGATCGTGCGAAACATGCGGGACGGCCTCGAACCGCTGCACTATTCCACCCTGGCGCCGGCCATCTACAACGTGTATTTGCACGCCGCGGATCTGGACCGCCTGCGCGGGATCCTTTCCCGGATCCTGGAGGAAGCCCGCCAGGCGCTGGACGCGGAGGTCGTCTCGCTCAACCGGGCGTCGCTCGGCGAGCGGCTGAAACTCACGCGCCGCCGCGATCCCAGAATCACGCCGCCCGAGGGCGGCTGGCAGATCCAGATCCTGGAGAATACCGACGACGACGTGGAGCCCGGCGACATCGTCGTCTATTCGGAGCTGGCGCTGCCCGCCAAGCCGGAATTCGGCGCGGGCTCGATGACCAAGCGCATCGCCACCCGGCGGATGGGCGGGACGCTGTCGTCGTCGTCGAGTTACGACAATCCCGCGACTGCTTCGCCCCCGGCGCCGGCGCCGGCCGCGACGCCGCCCGCCGACGCCGGAGGCACGGCGTTCGCGGTGATCGAATACGAGGACCAGGGCGGCCGCAAGCTGTATCGCATGACGAAAGAACAGATCGTGGTCGGCCGCGGCGGGCGGGACTTCTGGACCGATCTGAAACTTGACGCCCTGCCCGACGTTTCCCGCGAGCATTTCCGGCTGCGGCGCGACCCCAGCGGCAAGTTCTTCCTGAAGGACCTCAGCCGCCTGGGGACCACCATCAACGGCGAGCCGGCGCCCTCCAGCGTGGAATTCGTTGACGGCGCGAAGCGCGATCGGAACGTGGAGGCGGAGGTGCCGGAGAAAGCGCGGATCGGCCTGGCGGGCGTGTTTTTCCTGGAGTTCCGCGGCATACCGTGATGGGCAACTCAGCGGCCAGATTCGCGGGCAAAAGCGACCTGGGGCGCGTCCGCGGCAACAATGAAGACGCCTGGCACGCCGACCTGGAGCGCGGCGTGTTCCTGGTGGTGGACGGCATCGGCGGGCAGGCCGCCGGCGAGAAGGCCGCGGAGATCGCCGTGGCGCGGGTGCGCGCGCGCCTGGAGCGGCAGACGGGCACGGCCGAGCAGCGCATCCGCGAGGCCATCGCCATGGCCAACAACGAAATTCTGCGCGCCGCCGAATCGCAGCCCGACTGGCGGGGAATGGCCTGCGTGCTGACCGTCGCCGTGCTCGAGGACGGCTGGGCGGTGGTGGGGCACGTGGGCGATTCGCGGCTCTACTACGTGCGGCGGGGCGAGATCCGCAAGATCACCCGCGATCATTCGCCGGTGGGCGAACGCGAGGACAGCGGCGAACTCAGCGAATTCGAGGCCATGCGGCACCCCCGGCGCAACGAAGTGTACCGCGACGTGGGGTCGGAGGAGCGCTCGCCGGAAGACCCGGATTTCATCGATATCGAGCGGGTGCGGTTCACGCCCGACTGCGCGCTGGTGCTGTGTAGCGACGGGCTGAGCGACCAGGTGCCGTCCAACCGGATTCGCGCCGCCGTGGAACGCCACGCGGGCCATCCCGAGGCGGCCGTGCAGCAACTGATCGACGAGGCCAACGCCGCCGGCGGCAAGGACAACATCACGGTGGTGGTGGTGGAGGGCGGAAAATTCGGCTGGGTCCCCGAGACGCGGGCGGCGCGGACGGGCAGCGATCTGGCGGGGCGCGCGGCCATGTTCGTGTACGGGGCCGTGCTGGCGGCGGCCGCGGCGTTCGGCGTGTATTGGTTCACGCGGCCGGCTCCGGTGAAGCCGCCGCATGTGCCGGCGGTTTTGGTGGCCGGGCCAGGCGCCCGGTTCTTCACCATTGCCGATGCGATGGAGGCGGCGCAGCCGCGCGACACCGTCGAGGTGCTGGCCGGCGAGTACTTCGAGCAGGTGCGGCTCAAGAGCGGGGTGACGCTGCGCAGCCGCGTGCCGCATGAAGCCGTGCTGCGCGCCGCCCCGCTGAGCCGCGGCCCGGCGGTGATCGCGGATGGCGTCAAGGGCGCCCGCATCGGCGGTTTTCGCATCGTGGCGGATGCGCCAAAGCCGCTGTCCGCGGGCATCCAGGCGATGGGCGCGGACCTTGAAGTGACCGGCGTCGAGGTGCAGGGCGCGGGCGTGGGCATCGACGTGCGCGGCCCCGGCGATGTGAAGCTGGTGGCCAATACCATCCAGGACTGCCTGGCGGAAGGTGTGCTGATTGCCGGCGCTTCCACGCCCTGGATTTCGCACAATCTCATCCGGCGCAACAAGGGAGCGGCCATCGCGGCGCGGGAAGGCGCGCGGCCGGTGCTGGACGGGAACGTGTTCGAGAAGGGCACGCTGGAGCTGCCGCCGGAGATGCTGAACGCGGTGAAGGAACACAACCTGCTGCTGGAGATCCGCCCGGCCGCCGCCGCGCCGCCCAGGAAACCATGATCGCCCCCGCCGCCCGCAGACTCGGGAAGTACGAAATCCGCCAGAAACTGGGACGCGGCGGCATGGCGGACGTGTACCTGGCGCAGGACACCGAGGCCGGCTGCCCGGTGGCGCTGAAGCTGATCGAGCACTCCGCCGACGCCGACACCGACACGCGCGACGCCATCGAAGCCGAGCGGCGCGGCGCGGAGTTGCAGCGGCGCCTGGCCGCCGTCGAGCCGCGCGTGCCGCGGGTTTACGATGTGGGCGACCTGGACGGCTTCTTCTTCGTCGCCATGGAGTACATCGAAGGCCAGGACCTGGCCGAGTTGATGCGCCGCGGTCCGCTGGCCGTGGAGTTCGCCGCCGATGCGGCCATCTCCGTGGCGCGCGCGCTGGAGAGCGCCCACTCGCTCGCAGCCGTTATCGACGGCCGCGATGTCAAGGGCATCGTGCACGGCGACATCAAGCCGAAGAACATCCGCATCGCCAGCCGCGGCGAGGTGCGCATTCTGGATTTCGGCATCGCCAAGGCGCTGGCCCTCTCGCGGCGGCTCACGCGCAACGAGTTCGGCAGCGTGGCGTACGCCTCGCCCGAGCGGCTCGAAACGGGCGAGGTGGACGCACAGTCGGACCTCTGGTCGCTGGCCGTGATGCTCTACGAAATGGCCACCGGCATGCAGCCCTACCAGGCGAAAAGCACTGAGCGGCTGGAGCGGATGATTCGCTCGCACATCGCTCCGCCGCCCGCTCCGGATCCCTGTCCCGAGCCGCTGCGCCGGATTCTGATGAAGGCCATGGCGCCCGAACCGGGACAGCGGTACGCGTCGGCGCGGGACATGGCCGCGGACCTGGAGGCGTTCCGCGCGGGCACGCCGGTCGCGGCCGAGGCCGAGGACCTGGACGCCACGCGGCGGACCTTCCGCGCGGAGGGCGGCGAGACGCGGCGCTCCGTTCCCCGCGGGCCAGGCCGGCCGGCTACGTGGCCGTTTTGCAAGCGCGGTTGGGCCTGGCGCTCGTGGTCCACGGGGATGCGCGTGGTGGCCGTCCTGGCCGCGTTGTGCGTGGTGGCGGGCGGCTGGGGCGCGGCGGCGGACTACCGGCTGTACCGCGCCGGGAAGGCCTTCGAGCGCCAGATGCGGACCGAGCAGTTGACCGATCCCGACCAGATCTGGAGCCAGTGGACGGAACTTTCCGGGTCCAATCCATCGTCCATTCTGCTGGCCGGCCCGCGCGCCGTGGTGGGTGAGCGGCTGGTGGGGGCGGCCAATCACGTGATCGCGCTCTTCCGCAACGGCGAAGCCCAGCCGGTGAAGGATTGGGAGCACGCCCGCGCCATGCTGGCGGAGGCGCTCTCGCTGGATCCGGACGACACCGTGCGCGGCGAGTTGCGGCTGTGCGAAGGGCACGTGGCGCGCATCGCCGGACTGTACCGGCGCGATGGAAAGGAACTGGCGACGGCGGTCGAGAAGTTCACCGAGGCCCAGCGGCTGATGCCCCGCTCGCCCGATCCGCTCCTGGCGCTGGCGCAGTTGTACGTGTACGGGCTGAAGGACATCGACAAGGCGTACGAGGCGATGCTGGAGGCGCAGAAACTCGGGCATCCGCTGGGCAACCGGGAGAACCAGCAACTGGCGGACGGCTACCTGGACCGCGCCCACGGGTTGCTCTCGGACGCGCAGAGCATGCGCGGCCTGCCGCAGCAGAAAGACCAGATCGAGCGCGCCGCCGCCGATTACAAGCGCGCCCTGGAACTCTACCAGGCGATCGCTCCCTACGGCCACGCCACCCGATCGGCGGCGCTGGCGCAGAGCGGCCTGGACCGGGCGAATCTTCTGCTGGTGCTGGCCGGCCTCACCGGGGCTACTCCGGCGAGTTACTGATATGGCCGTGACTTACAGCCGGGCCGGTGAACGCAGCGACCCGCGGCGCGCGCCGGGGCGGCGGCCGTGGTGGCGCTGGCGGGAATTGGCCGGCCTGGCGGCGGCCGGCCTGCTGGTGTGCGCGGCCCTGCACCAGGCGTACCAGGCCAAGACGCGGCAACTGGCGGGCGTCGAGGCGGGTTTGTCCTCGCGGCAGTTGCTCGACCTGAATGCGCTGAACGCGCGCGAGGACCTGCTCCCGGCGCTGGGCCTGTTCCGCTCGCCGGCGGAGCGCGACTTCGTGGCGCGCCGGATCTACAACATCTCCGGCGGCCTTTCCAACGTGGGCGCCATCGCCCGCCTGCGGGTCGCGCGCGAGGAACTGGTGGGCCGGCGCGACCTCGATTCCTTTCGCGAGCGCTTGCAGGATCGCGCCTCGGCGCCGCTGGTCACGGGCGAGGAATTCCGCCGCTTGAAACCGTTGTTCGTGGTGCGGCCGCCCGGCCGGTTCCGGGACGCCTTCAAGCTGTGGGCGGCCTGCCTGCTGGCGGCGTTTCTGCTGGTGCACATCTGGTGGAGCGCGTCGGGATTCCGCGGCGATCCGTGGCTGCTGCCGGCGGTGATGCTGCTCTCGGGCGCGGGGTTCGCGCTGATGGCGGCCCTCCGCGATCCGGTCAGGGACCACCTGCTATTCGCCGATTTCGGGCAGGGCGTGGCCATGGGATGCGTGCTGCTGGGGGTCGCCAGCATGCTGGATTACGAGCGGCTCTTCGGCAAGCTCAGCTTCGTGCCGCTGGTGGCCAGCTTCGCGCTCTCGGCGCTGCTGGTGCTGTTGGGATCGGGCCCCGGAACCAGCGACGCCAAGGTGAACCTGCTGGGGTTTCAGCCGGTGGAGATCATCCGGCTGCTGCTGGTGTTGTTCCTGGCCGGCTATTTCGGGCAGCGCTGGGACATGCTGCGGCACGCCCGCGAAACGCGCGGCCGGCTGGCCGTGCTGACCCGTTGGGTGGACATCCCGCCGCTCGAGTATACGCTGCCCGCGGCGGTTTCGGTGGCGCTCTCGCTGCTGTTCTTTTTCGTGCAAAGGGACATGGGGCCGGCGCTGATTTTCGCGTGCCTGTTCCTGGCGCTCTACGGCATCGCGCGCGCGAGCGCGGTGGTTCCGGCCGCCGGCCTGGGGATGGTGGTGCTGGGCTTCGTGGCGGGATACTACGCGGGAGTTCCGCACACCGTCCGCGAGCGCGTTTCGATGTGGCTCTCGCCGTGGAACAACACCATTCACGGCGGCGATCAACTGGCGCATTCGCTGTGGGCGTTCGCGACCGGGGGCGTGTGGGGGATGGGCATCGGAGGGGGCGATCCGCAGGCGGTTCCGGCGGCGCATACCGACCTGATTCTCTCGGCGCTGGGCGAGGAATGGGGATTCCTGGGCGTGGCCGCCGTCTTCGCGCTGTTCGCCTGGCTGGTGTATCGCGCGCTGCGCATCGCCTTGCGCGCGCGCACCAATTACGAGTTCTTCCTGGCGGCGGGCCTGGCCGCGGCCACCGCCTTCCAGGTGCTGCTGATTTCGGCGGGCGCGCTGGGGGTGGGCCCGCTGTCCGGAGTGGTGACGCCGTTCCTGAGCTACGGCCGCACCGCCATGCTGTCCAACTTTTTGCTGATTGCCATGCTGGCGTCCATCTCCGCGCGCGGCAGGGAACCGGCGGCGGACGCGGCCGCTTCGCCGTTCCGCAAACCGGCCCTGGCCGCGGGACTGGTCCTCGCCATCGCGGGAGCGGCGGTGCTGGCCAAGGCCGCCTACGTCCAGGTGTGGGACAGCGCGGGCGCCATGAGCGCGGGCACGCTGGTGGTGGAGGCCGACGGAGCGCGGCGCTATCAGTACAACCCGCGCTTCCTGGAAGCCATCCGCCGCATTCCCAAGGGCGCCATCTACGACCGCAACGGGCTGCCGCTGGCCACCAGCGACTGGCAGGAACTGCTGCGCCATCGCGACGAATACCGGCCACTCGGCGTCGATCTCGACAGCGCCGTGAACCCGGCCGGCAACCGCTATTACCCGCTGGGCATGCTGCTGTTCGACCTTTTGGGCGATCTGCGCACGCGCCTGCGGTGGGCCGCCCCCAACACATCCTTCGTGGAGCGCGATTTCGCGCGGCGCCTGCGGGGGTTCGACGAGCGGCCCAGCCTGATCGAGACCGTCAATCCGGCCACCGGCAAAGCCGAGCGGGTGCTCCGCTACGACTATCGCGAGTTGGTTCCGCTGGTGCGCCACCTGGACGATCCGGGAAGCCCGGAGATGCGCCGCGTTCTCGACCGCCCGCGCGACGTGCGCATGACCATCGACGTGCGGCTGTGTGTGCGCGTGGCGGAGATTCTGCGCAAACAGCTTCAGTCCGCCGGCCGGGAGAAAGCCGCGGCGGTGGTGCTGGACGCGGCCACCGGCGACCTGCTGGCCGCGGTCAGCCTGCCGCTTCCTCCCGAGCCGGATGCGGCCATGGCGCAGTCCAGCGGCGCCGCCGCCGGCAACCCGCCGCCCGGCGACGCCAGCCCCTACCTGGACCGCGCGCGCTACGGGCTCTATCCGCCGGGCTCGACGTTCAAGGTGGTCACGGCCATGGCGGCTCTCCGCAAAGACATGCAGTTGACCCACAAGACCTACGAGTGCATACGCCTGCCCGACGGGCGCGTGGGCAACTTCCTCAAGGGATCGAAGCGGCCCATTCGCGACGATGCCATAGACCGCGAGCCGCACGGCACGCTGGACATGGAGCGCGCCGTGGTGGTGTCCTGCAACGCCTACTTCGCGCAGTTGGGAACCAACGACGTGGGCGCGGCGGCCCTGTTCGACACCTCCGCGCTGCTGGGCATTGCGGCGGCCTCGCCCAACACCGCCGCGCAGTTGGGGAAATCGCTGGCGCAGTCGTCGTATGGTCAGGGACAGGTGGTGGCGACGCCGTTCCAGATGGCGCGGGTGGCCGCCACCGTGGCGAGCGGCGGCGCCATGCCGCAGGGACGCTGGATTTCCGGCGAGACAAACCCGCGCACCGCGCCTCCGCAAACCGTCCTGAGCGCGGAGGCGGCCGCTACGCTGGGCCGGTTCATGCGCGAAGTGGTGACATCCGGAACCGGAAGACGCGCCGCCGGGGCCGCGGTTCCGGTGGCGGGCAAGACCGGCACGGCGGAGCTGGCCGACGCGCCCTCGCACGCGTGGTTCATCGGGTTCGCGCCGTACGGCGGCGCCGGCCGCAAGATTGCGGTCTCGGTTTTGGTGGAGAATGGAGTTTACGGCGGCAGTGCCGCCGCGCCCGCCGCCGCCGAGATAGTGGACGCGGCGCTAAAATTGGGCCTGATTCAGCCATGAAACTGTTTTCCGGAATCGAGAAGAGCATCGAGCGGGGCTTCCGCGTCTGGACCGAAAAGATGTTCGGCCCGGCGGATTCGGGCGAGCTGCTGGTGGTGCATCGCGCGATTCTGCAGGACGTGGAGAGCAAGATTCAGACCGTGGCGGGCGGGCAGCGCATTTTTCCATACCCCGACCTGACCGTGACCCTGGTCTCGGCCGATGCGGAACGGCGGGCGCTGTACGAAGCGGCGTTCGGCGGTGAAGGCCGGCTGGAGAACGACATTCGGCAGGCGCTGAAGAGCTCGGGCTGCCAGGTCCCGCGCGGGTTTTCGGTGGCCGTCGCCACCCGCGAAACCGGCGACCGCGCGTTCGCGATCGAATATCGCCCGCGTCCCAAGGCGGCGGCCGCCCCTGGCCGCCTGGTCGTCGTCAAGGGCAAGGCGGAGCGCGCCGAATACACGCTGGACAAGGCGCGCATCAATCTCGGCCGGATGGCCGAAATCTCCGACACCGAGCAGCGCGTGGTGTGGCGCAACGACGTGGTCTTCGCCGAGGGCGGGGACGAAGCCAACGCCACGGTCTCGCGCAAGCACGCCCACATCCGCATGGAAGCCGGGGTGTACCGCATCCGCGACGAAGGCAGCGAGTTCGGCACGCGCGTGTTTCGCGACGGCCGCGCCATTCCGGTTCCCTCCGGCGACCGGCGGGGCGAACGGCTGCGGCCGGGCGACGAGATCTACCTGGGACGGGCATGTCTGCGATTCGAACAATAGGAGAGACTGTCTTGCAACTTCGTCAAGCCGGCCGCGGCGACGCGCCGGCGCTTACCGATCTGATCAACCGGGCTTTCGGGGTGGAGCGATTCTACGCCGTGGGCGACCGTATCACCGTCGAGCAAGTCGAGGAGCATCTCGGCCGGGGCGAGTTCTTCGTGCTGACAGACGAGGACGGGCTGGCCGGCTGCGTCTACGTGGAGCGTCGCGGCCAGCGGTCGTACGTGGGCTTGCTTTCGATCGACCCGGCGCGGCAGCACGCCGGCCTGGGCTCGCGGCTGCTGGCGGTGGCCGAAGACCGCGCCCGCGGCTGGGGCTGCGTCCACATGGACATGCTGATCGTCAACCACCGGACGGAGCTGCCGCCGTATTACGGCAGGCGGGGCTACGTGGAGACCGGAACCGCGCCGTTTCCCTCGACCACCCCGACCACCATGCCTTGCCACTTCATCTGCATGTCGAAGGCGCTCCGGCAGGAGGAACCGCGCCGCGCAGCCGTTGTAGCCGAGTCATGACGTCCGGGTCCGCGGAGAGATCCGCGAATTCGGCCAGTTGCGTCCCGACATAACCCCAGTCGAGGCGTGCGGCCTGGCGAACCGCTACCGACCGGGCATCGCGAACATCCGTCTCGCGGCCTGCGAAGAGCTTCATGACGATGAGATCTTCCGCTGAGCAGAGGCGGAGTTGCCGGCCAGGCATCAATTCCACGAGCGCGGCGCGGCCGATGGCCAGCTCCTCGTACGGCAGGGCGGCCAGCGAGACGTCGATGCCGATGCCGCCCGGGCTGCGCAGCAGCAGCACCCGGTTGGCGAGGGCGAACTGGCGCGCATCGGCGATGCGCGGGGCATAGGCGCCGAGCAGCAGGTCCACGGGTTCGGCTTCCGCTCCGAAGCCGGTCAGGAGGCTGATGTCGATGTCTCGTGTGAGACGGGGTTCGCCCCACCACTGCACGGCGATTCCGCCGATGAAGCAGAACCGCAGGGCATGGCTGTCGAGAAACGTCTCGAGCCGCGCGGCCTCGTCAATCAGGTCAACCACGCTGCCGCCAAAGCGCCATGGCGCGCTGCCATTCCACCAGCCCGGAGGAGGCGCGGGGCGGCAGATCCCGCAGCGCGATGCGGAAGGCCTGGTCCATCGAGCGGATGGAGGCCGCGGTGTCGGCCTGGCGGATTTCGCAATCGCGGATACTTTCGAGAATCGGACCGAGTTTCTTCCAGCGCAGCACGTAGGCCCTCAACTGGTCGCGCGCGGGCGGTTGCCCCATGCCTCAATTGTAGGCCGCGCCGGGGACACGCGCGCGGCCGGGTAGTGCCTGAAATGTGCGTTGAGGGGAAATTGGAGGACAGCCCAGACCGAGGCCGCCTATTTGATCGCCCCTAGCAGAGCTAGCAGAATGACGGCGACGATGGGCAGCAGCACGAACAGTATCCACAGGTGCTTCACGATTCGGCCGGCAATGTGCCTAGCGTCTGCCGAAACCTCTGTGCGGGGATCGAATGGGTTGTCTTCCAGAGCCTGCCGCCTGGAAGCTAGAGCGGCTTGTTTTACGTCCCGTTCGGCCTGGCGCTCAGACCTCGCCTTCTCTCGTTCAGCGAGCCGTTCTGAGAGCGCCCTCGCGCAATCCTCCATTTCGATGCAGGCCGAGTCGGTCGCCCATTTTCCAAGTTCGCTGTCAGATGCTGTAGGATGGGTTCGTAGTTCGCCGCAGTTGCTGTTTTTATTCGAAGGAGGATCTACACATGTCAACCGACGCGAAGTGTCCGTTCAGACACACTCAAGCTGGGGCCCCGACGAATGCGACCTGGTGGCCGAATCAGCTAAACCTTAAGATCCTGCACCAGCACTCCCCTCTGTCCGACCCGATGGACAAGGAGTTCAATTACGCGCGCGAGTTCAAGAGCCTCGACCTGGATGCCGTGATCAAGGACCTCCATGCCTTGATGACGACATCGCAGGACTGGTGGCCCGCCGATTATGGCCACTATGGGGGGCTCTTCATTCGTATGGCGTGGCATAGCGCCGGCACGTACCGTATCGCCGATGGTCGAGGCGGCGCGGGTTCCGGAGCACAGCGATTTGCGCCCCTCAACAGTTGGCCGGACAATGTGAACCTCGATAAGGCACGCCGGTTGCTCTGGCCGATCAAGCAGAAGTACGGCCGGAAACTGTCCTGGGCCGACCTCCTGATTCTGGCCGGCAACGTCGCCTTGGAGTCGATGGGCTTCAAGACCTTCGGTTTTGGCGGCGGGCGCGAGGACATCTGGGAGCCCCAAGAGGACACTTTCTGGGGGCCTGAGGGCACGTGGCTGGGGGACCAGCGCTACACTGGAGACCGTCAGCTTGACAATCCTCTCGGCGCTGTTCAGATGGGCCTGATTTACGTGAATCCGGAAGGGCCCAATGGAAAGCCGGATCCAGTCGCCGCG
>Ga0326727_10001222_pt1 | contig 97659 bp, 86 predicted proteins | sample MB2enrmetagenome_FD_207643 | JGI IMG/M metagenome (GOLD analysis project Ga0326727, IMG submission 207643) | Lab enriched peat soil microbial communities from McLean, Ithaca, NY, United States - MB29MY | ecosystem: Environmental > Terrestrial > Soil > Wetlands > Peat | place: USA: New York... | reverse complement strand
GCGAGCCAATTCGGCGCGTTGAATCTCCAGGACTTGCAGGGATACGGACATGGACAGACCTCCTTTCTTCCTAACGTATCATATACGTAAGGATATAAGCGACAAAAAAAGAATCCAGCCACTCCCCCACATTTATGTCGCGCACCCCCCCTTACACGCAGTATTGACTTGAGCCCTTCCGTGTTTCATAATGAAGGTGTAGCGGCGAACGGGTGCGCCCCGGTTCGTCGCTTTTTTTTATGGCCTATCGGGAACTCTCGTACAAGATTCGGATTTGCACAGATAACAGGAACGATTCCAAAGGAAGGGTGCACGTATGAATCAGATTGCGGAACAAGTATTTGCCGAGATGCTCCAAGCCGCCAAAGAGCAAGGCATTGACCTCACGGGAACCCGGAATGGTTTCTAATTGGGCAAGAAAACTCCACGATTCATGCAGCCCTGGCTGTTGTATGGCTATCGCCAATTCCCAACTGCATTGCTCAAAGGAGGCTATCTTGCCTGGGTTGGGAACACAGACGTTTTTGTGCTTGATAACATCCGTGGCACAGTTGTGGGCTTCGACAGTGAGGGACAAAGCCTTCTTATAAAGTAGACGCTGATCTCTATGGAATACGAACTCCACATCGCCGTCCCCAACCACCCAGTTATTCGGGTCGTCAAGGCAGCGATTGAAAGTCTGCCACAATCGACACCCCCCACCATTTTCGGGAGGCTGTTGAACGTCACCCTCTTGGAGTTGCTCAAGTTAGACTCCGGCGAGGATGTGACAGTCATTTTCAAGGGCCGGCAGTACAAATTTATTTGGCTTGAGAATGATGGAACGTTTGAGCTCCAACGGACCTGATGCTGGCTGGTGCTGGCCTGTTTCGCAAGGTGCGGCTTTGGGATTTGAAGCCAGTCGCGAATTCTTTTTGCTTAGAAAGGATCGTCGCAGCTTGAAGAGGACGAACTGTGCGAGAATATTTCTATTTCGACACCAACGTCTATCGGGATGTTGTTGAAGAGAATTGGCATGCTGAGGAAGCTCTACTTCGGCGGCACAAGAAGCGCCTCAAATTGGCGACGACCACCGTGCTTGAGCTTCTTGAGGACCTTGATACCCGTTCCCCTACAAAGTTCGCGACCGCGCAGCGCGCGCTTCAACTTGCGCGTGATACTGCCGGGCAGACGATTCTTCCTGTGCGAGAGGATTTCTTGGCATCTCGCTTGTTCCGTACGGAATACAGATCCGGCCAGTTGGGAAGTGCTCAGATACGACGCTGGGTGGATGTGGCAATAAGGTACCGCACGATTGCCCATGTCGGAAGCTTGATTCGGGTCGGCCCTATCAGGGTTCCGATGGCGCTCGACATTGGTGCTATCAGACACGCGCAGGAGGAATTCCGCTCCCGCCACGTTCGGATGATCGGAGGCTACCGATCCGACATTCTGAAGACGGCCGGGGTGACATCATTACCACCTGTCGGAGGCCCGCTGAGCGGCAACGATGCTGCCAAAGTCACGCGCTTTTTCGAGGGGCAACAATGGAGACGCCACTATGTGAAAATGTGGGCTAACGCCCTGGGACGCTCTGGTTTAACCGAAGAGCAATTGGACAATCTGTGGCCATCGATGCAACCGGCAGGGGAGTTTCTTTCCAGAGTGTTGTTACAGTCGCTTCGAGACGGATACAACTTCGAGCGAAATTCTAATGACGTAACTGATGAAGCTCATTTGTCTTATTTGTGCGACCCGCTGCTCACGTTCGTAACCCAGGATAAACGACTACGATCCAAGCTGTCTGCCAGTTCCCTCTCAAGGGTGATCTCGTTTGACGCATTCAAGAAGAGGTTGGGCAGGTAGCAGAGCGGGTACGGCCACTTCTTTTGTGACCCTAGGCTCTTCCTTCGATGACGAACCCGCGGTCAATTCCCAAGACGAATTAGCCGTGGCCACCTCCGGGTCACACAACCTCAGGCGCCGTTCGAACGGGTGAATGCAATCACGAGATGCCGGGCTCCCGACTTCGCCGGGACAAGTTGCCCTACCCGGCGTTCCGCATGGAGAATGCGGAACCAGGGGGCGGTCCGTCGGTTGACGGATCCCCCTACGGTGCAAGGCCTTGCGGACATGGGGGGTGACGCGAACATTGGTGTCGATGTATGGGATATACTAAATCAGGACCAAGCGCCGACCGCCGTGGTTGAGGACGCATGGACTTTGAGATTATCGGCGAAATCACCGCGATCGAGCCCATCGCCGTGGGGCGCCGAATTCGCGTTCGCAGGCGATTGCAAAGGATGTATGGCAAGGGGTGGTGGAGGAAATTACGGGGCATTGCCAAAGTACGCCTCCGGCATGGTACGATTCACACAGCAGAGGTCCATTGGTACGAGGCGCACGGGATCGGAAGGAAGGAATTCAAACTGAAGCTCCCTTTGCTGGATTGAGGCATGAGAAGCAAACCAAGGCGACGAACAAAATTCGGAGTCTGCATTGACAACACGGGGTATCCGGCCTCGCTCGAAGCCGGGAAGTTGTATCCGGTGATAGCTGACGAGGAAGCCGCAAGACATGGGTACCTTCGTGTGATCGACGAGAGCGGCGAAGACTACGCTTATTCGGCAGAGCGTTTCTTCATGTTGGACGTACCCGAGGCGCTGGCGAAGGCTCTGCGGCCCAACTCGGACACGAGATTGCCTCGTGCTCACAATGGGTTGCAGCCGACCGCCGACCGTGCATGATTGGGCGGCCGTAGCTGAAGATCCGTCAGCCAAACTCGCCCTGGTCAGGAAGCGTGTAGCCGTGGCCACCGCCCTCGTGACTATCAGCTTTTCCTTCGATGACGAACCCACGGCCAATTCCCAGGACGAATTGGCCGTGGCTACCTCCGGGTCGCACAACCTCAGGCGCCGTTTGAATGGGTGAATGCAATCAAGGGATGTAGGGGTAGGGCTCCCGACTTCGCCGGGACAAGTTGCCCTACCCGGCGTTTCGCATGGAGAATGCGGAACCAGGGGGCGGTCCGTCGGTTGACGGATCCCCCTACTGCCGAAGCCCTTGCGGCGATCGGAGTCCAAGTGATTGGCATTCCTACCCGTAGGAAAATCAGGCGCCAAACCTAAAATACTCCACCTGCCGGAGGGCATTTGGCCGATGTCTGCCTTGGTTATGGTTGGGTTATTGCTAGGGTGTTACACGGTGAACCATGTTGGGGTGAAAACGCACAGTAAGGCTAGGAGCGAGAAGCTAGGAGTCAGGAGTTAGAAGCTAGGAGTCGGGGCTCGGGACTGGCGGCTCGGTGCTGGGCGCTGGGGAAAACCCCAAACGACGGGCCCGTTGCCAGCCACTGTCCACTATGCACTGTCCACTGCCCTTTGAAGATTCCAGCCTGCGCCAATTGTGGCGGCTCACGAAGCGGAGCGCTGACCGTTAGAGATGTTAGAAATGAAGGAACCACCGGGGATGTGCATGAAAACAAAGGCGAGGGGACAAAATGTCTAGCGAACAACACGGCCTTCTACACGAAAATGCACCATTGAGCGACAACCGACAACAATCTGACGAACTTCTTGGCCGAAATGCACAGATTACGCGATAAATCGAAGGGAAGTGAGTGACGTGATAAGGCAAAATCCGAGGGCGGAATGGCGGGCAGCTTATTTGACACTCCTCGCACGAATTCATAATATCCTTCTTCTTTGTCACCGACGGCTTTGAGCCCAACTGGGAGGGAGTGTGCCCGTGGCCGCACCAAGGGTAAGTCTTGACGTAACGATTGTGGGCGGAGGAATGATCACCTTCGATCTGCTTCTGCCCTCTTTGTACCACCTGGAAAGGACCGGGGTCGTCCGCAAAATCGACATCTGCGCTTTGAACACCGCTCCCCTGAAAGCTCTGGCGGAGAACCCGGAGTTCCACGAAGCTTTTCCCGGACAAGCGTTCACGCCGCATCCATCTTTCTCGGCGCCGGCGGACGCGCAGTTTCCCGATCTCTATAAGGACGTCATCGCGGGGATGGCTCCGGGCAACATGGTGGTGGTTGCCATGCCCGACAATCTTCACTACCCGGTGGTCAAGTATGCCTTGGAGCATGACCAGAACGTGCTGTGTGTGAAGCCGTTGGTCCTCAAATATGAGCAAGCGGTGGAAATCGAAAAACTGGCGCTCGAAAAAGGGCGCTTTGTGGGAGTGGAGTACCACAAGCGCTTCGATCGCCGGTCGCTGGTGGCGCGGCGCAGTTATGCGCTGGGGCAGTTCGGCGCGTTCGTGATGGGCGAGGCCAAGCTTATCGAGCCGTACTACTATCGCCACTCGAATTTCCAGAACTGGTTCACCTGCGACCGCACCGACCCCTTCACCTACATCGGGTGCCATTACGTGGACCTGGTTTACTTCATCACGGGATTGAAGCCCGTGGAAGTTTCCCTCAAAGGCGTGAAGGGGAAATTCCCCAATGGCAACGAGGCCTTCCTGTGGTCGCACGGCCGCGTGACGTGGGAAAATGGCGCGCTGCTTTCGGTGATCAACGGCTTGGGCTATCCCAATGCCGCCGCCGGAAGCAACGATCAGGGAATGGTGTTGTACTGCGAGGGGAATGACCAGACGGGACTGATCTTCCATGACGACCATTATCGCGGCGTGGCCTATTCGTACTTGCAAGACATCGGCCCGGGAGGCTCGAAATACAATTACGCCAGCCCGGATTTCTACCGCCTGGTTCCCTGGGAGGGGCCGGGCTATAAACCCATTGGTTACGGGTACGAATCGGTGGCGGGAATTACCCACGCCATCCATCGCCTGGAAAGCGCGACGGCCGGGCTGGCCCCGGATGCCGCGCTCGGCAAGCGCCGGGAAATGATTCACGAAGTGGACGCTCAAGGCCTGATTGCCACTCCTGCCAACAGCTACATCAATGAATTGGTGGTGGAGGCGGCGCGCGCCTCGATCCTGGCGGACGCAGCACCCGTGCGCATCAAATACAGTGGCTAGTGGTTAGTGGCTAGTGGTTAGCAAGCAGCCACCGCCCACTAACCACTTGTGTTTTTCTAGCCACAAGCCACTAACCACTAGCCACTTCTTCGAGGAGAAAAAATGGCTATCTATGATCTGACCCCTCGGGACGTCCCCAAGGTGGAAACGAAATACCGCAGCATCAAAACCAAGCTGCCCGTGCCGGAGTCTTTGCCGATTTTCGCAGCGTTGCAGGAGTCGGAACCGCGCTCGATGATGGGTCAGCCGCCGATGGTGTGGGACAAGGCGGAAGATTTTACCGTCAGCGACCGCTGGGGCAACCGCTGGATCGACTGGTCCAGCGGCGTGCTGATTACCAACGCCGGGCACGGGCGCAAGGAAATTCGCGCGGCGCTGCGCGAAGTGATTGACCGCGGGCTGCTGGCGTCGTATGTGTTCGTGCATGAGCAGCGCGCCCGGCTGGCGGAGATGCTCCGCGCCCTTTCGCCGGACCCGCCGAAATACCGGGTCTTCGTGATGAGCACGGGCAGCGAGGCCACCGAGAACTGCATCAAGTTGTCGAAAACCTACGCCCTGGCTAACCACGGCGCGCATAAGAAGTATTTCGTGACCTTTCACTACGCTTTTCATGGACGCACGATGGGCGCGCAGCTTGCCGGCGGCTGGGAGAAATCAAAAGAATGGATGATCGACCGCGACCGCACCTTTGTGCAGGTGCCCTTCCCCGATGGTTATAAGAACGAAAACATCTCGTTTGATCTATTCCTCGCGACGCTGGCCGAAAAGGGCGTGCAACCTCAGGACATCGCCGGGGTAATGACGGAAACCTATCAAGGCGGCGGGCCGGATTTCCTGCCGGTCGAGTATGCGCAGAAACTTGAAGCGTTCTGCCGCGAGCACGACATCGTGATGTGTTACGACGAAGTGCAGGCGGGTTTCGGCCGCACCGGCAAGATGTTTGGGTTTGAACACTACGGCGTCCGTCCTGACCTGATTGCCTGCGGCAAGGGCATCTCCTCGTCGCTGCCGATTTCCGCGGTCATTGGTCGCGAGGACATCATGGATCTTTATCCCCCTGGCTCGATGACGTCCACGCATTCCGGCTCGCCCTTGCCGGTCGCCGCCGCCATTGCCAATCTGGAAATCATCCAAAAGGAAAACCTGGCGGAAAGGGCCGCGCGCATGGGCGAGATCCTGATCCCCGAGTTGCGGCGGATTCGCCAAAAGTATCCCCAAGTGTTGGGATGCCTCCAGGGCAAAGGGCTGGTGGCGGGAATTCAAGTGGTAAAGTCCGGCACCAAGACTCCTGACCCGGATACGGCATTGCGGATCAATGTTGCCTGTTTCCAAAAAGGCGTGCTGATGTTCGCGCCCGTCGCCGCCAGCGGTGAGTGCTTGAAGATCGCCCCGCCCCTCACCATCGCCGAAGACGCGCTGCGCGAGTCCTTGCAGGTTTTCGAGGAAGCCGTGGAAGAAGTCTTAAAGCCGGGAAAGTAAAGTGTGCAGGTTAAAGCGTAAAGGATATACGGGTAAAGCAAGTATTGCCCGGCCTTTCCGTTTGCACTTTATCCTTTACCTTTCAACTTCTTTTACCTTGCTTGCAGGAACGCTGCGCTGCGAACCAAGGCGGGCGCTATTCTGCGGCTCTCCTGATGTCGGGGGGCAAGCGGTCCAAAACGAACCGGAAAACGGCCAGTGCCGACGCCCGAGCTTCTTCGGCCTCCTGCTGGGTGGGCCAGAAAGAGTCATCGTATCTCAACTCCACGGCATAGGGTGTGAGGGGTGCAACGGTGGGCAGCAGTGAGCGGAACGCGGCGTCAATCCCCGCGGCCATCTCAATCAACTTGGATAAATTGTGAGTGTAAGGAAACCCCACGCGACAATAAGCCAAAAAGGCTTTTAAGCACCTTTCAATCATTTGCTGGGCGTGAAAGCAGGCCGCGTCGAGGGCTTGGGCCGCAAGCGAGGCTTCCATGGCAATGCGGTCGCTCTTGGCCTTACGGAGCAGCCCACGACAAAGCTCAGCCGTGTCTTTCATAAATCGTTTTCCCCTCCCGCACGGCGGTGGTTACAAATGCCTGGGGAACTTGACTCCACTCGTCCACTTCCTCCGGCGTGTAAACCAGCACTTCAACTTCCACGGGCAGATCTGCCAGAGCTACGTAAAGGGAAATGGAGCGGCGGTATCGCGGCTCATCGGACTGCTTGATCACAAGCACGTCAAAATCGCTATTCGGTCGGGCATCACCCCGAACTTGACTGCCGAACAAAATCACCTTCTCCGGCTGGACTGTGTCAACGATGCGGCGGACAATATCGCGAACCACGCTGTCATTCAGGGACCTCATGTTGCGACACCTGCGTCGAGTATACCAGAGGTTAGCGCAGCGAGGCGGAGCCGCAAAAGAAAACCAAAAGGCAAAGGGTGAAAGCAGGTGTGGCGCAGACGTAGTTTAAAGGTCTGCGGTTGGCCCCCAACTGACGAATAAAAGCCGCGAACCTAAACGCCAGGTCCGTGCCACCCACTTCACACCTTACCCTTTACCTTTCAAGCTTTTTTCTTAGCGTCCTTGCAGGAATGCCGCGCTGTGAACGGGGGCGGGCATGGGCTCGCCGGGGCGTAGGGCGTCCCACAGGATTTTGTTCAACGCGTCGGGATCGGCGCGATCCACATCGGAGAAATCGAGCTTGGCGGACGCCACCGCGCCCGGGCCCGTCGCCGGGTTCTTGGCTTCAAGATCGGTTTGCGGCGTGAGGGTTTGGAAGGCCCACAGGTTCGGCTGGCTTTGGAACGAACGGTACATGGGCGTAGCCGCGCGGTCGTATTGCGTCATGGTGGGCAACCCCAAGATCAACTCCATCGTGCGCACCATCGAAGCGGTTGTGTAGTGCGTGTTGTCGACGAATCCCAGCTTCGTATACGGCGAAATCACCAAGCCCACGGTGCGGTGCACATCCACATGGTCCGGGCCGTTTTGCGCGTCGTCTTCGATTACAAAAATCGCTGTCTCTGCCCAGAAACGTGAGTGGCTGATGGCCTCGATCATCCGCCCCAGCGCCAAGTCGTTTGATCCCACTGTGGCCTTGGGCGTGTACCTGCCCGCGCTCAGGCCGTGCGTGTGGTCCTCGGGCAGACTCATAACCATGAACTGCCACCAGTTGCCCGTGTGCTCGGCCTGATGGAGGTCATCGAGGAAGATTTGTGCCCTATCCGTATCGCGCGAACCAGGGCCGGTCGGCCAACCAGTGCTGAAGTGATCGCGCAACCCTTTCACGCCATGATAGACGGGAGCCTGGTCCGGACCGGCCTTTAAACTCGCGAACTCGCCATAACTGAAGAAAGTAATTCCGTGCTTGCGGCAGGCGTCCCAAAGGTAGCCGGCCGGCGAAGCCGTCAGCCTTTCGTCGGCCTCAGGTTCGCCGTGGTGGCCATAACTAGAGGGCCATGCCTTCTCGGTGAAGTTCGTCGCATAAGCGGCATTCGACCACTGGTGGCCGTCTTCCGAGACTTCGCCGTTGACGTAGATGTTGTCGAGGATAACCGTCTGATTCGCGAGCTCATGGGCATTGGGAGTTATGTCCTTGCCAAAGAGCACGAGCTTGGAATCCCCGTTCCCCCGGGTCAGGTCGCCGAACACCTGATCGTAGGTGCGGTTCTCGCGGATGATGTAAAGCACGTGCTTGATGTGACGGAACGCCTCGCGGGCCTGCGCCTCGTCTTCTTGCGTGGTGGCCTGCTCGGGCTTGGGAACATTGGCAAACACCTGCTGCGTGTACGCCTTGAGCGCCCTGGGGCGCGGCACATCGATGATTTCCAGATGACCGGCGAGGATATCACCGACATAGTCATACGGGGTCAAAGGGTCAGGAGCTTTATCCGGATGCTTTCCCAGCACCGGCACGGTCGGGCGCGAGCCCATGCCTTTTCCGGTGGCTACCAACAATTTCTTGCCATCGGGCGTGACGCCCACCGCGCTCGGATACCAACCGGTGGGAATGAATCCGAGAACAGCCGAATCGGCCTTGCGCGCGATGCTGATCATCGCGACGTCGTTGTTGTCAGCGTTGGCAACGTAGAGGAATTTTCCATCGGGGCTCACCGCCAGCGCATCCGGAGTCGACCCGACCGGGTCTTGCGGATCGAGCGAGGTCTTGATGGTCTCGATGACCTTCCCGTCGGCGATGACGCTCACGCTGTTCGATCCCGCATTGGCCACAAATAGCCGGCCATCGGGAGCGTAAGCAAGATCGCTAGGATGGCTTTCCACCACCACACGCGAGATTTCCTTCAGGCCGGCGGGCTCCAGCAGACTGACCGACTTATCCCCCCAGTTGGAAACAGCCACGGCCTGGAAATCGGGTGAGATGGCAATGCCGAAGGGGCGATATCCAACCTTCACCGACGCCAGCACAGATCCATCTCCGGCATGCAGCTTGTAAACGGTGTCTGCCTGGGTGTTCACGACATACAATGCCCCGTCGCGAGCCGCCGCCACCCCGGCAATGAAACGGTCCTTTTCGGCCAAACCCTCAATGGAGAGACCGGGCAAGGGTGTGAGTTGATCTTTTTGCAAAGAGACGCGGAGGATGGGCTTGGAAAGAGACTCGCGAACCACGGCGTCGACGGGAGTTCTTGCCAAATTGCGCTCAAACCCCACGGGGACCGGGCCCCCCCCGGAAACAAAGAGGGTCGAGCCGGCGGAATCCGCCGCCAGACCTGCCCAGTCTTTCCCCAGCTCGAGGGTCTGGAGGATTTTGCCGCCCGCGATGTCCACGATGCTCAAGGAGTGGTCATGATACCCCCCGGTCAGGACCAGAGCTCTGCGGCCATCCGGCAGCGGAAGCACCCGCAGCGGCATGTCGCCCGCCAGCGCTACGATTTTTCCGGCGGGAGTCACCTTCCACCCACTGGGCAACACGGTGGGTGACACGCTCTTGTCAGCGGGTACCGCCGGCGCCACCAGCAGAAGAAAACTTGCCACACCCACGAGAACACCACATAAAACCAATTTCCACGCAGGTCGCATAAATCCTCCCCGCCTAACTCCGCCTTGCGGTTTTTGCCGATCAATTCGAAATGAATTCTCGCACGGCTTCCGCGAAGCATTATACCTCTCAAAAAGCCCTGGGATTTATCAGAGTCAGAGGCAACAGACTGCGGCCGTTGGCCCATCGGCGTACCGAAGCAGCCAAGTTCGGAAGCATGCGGTGCGGGGAAGAGCAGGGATTCAGCCTGCCGCATCCCTGCCTTTTTGGGTTGCGGACAATGGCCGCGCGGGGTCTCTGCGGGAGAGGCGTTATGGTGCTGCCAACGGCAGCGGGGCGCGCAGCAGTTGGGCACGGTGCGTCCGGGAGAGATTCATGATGTGCCACAGTTCCACCCCCCACCATGCGAGCGCCGACACCTCGATGAATCCTGTGACCCCCACCAGCGGATAAGCCACGTTGGGAATGAAATCGGTGAGGATTTGCAGCATCACGCGTCCGCCGCACCCCAGGTTGAAAAGAATGAAGGGGCCCCAAAGTGAGCTGATGCGCTTGGAGTCCACGCCCGCCAGGATGGGCACCACACGCGACGCCACTCCCAGAATCATCATGCTGACAAAGCCCACCGTGTAGGCATGCCGGTACGAACCCATGAAGGCGTGGGAAAAGCCCTGGTGGGTCAGCGTGCCGTAAACCAGGAAGAAGGGCAGCATGGTCATGGCAACAAGCAGCCACACGTAAGCGGCGCGGATGAACTTCAGACTGCGGTCGGTCACCGAGGTTTTGGCAAATACCCGGAGCTGCATGGCCAGCAACACCGCCCACGCCGCCATCAGGAGGAACGCCAGCTCGAGTCCGATTGAGAAGTAAAGATTGCCGGTGGAGAAGAGCAGCACGTAGCTCGCGACATCGAGAATCAGAGAGCCATTGATCAGCCAGAAAATAAGCGCCTGGCGATCGTGCCGCGGGCTGCCCAAACCATACACCACCGGAACAAAGCGTTGGCTGACTCCGGCAATGATCAGCGCCCCAAAGCCCAGCAATTGGATATCCCGCAGCGGGCCGTCAATCAGCGCAATGCGCATAACCAGTTGGCCTTCGCCGACGGCCGTCACCTTGGCGAAAAAGAGAATGTCACTCACGATGGCCTGGATGAAAAACCAAAAGAACGCGCCGAAAATGAACTTCTCATAAATCTGGTGCGGTTCCACGGATTGCTGCGCGGTCTTAATGATGATGATGATGAACAGGGTGATGGCAGCAAGTTCGGTTGCCGCCGCCAGGATTCCCAGGCCTACTCCGACCGGCATCGGCTGGAGCATTTCCGCGGCCACGCGCGAGGCGATGCCGATCAGCATCAAGTACAACGTCAGGTTCGCCAGGTCAGCGCGCCACAGCGTGACGTATTTGAAGCGCGGGAAGGACTGGTACGCGAAGCCCATCACAAAAAGTCCCATCCAACCAAAAATCATGGCGTGGGCGTGCGCCTGAATGGCGGGCACCAAGTGAATTTGCAGGAAGGTGCCGCCTTGGGCAATCTGCAAAAGGTTGATCGCACCCCACAGAGCGCCGACGGAAAGAACGATGGCAATTCCTGCCTTGAAGAATCGCCGGTAGATAAAATCCCCCATCGATTCCTTGTAAACGTACTCTTCTTTGCTGGGATTCCGCATTTCGGCGTTCAATTCCCGGACTAACGCGTCGACATCAGCATTGTGGACGGCGGCGAAGAACCCCAGTGCCTCTGTGGGGCCGCGCTCGCCGCCGCAACCTTTCAGTCCGTACTTATCAAAAACGCGCCGCGCCGTGGGGCAAGCTTTCACGATGTCGGCGACGCTAGTGAGTCCGGTGATTTCCGTCATGACGACTTCTCCCACCTTCATTTCGGGCGCATTCGCAGCCATGGTCGCGTCTCCTCTCTCGGTCGTACGGTGACAGCCTAGACCGGAGGGGTCAGGGGGGCGATGACTTCTGTCACAGGGCAGTCGACAGTCGAAAGCCCAGGGGAGCGGGGAATTGTTCAGGATGACAGCGAAGCACTAACCTTTTTTGAAAAGCCCTTTGAGGCGGCCCATCAAGCCCGAGGGTTGATCCTCGGCGGGCGGCGTGGGCGGTGAGGTGGGGGGAGCGGGTACTGGCGTGCGCGTTGGCGTGGGACGCGGCGGTTCTGTGCGTATGGCGGGCTTGGCCGGAGGGGGTGGCGGAACGCCGGGCTGGCGTGCAGGCGCGCTCCCCACGGGTGTGCGCGGGGGAGGCGCAGCTTGCGCAGGCTTGCTGGGCGGCGGCAGAGGAGCAGCGGGTGCAGGAGTGGGGTGGTGGGGTTTGGGTTTTATCATTCCGGGTGGCGCAGCTTCCGATACCGGCGCGCCGCACTGCTCGCAGAAGTCCCCGTCTAAATCCAGCGGCCCTTTGCAGAAACGGCAGATCACCGCCCCCACCTGGGTAACCGGCCTGAGAAAAGACTTCTTCAGCGATTCGTCGTCTTCCACTGTCTGATCGTCGGGGCTGGAGGGCGCGGGCTCTTCCGCAGCCTCAGCGCGTGGAGAGATCACAGGAGTGGGCGCGATTTTCAGTGGAACAGTGGGCGAACCCTTACGCGGCGGGTGCCCCGGTGCACTCATGGGGGCCGGTGGGGCGGACATCAGGGGATCAGCCGCCACGGGAGGCGCTGCGGAGGGAGGAATGGGCGCAACGGAGGCGCCACACTGAAGGCAGAAATGCATTTCCTCCGGAACACTCGCATGGCATTGGGAACAAATCTGCATACTGTCGCCATGAACCCAATTGGGTCCAAAACTCCCACCGCATATTATTACACCCTGAGCCAGTTCTCAAGTCTCCTTCGATGTCATCTTGACAAATGCTCAATAATCAAACGAAAGTCTTTCCTATGCCTCTGCGGAAGGGAGAAACAACATGGGAGCTTCGGATCGAGTCGGGTATGCGGTGGTGGGACTAGGGCATTTTGCTGAGCACGTGGTGTTGCCCGGTTTCAGCAACAGCCGCAAAGCCCAATTGGTGGCGTTGGTGAGCGGCGACGAACGCAAAGCGCGGCGCCTGGCGAAGAAGTTTGGCGCCAGCGATTACTACTCTTACGGCGGCTACGCGCAATGCCTGGATAACCCGCGGGTGGAAGCGGTTTACATTGCCACCAACAACAGCACGCACGCTGCGTTCACCGTGCAGGCGGCGGCCGCCGGCAAACACGTGCTCTGCGAAAAGCCCATGGCCACTAGCGTCGCAGAGTGCCAACAGATGATCGACGCCTGCCACGCCCACCGCGTGCGCTTGATGATCGCTTATCGCAAGTACTTTGAACCCGCCGCGCTCGATCTGAAAAGGCTGGTCGACAGCGGCAAACTGGGACGGCTGAAGATCATCCATTCGGCGTTCTCGATTTATATGCGTCCGGGCGGCGGAAGACCGGCTTGGCACTTTGACCGGCGGCTGGCGGGCGGCGGAGCGCTTCCCGACGTGGGCGTGTACTGCGTGAATACCGCGCGCTGGGTGACGGGCAAGGACCCGGTGGAAGCGGCGGCTTATCAGTGGACCGTCGATCCGGAAGCCTTCAAAGAGGTGGATGAGAACATCGCCTTCCGGCTTACATTCCCCGACGGCTTGGTCATGGAGGGAACCGCAAGCTGGGGCGGGGCTAAGGAATCGTTCTTGCTCATGGTGGGTGAGAAAGGCTGGGCCACGCTTGCTCCCGCTTACCAGTACGATGAGGAGCGGCACCTCTATGGCCGCATCGGCGGGCGTTGGTTCGAGAAAAAATACAAGATCATAAACGAATTGGCGCTGGAGCTCGATGCCCTTGCGGATTGCGTCCGCCTTAATCGCGAGCCGGGGCCCAACGGCACCGAAGGCCTGCGCGACGTGGCGGTAATGGAGGCGATCTACCAATCCGCGCGCGAAGGGAGGCCCGTGAGCATCCACGTACCGGACCGAGGAGCGGCTTGATTTTTCGAGTGCACGCCTAATCCGGATTTCTCCGTGAGTGAAGCCCCGCCCTAGCCAATCCGTGGTGACAGATCCCCGCTGGCTGGATGAGGCCCTGCCTTTCAACCTTCGATTCTTGACTTTCCACGCCGATTACAGCACCGCCTCGTCCCAGTTCTCCAGGATCTTTTTGATCTTCCCCATAAATCGTTCCGCCATCGCTCCATCGATCACGCGGTGGTCGTATGAAATGGAAAGATAGACCATGTGCCGGATGGCAATGGCGTCGTCACGGACGACCGGGCGCTTTTCAATTGCGCCCACTCCCAGGATCGCCACTTGCGGCTGATGGATAATCGGCAAGCCAAACAGCCCGCCGAAACTGCCCGGATTGGTAATGGTAAAGGTCCCGCCTTGGACATCGTCCACACTCAAGCGCTTGGAGCGTGCGCGGTCGGCAAGATCCTGCACATCGCGCGCGACACCCAGGAAATTCTTCTCGTCGGCGCGCTTGATCACCGGCACGATCAGCCCGTTTTCCAGCGCTACGGCCAGGCCGATATTCACATTGCGCTTGTAAATGATATTCGTTCCTTCCACGGAGGAGTTGATGATGGGGAATTCCTTGATGGCGTCCACACAGGCCCGGACGAAGAACGTCGTGTAAGTGAGTTTGATACCGTGGCGGCGCTCGAATTCATCTTTGAAATGCTCACGTGCTGCCACGATCCGCGTCATTTCAACTTCGATCACCGTATAGACGTGCGCGGAGGTCCGCAAGCTCGTGACCATATGCTCCGCGATTTGCCGGCGCATGGGGGTCATGGGCACGGATTGCGTCGCCCCGGTGAAGGTCACCGCCGGGGGAGACATGGGTAGCGCCGGCGCAGCCGGACTCGGTGCAGCCGCGCTGCTTGCGCCGCGTTGCTCGATGAACTCCAGGATGTCTTTCTTGCTGACCCGGCCTCCCAGGCCCGTGCCTTTCACTTGACTTAAATCCACGTTGTGCTCGCGTGCAATCCGCCGCACCAAGGGTGAGGTGCGGGTTTCCTCCTCTTCACCGTTTCCTGGAGCCTGCGTGAGTGGGGCGGCGGCGGGCGGCACGCCGGAACCCGCGGCAGGCGAGGGAGTCGGCAGGGCCGTCGTAGGAGTAACGTCGGGCCTGGGTGCGGCGACGGCAGACGGCCCCGGGGCCGCGAGCGCAGCTCCCTCGCCATCGATAACGGCGACGACGGTGTTCACCGCCACGGTCTCGTTTTCCTTCACGAGAATCTGGGTGAGCACACCGGCGGCGGGCGAAGGAATCTCCGCGTCCACCTTATCGGTGGAAATTTCGAACAGTGGCTCGTCGCGATCGATGCGCTCACCAACTTTCTTCATCCATTTGGTGATCGTCCCTTCCGCGATACTTTCCCCCATCTGGGGCATGATGACGTTTGTGGGCATCGTTAACCTCATTGAGCGATTGAGTGATCGGGCGATTGAGCCAATGGAAAAGCGTTGACTGCCGCCCTACAGTTCAATTCTTCAATCCCTAAATCACTCAATCACCAAATCACTCAATAACTTGCCAGTTTTCTCGCCGCCTCCACCACCTTCGGTGCGTTGGGCAGAAAATATTCTTCCAGCGGCGGCGCGAACGGCACCGGCGTGTCGGGCGCGGTGATGCGCACGATGGGGCCATCCAGATCCTCGAAAGCCTTCTCCGCAATCAACGCCGCTAGTTCGCCCGCCATGCCGCCGGTGCGCGTGTCTTCGTGCAGCAGGATGACCTTGCTGCACTTGCGCGCGCTGGCCAGCACCGTCTCTTCATCGTAGGGCAGCAAGGTGCGGAGGTCAACGACCTCCAGCGACAATCCCTCTTTCTCCAGTTCGCGGGCGGCATCCAGCGCAGTCCATACCATGGCGCCGTAAGTGATCACCGCGATGTCCGTACCCGGGCGCCGCACCAGGGCTTTGCCGATGGGCACCACATAATCCTGCTCGGGAACTTCTTCCTTGATGCGCCGGTAGAGGAACTTGTGCTCGAAAAAAATCACTGGGTTGTCGTCGCGGATGGCGGCTTTGATGAGCCCCTTTGCGTCGTAGGGGGTCGCAGGGGCCACCACCTTAAGCCCCGGCGTGTGCACGAACCACATTTCGTTCGACTGCGAGTGATAGGGACCGCCGTGCACCCCCGCCCCGGAGGGCCCACGGATGACGATGGGCAGCGCCGGTCCCCAGCGATAGTGCATTTTCGCTGCCATGTTCACGATTTGGTTAAATCCGCTGGCAATGAAATCCATGAACTGCATTTCCACCACGGGGCGCATACCCATGAGCGCCGCGCCGATCGCCGCGCCCACGATTGCCGCCTCACAGATGGGCGTGTCGATCACCCGATCCTCGCCGAACTTCTCCAGCATGCCGGCCGTCACCTTGAACGCGCCGCCATACACGCCGATGTCTTCGCCCATGACCAAAACGGAGGGATCGCGCTCCATCTCTTCCCAGAGGCCCTGGCGAAGGGCCTCAAGATATGTCATAAGCGCCATGTTCTCTGGCTCCCCAATCGGATCATCGGGTCATCGGGTCATTAACTCATTGGACGATTTGGTGATTGGGTGAATGAACAAATGGAGAAAATCGCCTTGCTTTCAAATCACCCAATCGCCCGATCACTCAATGACCCGATGGCCAAATGACCCGATCATAAAATGGCCCGATGATTCAATTCTTTTTCCACCAACAATCCGGCTCGCAGTAAACTCCCTCGACTGTTTCCTCGCCGCGCGGCAACGGTCTTGCCTCCGCGTCGGCGAGGGCAGCGTCAATTTCCTCGCGGACCCGCCGGTCGGTATCTTCGATCTGCTGGTGGGTCAGGATTTTCCTGGCGAGGAGAAACTTCTCAAGCCGCTTGATGGGATCTTTCTTCGCCCACGCTTGTTTCAGTTTCTCCGGTACGTACTCGGCCGCGTCGTGAGCGGAATGGCCGGCCATGCGCATGGTGACGCACTCCAGAAAACTGGGACCTTTGCCGGCCCGCGCGCGCGCGCTGGCGCGCTCCACGGCCTCGTATACGGCGAGCACGTCGGTGCCATCCACGCTCTCGCCCGGCATGCCATACGCAGGTCCGCGCACGGCCAGGGACTTCACTGCGAATTGCTTTTCCAGCGGCGTGGAATAAGCATATTGATTGTTGTTGCAGATAAAGACCACCGGCAGTTTCATGACGGCAGCAAAGTTCATGGCTTCGTGAACGTCACCCAGGCTGGTGGTTCCCTCGCCAAAATGCACCAGGGCGACGTTTCCCTTAGCGCGCTGCTTCAACACCAACCCCACCCCACAGGCCACCGGCAGCGTGGCGCCCAAGGGCGAGATGATGGGGATGATGCCCAGCTTCATATCTCCAATGTGAATCGTGTTGTCGCGGCCGCGATTGGGCGAATCGGCGCGTCCCAGCCAGTTCGCAAAGATATCGGCAAGCGCAAATCCGCGAATCACAAAAACCGAAAAATCGCGATGGCAGGGAAACGTCACATCACCCTCGCGCATCGTCAGGGCTGCGCCCACACCAATGGCTTCCTGCCCGCGCCCCACGTAGACTCCGCCCACAATCTTGCCTTGCCGGTAAAGCACATTCTCAATCCGCCACTCCGCCTCGCGTGTGAGCTTGAGGTAGTAGAGCATGCGCTCCAGCATCGCGGCATCGGGCTTAGTCCTTGCATTCGACTTTTTCGCGAGCTTCGTACCCTTCATCGGTTCCCACCAAAGTTGACAGTCGAAAGTCAAAAGTTAAGAGTCGAAGGCGGCGACCGGGAGGTCAGTGTACGTCACTTTCAACTTTCGACAGTTGCAAGCAACTCCAACCCAAAAACCTGGCCAAAGTGCTCCACCACCCGCTCCGCGACATCCGCTATTTCGACCTCATGGCCAAGCAGCTTGGCGAGTGACGTTACGCCCTTGCCATGCAGGCCGCAGGGCACGATCCACTCGAAATAGCTCAGGTCGGTATTGACGTTCAGCGCGAAGCCGTGCGAGGTCACCCAGCGCGAGAGGTGCACGCCCATCGCTGCGAGCTTGTCGTTCCCCACCCAGACGCCGGCCGCGCCCGGCGAGCGCTCTGCTTCAATCCCCCAATCGCGAGCCGTGCGAATGAAAACTTCTTCCAGCGACCGCATGTACCAGGAAATGTCTCGCCGGTGCTGGGCGAGATCGAGAATCGGATAACCCACCAGTTGGCCTGGGCCATGATAGGTCACGTCGCCGCCTCGGTCGGTGTGGAAAACCTGTACCCCGCGCGAGGCAAGCCACTCGGCGGGAACCAGCAGGTTTTCCTGCCGGGCATTGCGGCCGAGCGTGTAGACGTGCGGGTGCTCGAGCAGGAGAAGCGTATCGGGAATGGCTCCGGCTTTGCGCTGCGCTACCTTCTCCCTTTGCAGCTCAAGCGCCGCGGCGTAATCCACAAGGCCGAGTTGTTCGAGGTGGAGAAGCATAAAAGCAGGTGTCAGGTGCCAGGTGTCAGGAAAACTTAAAATTATGAATTATGAATTCTAAATTATGAATGTCGGCTGCTATTCATAATTCATAATTCCGAATTCATCATTACCTCGAATTCTTAGCACCAGCACCGATTCCCTGGCACCTGATACCTGGCACCTGGTTTTTAAATATGTATCGCCCAATCCACTGCCGCGTGCGCGGCCTCGCTCATTGCCTCCGCGAGCGTGGGGTGGGCGTGAATGGTATGCGCGATGTCGTCAACGGTGCCTTCCAGGCGCATGGCCATGACGGCTTCGGCGATGGTTTCCGTGGCGCGCGGCCCAATGATGTGCACGCCCAGAATCTCTCCGTAATGCTCGTCGCTGACCACTTTGACGAAGCCTTCGCGCACGCCCAGGATCGTCGCCTTGCTGACGGCCGCGTAAGGAAATTTTCCGATCTTGACCTTTAGACCGGCTTCGCGCGCCTGACGCTCGGTCATGCCCACGCTGGCGACTTCCGGCTCGGTATACGTGCAATTCGGAATCTGCCGATGGTTGATCGGTTCGGCGGGCTTGCCGGCGGCATGGGTGGCGGCCACGATGCCTGCCATCGAGGCCACGTGGGCGAGCAGCGGGCTATTCGCCACAATGTCGCCGATGGCATAGACGCCCGGCTCGTCGGTCTGCATGAAGCCGTTGGTCTTCACGAAGCCGCGGTCCAGCTTGATGCGCGTCTTCTCCAGGCCAATGTTGGCGGTGTTGGGAACGCGGCCCACGGCCACCAGGCAGGTCTCCGCTTCCACGGTCTGCGGTTTCGCGTCCCCCACCGTGACGCCACTCGCAGTTTTCGTGACTTTCGTAACCTTGGCTTGGGTCTGGAGGGCGATGCCCTGGTGCTTGAGCGACTTCTCGAGCTCGGCGGAAATCTCCTCGTCTTCCAGCGGCACGGCGCGCGGGAGCATTTCCAGCACCGTGACCTTGGTCCCGAAACGCGAGAAGATGGAAGCGAATTCCACGCCCACCGCCCCCGCGCCGATAATGATCATCGATTTCGGAATCGCCGGCAGGCTCAAAATCTCTTTATTGGTGAGAAGGGTTGTGGCGTCCGCCTGGAGACCGGGCAACATGCGCGCCTCCGAGCCCGTGGCCAGCACGATATTCTTCGCGGTAACTTCCTGCGTAGCGCCCTTGGGATCGGTCACGCTGATTTTACCGGGACCGGAAAGTTTGGCGAAGCCGCGGATCATTTCGACTTTGTTCTTTTTGAGCAGGAACTCCACGCCTTTCGCCAGCCGGGTAACAACCTTGGTTTTGCGCGCCAGGATGGCCTGCCAGTCGAGAGAAAACTCTTTCGAGACAATGCCGAATTCTTTGGCGTCCTTGAAGTAATCCAAGACGTCCGCGTTCAGTAGCAGATCTTTGGTGGGGATGCACCCGACGTGCAGGCACGTTCCGCCCCACTTGTCGTCCTTCTCAACGATCGCCGTCTTCAGGCCCAACTGGCCGGCGCGGATCGCCGCCACGTATCCGCCCGGGCCGCTGCCAATCACTACCATGTCGTACTGGGGAGTTTCTGCCAAGACCACACCTCCAAATGAAGTCGAGCGTGCCACTATTTTGGATGTTCAGAACCGCAAAGCGTCATCTTATATGATGAAAAATGACTGCACAAGCGCGGGGTGGTGTTTCGGGGCGCGGGACACGGGACACGGGATTCGCCGCAAGCACACGTAGCGCGGACCCCCGAATTTGGGGTCCGCGGTTCTTACGTCGATTCCCGCTCCGTGTCCGTGGATGCGGCTCCGTTTTTGAAACCCGTGGTATTTGCACGGTAAATGCCGCGGACCCCAAATTCGGGGGTCCGCGCTACACCCTGTATCGGCGCCCGCCGCCTGCCGTCCCGTCCTGCGCATTTTTCGCTTGACAAACTAAACTAATCGTACTAATTAATTAGTATGAGAACCAAGAGCCGCACCCTTACCGAGCAGGAACTGGAAATTATGAAAGTCGTCTGGGAGCTTCGGACCGCGACCGTGCGCGACGTTTACGAGGCGCTCCTGCGCCGGCGCAAAATCGCTTACACCACGGTCATGACCATGATGAACATCCTGGAAGAGAAGGGATACTTGAAGAAGCGCGCCGAGGACAAGGCCCACGTCTACCGGCCTGCCCAAGCCAAGGCCAAGGTCATTCGCGCCATGGTGAAGGAGTTCGTCCAGCGCGTCTTCAACGGTTCGGCCGAGCCGCTCCTCGTGCAACTGGTGAGAGACCGCCACCTCTCGCCCGAGGAATTGGCAAAGATCGCGCGCGCCATCAAGGAGAGCTCATGAGTCCGCCACTCTGGTTTGCCAACTTTTTGTCTTATTGCCTACAGGTCATTCTGCTGGTAGTGGTGGGCACGGCTCTTCCCGCATTGTTTCGCTTGCGCGCGCCGCATGTGCTGCTGGCGTACTGGCAAGGACTGCTGGTGATTTGCCTGGTGCTGCCGGCGCTTCAGCCCTGGAGGCCTCCGGAGATCGCCTCCTCGATTGCGGATGGGACGGTGTCCATCAGCTTTCAGGGTGTACAAACGGGCGCGGGGGATTTGCACGCCTGGCTCTATCCGCTCATCGCTGGCGTGTTGCTGGCGGGAATGCTGGTTCGGCTGGCCTGGTTGGCGCTGGGCCTCAGCAGATTGCGGGCGATCCGCCGGGCCGCACACGCGTTTGATCCTCTGCCCGACGGCGTGCGCGAACTCCAGTCGAGGCTGCGCGTCTCTCCCGCCTGGTATCTAACGCCGGGGTTGGAAAGCCCTGCGACATTCGGCCTTCGTCCACCTTCCATTCTTCTCCCGGAACGCTTCCCTACGCTGAGTCAGGTCTTCCAGCGCGCCATTGCCGGTCACGAATTGTTGCACGTCGTGCGTCGTGATTGGATTCTCAACCTGGTGGAGGAACTGGTTCTTACGGCCTTCTGGTTTCATCCTGCCGTGGCTTGGGTGGTAAATCGCATTCGTCTGAGCCGCGAGCAGGTAGTTGACAAAGAAGTTGTTCGCCTGATCAACGCACGCAAACCGTATATGAGCGCGCTGCTGGAGATTGCCGGCGGCAGCCTGGGCCCCGCTCTGGGAGCAGCGCCCACCTTTCTAAAGGAACCTCAGCTTGCGCAGCGAATCGAACTGCTGGTGAAGGAAGTTACCATGTCGAAGGCGCGTCTTTATCTGTCGCTCATCGCAATAATGGGTTTGTTGGCTTTCGCCGGATACGTCGGCGTTTGGGTGTTCCCGCTACGGGCGCTCGCGCAGACCGCTCCTGCCGGCAGCCAGCCGGCAGAAAAGGAAAATCCGCCGCTTATATCCACTGCGATTCAGCCGGTTACGCGAGTGATTCCCGTCTACCCCGTGAAAGCGAAGAAGGCGGGCATCGAGGGGAATGTAAGGCTGCGTGTCACCATCAACAACGACGGCAGCGTCATGGACTTTCAGGTGTTGAGCGGCCCCCCGCAACTGGTAAAGGCGGCCCTTGATGCCGTTTCACAATGGCGCTACGCGCCGAGCAAGGTGGTTCGCGTGACCATTGTGACCATCAACTTCACCCTCGACAAGGGCGGCGCGTCCGCACCCGCCGGGCAAAGCGCGAGAGAAGCTCCGCCGCTGTCAAAAACCACCCTCCAGCCGGTTGCAAAAGTGACTCCGGTCTATCCCACCGAGGCAAAGAAGGCCGGCATTCAGGGCATCGTTCTCCTGCGCGCCACCATTGAGAAGGATGGCAGCGTCTCGGACCTGAAGGTGGTGCGCGGCGACGTGCATCTGGTCAATGCGGCTGTCGACGCTGTTCGTCAATGGCGTTACCCGGCGGCGGATAAAATTCGCACCACCGATGTGATCATCACCTTCACCCTTGAAAAAGACGGCGGCCATCGCTCCGGCAATGGTGGCGGTGTGAGCGGCGGGGTGGGAGGCGGTGTAGGTGGCGGAGTGAGTGGCGGTGTGAGCAGCGGTGTGAGTGGTGGTGTGGATGGCGGCGTGGGTGGCGGGGTTTTGAGTGGCGGTGTTTACAGTGTGGGTGGTGACGTTAGCGAACCCATCCCCATTTACAAGCCGGATCCTCCCTACACTAAGGAGGCAAAGGCCGCGAAGGTGCAGGGCGTCGTAACGCTCTGGATTGTCGTGGGAGTCGACGGCGCCGTGACCGATGTGAAAGCTTCTGAGGGATTCGACAAAGGGCTGACGGAGAATGCCGTGGAGACAATTAAGTCCTGGAAATTCCAACCGGCCATAAAAGATGGAAAACCCGTGCCCTGCAAGGTCATGGTTGAAGTAAGCTTCAAAATCTTCTGAGCTGCATGGGAGGAGCGATTCTCCCAAGGCTGGGAAGTTCTGCAAGCATTGCCTGAGGTCCATTTCGTGTTGCGACGACCAAACATCGTACATGATATGGGGGCGCTGCGGTATGAATGAAGCCGATGGTGATCGCGTCGGGTGACTTCAGGCGAAACCGCCCTCACTCCGGCCAGACAACCAACCTCCCCCATGCTGCCTCCAATTCACGACTCATCTATCTGCGATGATGACAGCCGACCCATATCGTTCCGTTCATTTCTCCTCGCCAGGTGAATCCTGCCATGCCACACGATTCGGACAAACGCAAATATCTCGTTGGCTTCACCGTTGTTTTGCTTCTACTGCAAGCGCACGCCCCGGGTTTCGCTCAGAGCGACCACGGAACGCTTAACCGAGGCTGGACAGAAGTCGCCGGACAGACAGTTCACCTCGATCCGACTTTGGATATTTCGACGCCGACGCTTGAGTCTGCGGTCCACGCTCCCCTGCCCGAAGAGTACATCTGGAGTGGCCAGCCAGGCGACGAGGGGGAAAGCACGTTTCTTTACTTTCGGAAATCCTTTTCGTTAAGGGTGGTTCCCCGGGTGGCGACGCTCTACGCCGCGGGTCCTAGTTGGATGATGGTTTACTTAAACGGACATCAGCTGGCGAATGGTTTCCATGATCCGAAAGAAAGAGTTCATCCTTTTGTTCTGGCCATCGACGTTTCCGGCCAGGTGCACGCTGGTCGCAACCTGATTGCCGTGATGGCCTCGCAAGGCAACAGTCTGGTGCTGAAAATTGTGCCTGCGGCGGCTCAGGTCATGAAGCCTGCCCTGCTGATAAGCGACGCCACCTGGAAATGCGATTCCCGGCTCCACAAGGGATGGGAACTCCCGAGCCTCGACGATCGCGGCTGGCAGGACGCTAAGTCGCTGGGAGGCATCGAGGCCAACAGCGATTTCTTCCAAAGCAATCAGGATGCGGGCCTGTACCGCTGGCCGGGTTATGACGGTATTTCACCTTTTCTCGCCCACCTATTTTTGAAGGCCAGCACCATGGTTTATGGGTTTGAAGGTATGGGGAGATTCTCCAATATTTCCGCCCTCCTGGAACATCCCTATTTCTCCCCTGGCCTGCTTAAGCCCCCGCCTCCTGGCAAGCGGGAGGTAATTGCCGTTCCACAAATGAATGTGGCAATGGTCTTCCTGCCCGCCCAAAAGCTTCCGGAGTCGGAATATCCCTACCTATTACTCGACTTCGGTAAAGAGTGCGCGGGACGTATTCGGGTGGTATCGGACTCACCCAGCCCGATGCGCGTGGAGGTCCAATACGGCGAATCGGCTGAGGAGGCTCTGTCGAACCCCTATCTGGGGGCAAACGTGATTGATGTACCGCCTTATGGAACCGCCTATGGCCCCAAGAGCGCGTTCGCATACGCGGTGGTCAGATTTCTGGGCGGGACGTCGCCTCTGCGTTTTAAGGCCGTCGATGTGGATTACATCTATTACCCCGTGAAGCAGACGGGTTCCTTCGAGTCCTCAGACCCCGTGATCAACAAAATCTGGCAAGAAGGTGCTTATACCGCCCACCTGTGCATGCAAGACGCTGTTTGGGATGGCCCCAAGCGCGATCGGTTGTGCCTGGCCGGCGGATTGGACATCAGCGAGCGCGTGATCAGCAGCGTTTTTGGCGATCGCTTCCTGATCGACAAATCTTTGCAGGGCTTGATTGCCGATGCCGGAAACCCGGTGAGTAAGGACGTAAACGGAATCCCCGGGTACTCGGCGCTTTGGGTCATGTGCGAGGCGGATTACTTCCGGCACACGGGCGATATTGACCATCTCCGGTTCGTCCGTGAGTCCCTCAAGGGTTTGATGGAGTTCATGGCCCCACAGATCGATGAAAAGGAGCTCTTCAAGAACTCGAACAATCGCCCGACGTTCATCGATTGGTCTCCCGATTTGGACAGTGACTCTCCAGAATCGCGTCGTGTCACGGTGATGGAAATGTTATGGGCGTTCTCCGAGGGAGCATGGCTGTTGGAGCAGGCGGGCGACCCCACCACCGCGCAGAAGTTCCAGCGCCTGGCGGAGAAACTCCGGGCGGATACCCTCAAGAACGCGCTCGATCCCAACACCAACACTTTCGGCGGACGCTGGCAAACCAATGCCATGGCTGTTTACGCGGGGCTTGCCGACGCCAACGAGCTCGCGGCGGTGTGGGAAAAAATCCTCTCGCGCCGCTACCAATTCAACTCCACACCCCACATGAACTTCTATGCTATTTCCGCCATGGCGGAGGCGGGGCGCCGCACGGAAGCCCTGGACTGGCTCAGCGAATACTGGGGCGGAATGCTTCGGCCTGACACCACCACCTTTTGGGAGGGCTATGACCTGCGCTGGCCAAAGGAGCACTTCCATGGACATCTCCAATCGGCTCACGGCGAAGGGTACTTTGTGAGCCTTTGCCACGGGTGGTCAAGCGGGCCCACGGCGTGGCTCATGGAACAGGTTCTCGGCATTCACCCCGTCGCCGCCGGCTTTGCGCGGGTCAATATCCGGCCCGATCTCTGCGGTTTGGATTGGGCGCGGGGAACCGAACCTTGCCCACAAGGGCTCATCAAAGTTGACTACCGCCATGACAAATCGGATTTCAAGGCAACGGTTGGAGTACCGGAAGGAGTAGTTGCGCAGGTTTCCATGCCTGTAGATCGCGGGGAAGGCTCAATGGAGATTGATGGACGCAGGGTCTCGGGAGTGCCCGTAGAAGATGGAGCGCGCTTAACAGTAACCCTGAGTGGCTCAGGGTTGCATGAACTTCGTACGCATTTGAGCATGCCTTAGCGTTGGTTACTGCGATTGAAGACGAATCAAGTTGCTGGCACCGAAAATCGCAAATCACAAATCGCAAATCGAAAAATCGAAGATCGAAACTCGAAATTCCAAGATGACCCGATGGCCCGATGAGCCGATGAACCGATCACTCCAGCGCCCGAGGCTTGATGGCATCCGAAACGATGTAGGCCGCGACGCCCACCAGTGCTCCCGCCACGGCGTCGGCGGCGTAGTGGTAGCGGCCGTAGACGGTGGCCAGCGCCACGCTCGCGGCGAGGAACAGGAACAGCGCGCCCAGTCGGGGTGCGTGTTTGCGGACGGCCAACGCCACGGCGGTCACTGCCGCCACATGTCCACTGGGGAAAATGCAGGCTTGCACGCTGTAGTGATCGAGCAGCCAGAAGTTCATCTTGCGCAGCAGGGGCGCGACGTGCGGTCCGGGCACGTCAGCAAAAAGCACGCGCGGTGGCGTGAGGGGAAAGAAGGGATACACGGTGTAGCAGAAGAGTGTGGCGAGCAGCACCGCGGCCCAAAAGTCGTCCATGGCGCGCGCGCCCTTCGTGGCGCTGGCTTCGATGGCCGCGCTTCGCCGCGGCGCATAATGGACTGCGGCGACTCCCAGCGGCACCAGCGGGTAGCAGAGCAGATAAGCCAATTCCAGGTAGTGCTGAAGCCAGGGCGCTCCGGCTTGCAGCACGGCTTGAACGAACGGACTTTGCAGCAAGATCCGGTCCCACTGGATGAACACATTATCCAGATGGTGCGTGGGATCGGGAGTGAGCAACAAGCCCGATTCTCGATAGGCGACGAGGAGCAACAATGCCGGAAACAGGTCAGCCGCGCCCGCAAGCCAGGGGGCGCGCTGCCGGTTTCGGCGGAGCGCCATCAGGGTGGCGAGTGTCACCCCGTTGAGGGCGATGATGATGCACAGGTCGCGCGCGGCAAGATGGAACACGAACGCGGCGAGAGTGATGTAAGCGAAGAAAGCAAGAACGATCCTTTCGGCAATGGAAACTCGGGGTCGCATGACGAAGACCGACGGAATCAAATGTGCTCTGGCCAGTCCCAAGGAGGAAGTTCCGCTCATGGTGTCTGCTCCCCGTCAAGAGCGGCAGCGGAAAGGCAAGCTCATGCGTCCGAATGGGCTTGCGCCGGACTCCGTCCGATGCCGACAGCCGGGTATAAGCGTTTCCCTTGCCAAACCAGCGCTCCAGTTATCATACTGAAAATAAAAGGCTTAGTCAATACGAAGGTCCCGACATGGCGCCTATGGAGCGCCGTCCTAACCCGCCAGGTGTCAGGAACCGCCGTCATCTTTCGTCACGCAGGTTCGCCTATCTCTTCACACTACCGTAACATTTGGGATGCTATAATCTTGCCGTGCGTCAACGTGTCATCATCATTGAAGACGAACGCGACATTGTGGAACTGGTGCGGTATAACTTCCGCAAGGAGGGCTTTGAAATCGAAAGCTTCTCCCGCGGCCGTGATGGCCTGGAGTATCTCCGTCGCAATCCTGCCGACCTCGTGCTCCTCGATATTCTGCTTCCCGACGAAGATGGATTTGAAATTTGCAAGCGCTTGCGCGCCGACGAGCGGCTGAAAGCTTTGCCCGTGATTTTTCTCACCGCGAAGGGCGAGGAGATGGACCGCGTGCTGGGGCTGGAAATCGGCGCGGACGACTACGTGGTGAAGCCCTTCAGCCCGCGCGAGCTGGTGGCTCGGGTGAAAGCCGTATTGCGCCGCCAGGAACGCGTGGCGGAAAAGCGCGAGGTGGTGGAAGCGGGCGCATTACGTCTCGACACGCGCACGCAGGAAGCGACGGTGCGCGGGCGGCCGGTGGAGTTAAGCGCCCTCGAGTTCAAGCTGCTCTACTTTCTGGCTTCGCACCCGCGCCACGTTTTCGATCGCGACCGCCTGCTGGATGAAGTTTGGGGGCGTGACCGCTTTGTGACGCCGCGCACCGTGGACGTGCACATTCGCCGCCTGCGCGAGAAAATCGAAGAGCTCCCCAACCGCCCGCAGTTTCTCCAAACGGTGCGCGGCAGCGGCTATCGCTTTTCGCCGGAAGTCCTGGAAGGCGTTGAGGCTTAGTTAATTTTGGATTTTCGATTTTGGATTCGGGATTAAACACGGTGCATTACCGCTCCCGTCTTCAATCCAAAATCGCCAATTCGAGGATCCAATCGCTGCCCCGTGACATTGCCGGGGATAGCCGCAAAGCCATTGCTCCCGCAGAACTGATGTGGTCTAATTCCAGCGGGCCAATGCTGCCTGTTGCAGCGCGCGCTCGATCTCCACTTTGGATTTTTGATTCGGGTTCTGGGTTGACAACCACGCCTGGCGGGTCTCTCTTCAATCCAAAATCGCAAATCCAAAATCCCAAATGCTCCATGGTCCTGCCGTGATGAGCTTCCGCAGCCCCACATTTCGCAAGCTTCTGACCAGCGCCTTCCTGCTGATTGCGGTCACCCTGGTGGTTCTGGATTTCTACCTCACGCGCTACACCGCTGCCCGGGAAGTGCAGAACGTGGAACAGCGGTTGGAAGCGGAAGCGCGCATTCTGCAAACGGAAGCCGCCCAGGTTCCCCGCTCCCAACTGGAAGATTGGGCGCACCAAGCCGCGCAGCGTTCCGGTGCGCGAATCACGATTGTGGACCCGAAGGGCGTGGCCTTGGCCGATTCCCACCACGATCCCGAGACCATGGAAAACCACGCCACCCGTCCCGAAATCATGGCGGCTTATCGCCACGGCGTGGGCAGCTCCACACGCCACAGCGCCACCCTTAATCAGGATCTCTGTTATCTGGCGTTACGTATGACTTACCACGATGAACCAGGATACATTCTGCGCCTGGCATTGCCGCTGGAGGACGTGGACACCTCCATTGCCGCGTTGCGCTGGCGAATTCTGTGGGCTTCCTTGTACGCCGCGCTGGTGGCGCTGATTTTCGCCTACTTCTTCTCGCAGTCTTTCACTCAGCGCATCGCGCGGCTGCGCGCCTTTGCGGAAGGGCTGGTGGGCGCGCACTTTTCCCAAGCGCCACTGCCGGATGCCGATGACGAACTGGGCGCGCTGGGGCGCTCGCTCAGCACCACCGCCACGCAGCTTCGCGACTTGGTGGACCGTCTGAGCGTGGAGTCGGCGCAGCGCGAGGCGATTCTGTCCAGCATGGTGGAAGGCGTGCTCGCGGTGGACAGCAGTTTGCGCATTACCTTTGCCAATGAGTCGTTTGCGCGAACGGTGGGGGCGACCAATCCGATTCCCGCCAGGATGCCATTGGTGGAACTCGTGCGCGACCCGGAATTACGCGAGGTTCTGACGCGGGTGTTGACGACCGGCGAATCCGTAAAGCGGCGCATGCAGCTTCCCGCGGCCGATCGCGTCTTTGAAGTGCAGGCCGCCCCGCTCACTTCGGGGACCGCGCGCGGCGCCATTGCCATTTTGCATGACATCACCGATCTGGAGCGCTTGGAGCGCATTCGCCGGGATTTTGTCGCCAACGTTTCGCATGAGTTGCGCACGCCGCTCACCGCCATCCGCGGTTACGCCGAAACGTTGCTGGAAGGGGCCCTGGAAGACCAGGAAAACAATCGCCGCTTCCTCGGAATCATCAAGGCGCACGCCATCCGCTTGAACAACATTGCCTCGGATCTGCTGACCCTTTCGGAATTGGAAGCGGGCAAGGCACGGCCCGAACCGGAGCCCATCTCGGTGCGCGGCGCCGCGGAATCGGCTATGCGCACCCTGGAGGCAGAAGCACGGCTGCGCGGCGTTTCCTTGGTCTGCGGGCGCATGGAGGATGCGCAGGTGCTCGGAGACCGCCTGCAAATTGAGCAGGCGTTGGTCAATCTGCTCGACAACGCCGTCAAGTTCAACCGGCCTTCCGGGGAGGTGCTGATGGAAGTCACGCGCCCCGGCGATGGCCGCGTCCGGATCACCCTCACCGATACCGGCATCGGAATTCCCCATGACGACCTGCCGCGCATCTTCGAACGCTTCTATCGCGTGGATAAAGCCCGCTCGCGCGAAGTGGGCGGCACCGGTCTGGGACTCTCCATCGTCAAGCACATCATCGAGCGCATGAACGGTACCGTAAGCGTCGAAAGCCAGTTGGGTAAGGGGTCAACGTTCACACTGCTGCTCCCCTCCGTCCCGTGAAACCCTGACATTTCGTCCCTAATGAGCGCCAAAGGTGTGGAGAAATGTGCGCTGAGTCCTCGCTTCCCACAGATTCAAAAAGGGTTACAACGGGATATGAAGCTAGTTTATGCGAATTAATGCCTTATAACGGATTGTCAAGCAAAAGTTCCGGACAAGGCGCTACTGGGGGGTGAGGTTATAGAGGAAGATGAATTGGAGAAGCAGATGGTTGCCAGTAAACTCTTCGGGCAAGGGGGGAAAAGGAGCTGAGGAATGGATGCCGGTCATCGCGGCGCGATCGAGGGGATCAGAACCCGAGGAAGCCACCAGGCGGAATTGCCCCATGGAGCCATCTTTGAGGATTTCGAACACGATGGCCACGCGTCCTTTTTCGCCCAGGCGGGCGGATTCCGGAAGCACCGCGTACCAATTGCGCCGGACAATGTAGACGATGCGGGCGAGGTACGGGCCGAAGTCCACTCCCCGCGTATCCGAGAGGATGGTGGGCGCTTCGGTGGAGAAGTTCGGGTGCAGGTTGTTGAACTCCATGTTCGAATCGCCCCCGCCCCCTTGTCCGCTATCGGGGTGATATCCGCGCCCTGCGGCGGCTTGCATGGACTGCTGGATGGCCTGCCCCGGCGTCATCGACGGCATGCGGAATTTTTCCGCGCCGCCCCCGCCCTGGGGAGTGACATCGTCCAAGCGCAAGCCTGCGTTAGTCTGGGGTTCCGGTGGTTTGGGAGCGGGGGGGGCCGGAGGCCCGCCTGGGGGAGGAGTGGGAGCAGCCGCAGGGGGCGGTGAAGGCGGCGCCCCGTGAGCGATTTCGGGCTCGGGGGTGTTGCCCCGCGAATAGGGCATGTGCAGGCCATTCGGGTCAATCTTGGGTGCTCGTCCCTGGGCTTCGCGATTCTTGTCGGAAGGGCGCGCTTCCGGAGGCGGCTGGCGCAGCGACTTCAACAGATCCGGAGGGAGAAATAGGGTGGTGACTTGCTGGCTCGGCTGCGGGGTTACGGGAATTCCCATCAGCAACTGGCCGCGGCGGAGGATATCCGGAGCGTAAATGATGAAGATGATCAGAAAAATATGCAGGAATACCGAGGTCATGAACAACGCCCGCCGGCGCCAACGCGCCAATTCCGGGTCGAGCTCCAGGAGCAGGTTGATTTGGGGTTCGTCGCTCATGGGAAACTTCAGAAGTCGAAGATCTGTGATTTAGCGATGGGTGATTTGCGATTTTCAATCACCTCGTCATCAATCTTCTGACTCCAGGCTCCTGCCTTCTATTCTAACTCCTAACGAGATACTGAAGAATCTTGGTGATTTAGAGACAGGTGATCGGGTCATTGCAAATCACAAATCATCCCTCGCTAAATCACAGACCTAACTCTCTCCGCTTTGCCCCAAGGAACGTCCCAGGGGCACGTTGACGAGGGCCGCATGTTGTTCGATGCACTTCATGACATCTTCGGCTAATGCCAAAGCTTGCCTTCCTTCCCTGCCGCTGACCAAAGGGCGACTCCTTGTCCGAACCGACTCCACGAAAGCTGCCAACTCCGCTCGCAGGGGTTCTTGCGGCGTGGTGGTCAACTTCTGGAACGCAATCCGCGGGGTCGGCCCATCGCGGTCTACATGAACTAGTGTCGCATCCCGGCGCGTGAAATCAATGGAAAAATACTCGTTGGGCTGGAAGTACCGGAACTTGCGCACCCTTTCCGTGCTCACCCGGCTGGCGGTCAGGTTGGCCACTGCGCCGTTTTGGAATTCCACGCGGGCGTTGGCGATGTCCACTTTGTCGGAAAGCACGGGCAACCCCACCGCATGCACATCGCGCCAGGGGGAATCCACCATCCAGAGGACAAGATCCAGATCGTGAATCATCAGATCAAAAACCACGTCCACATCGAGGCTGCGAGGGCTGAAGACACCCAGGCGATGAATTTCAAAGAACATCGGGCGCGTGGTTACGGCCTTGGCCGCCACCACCCCGGGGTTGAATCGTTCCAGGTGGCCGATCTGGAGAATGTGCCCGCCGCGTTCGGCCAGCTCAATAAGCTCGGTAGCCTCCTGCAAGGTCCGGGTGATCGGCTTTTCCAGCAGCACATCCACACCGCGGGCGAACGCCTGGCGGGCCACGGCGGCGTGATCGGTCGTGGGGATCACCACGCTCACCGCGCGGACGGCGCCCAGCGCTTCGTCCAGACTTGGGAAGGCCCGCACGTTCAATTCGGCGGCGGTTTCCTGCGTGCGTTCCGGACGCAGGTCGTAAACACCCACCAGTTCCGCCCCCGGTATCTGTTTCAACTCACGCGCGTGCTTCTTGCCATGCTCGCCGACACCCAGCACGGCAACGGCAATTTTCTCGCTCAACGTTCTCCTCTAGGTGTCAGGTACCAGGATCCAGGATTCAGGACCTATCCATCGGCCGAATCCTGGATCACAAATCCCTTCCCGCTAAATCCTAAATCCTGAATCCTAAATCCTGCCTTCACATTCCCACGATGGCGATTCCCGCCTCGTCGGCGTCCGCGATCAGGTTCTGCCGGTCGAAAAGCAGGGTCTTTCCCGCATCCACGGCGAGCACGGTGGCTTTTGACTCCCGCATGACCTGGATGGTTTTTCTCCCCACCACCGGAACATCAAAGCGCATATCCTGGTCGGGCTTACTTACTTTGACGACCACCAGCCGCCGTCCGTTACTCAGGCTGGCGGCGCGCTGGATGGCGGCGTCGGTGCCCTCCATGGCTTCCACGGCTACGCAGGCGCCGTCCGCCACCACGATGGTCTGGCCGAGGTCCAAGCTCGCAATCTTCCTGGCGATTTCCCGGCCGTAGGCAATATCGGCCGCCTCGTCCGCGTCGGGAGCGCGCCGCGTGAGCGTGCCGGCTTCCGGCAGCAGCGGCTTTAGAAAGAGCGTGGAATCCACCACGCGCATGCCCCGCCCTTCGATCATGCGCACGAAGGCGCCGATCAGCACGTCAGTGTTCTTCCGCGATAGCCCTTGCAACATGCGGCTCATGACGCCGTCCGGCTTGATGGCGCTGAACAACTGCGCATGCTTTACTTGCCCGGCCAGCACCACTTTGTTGACCTTCTCCGCCACCAGCAGGTCAAGGCACTTGGCTACTTCCCCCAGGCTCAGCCAATGGACTTCCCGCGTCTTCTCGGCCAACTCCGGCGCGGCCTCTTCCTTGATAGCCACCACCAGCGGTTCCAGCCCCTGGTCGCGGGCCGCGTCCAACACCAGAAAGGGAAAACGCCCATTGCCGGCAATGATCGCGTAACGATCCGGTGATCGGGTGATCGGGTGATCGGGTGATCGGGTCATTTAAAGGCAGTCCGCAGTCCGTGGTCCGTTGAAAGTCACTTTGAGAGATCGGGAGAATGCTGAAATAGGCAACGGGCAACTGACCACGGACAACTGACAGCTTTTCGATGGCCCGATCTCTTTACTTCGCCACTCCTCGCTCCGAAGACTTGATGAATTCCACCAAAGCCCTGACGTGCGGAGACTGGAATCCCTTGGCCTCAATCGCCTCCAGCGCCTGTGTGGTATTCAGTTTGGAGCGCGTGAGCAAGCGGAAGGCAGCATCCAGATCCTTGATGTCGTCGGCCGAAAGCCCCCGGCGATCGAGGCCCAGCTTGTTGGCGCCATAGACCCCCAGCGGCCGCGGGGCCGTGGTCTTGGAATACGGAAGGATGTCCTGGTTCACCACGCTGAAAGCTCCCAGGAAACTGTAAGCGCCGATGCGGCAGAACTGGTGAATGCCGCAGAAAGGGCCCACGGTGGCGTGGTCCTGAATCTCGATATGGCCGGCCAAAGACGCGCCGTTGGCCATGATGACGTAGTTCCCCAACTTGCAGTCATGGGCAATGTGGACGTAGGCCATCAGCAGGTTGTGGCTGCCGATGCGCGTGACGCCTTCGCCCTCCGCCGTGCCGCGATGAATCGTGACACATTCCCGAATGGTATTCCCATCGCCGATTTCGACGGCGGTAGGTTCGCCGCGGTACTTCAAATCCTGGGGCGCCAGCCCGATCGTGGTAAAGGGAAAAACCCGGTTGTTCTTGCCCATCCGGGTGCGGCCGTCGAGGACCACGTGGGACATCACTTCGGTGCCCTCACCGAGCTCGACGTTTTCGCCGATCAACGCGTAGGGGCCGACCGTCACGTTGCCGGCGAGTTGCGCGTGGGGATGAATAATGGCCGTGGGATGCACGTTCATGGGGTTGATTGACCTGGGCGATCGGCGATCGCGAACAACTCCAAGGCTTCCGCCGCCAGCTTGCCCTCCACCAGGGCGCGCGCCGACACTTTGCCGAAGTTACTGCGGCGCTGCACCAATTCTATCTCCATGCGCAACTGGTCGCCCGGCACCACCGGGCGGCGGAACTTGGCGTTCTCGACTCCGGTAAAGTAGATGAGCTTCTTACGTTTATCCTCGTCGGGCATTTCGCGGTAAAGCATGACGCCCGCCACCTGCGCCATGGCTTCCAGAATCAGCACTCCCGGCATCACCGGCGCGCCCGGAAAATGCCCCTGGAAAAACTCTTCGTTCATGGTGACGTTCTTCAACCCCACGATGCGTTGGGGCGGGTCCAACTCCACGATCCGGTCCACGAGCAGGAACGGATAGCGGTGCGGAAGGAACTTCATGATCTCTGTAACATTGTATACAACGCGGTTCTCCGAGACGGTTGTCGGGTCAGCCATTTATCACCATCCAATTCGGGCGTTGCGCGGCAGGACTGATTGGGATCCACGCTTCCAAGGTCCACAGTTATGTCGCAGGAAGAACCACTAGGACCGCCAGCCATTATAATCGAAAGCCCCCAGGCTTCCAATCGAAGGGTGGCCGTCAAGCGCCGTAAGGTGCACGAACGCAGCACGGCCATCCCCGGTTGCCGGAGTCCTGAAATCGGACCTGGCCGTGACTGCTCACGGGCAGGTGGCCCCTGCTACAGCGGGCAAGCCGGAGGCTTCACTTTTGCATCGCCCACCCCGTGGGGCGCAGTCGCCCACGGCCCAACCCGCCTGTTAATAAGCTAATATAAGTTTATCACATTAAGAGCACCTGTTTGTATAAGACAAGTACTAGGCACTACTCGGCGATATGGGTCTGCGGCTTCGGGGAGCTCCAGGAGTAGAGTCGTTCCATGCTTGCGTCTGAGGTTATTGGCAGGGTTTTAATGCGGGTGACAAAGTGTCTATTTTTGCTCTATCTTCGCTTTTATGCTAACTGGCTTATTTTCAATTTGTTCTCAGGTTTGGCGAGAGAAAATCCCTGCTTGCCGTCCTTTGTTTTCAATATGTTCTCAGGTTTGGCATTCTGCTGACATCCTGTCCGTCCGCGGCCCGCCGCCAAGGTCCATTTTCCGCGCCGCAATCTCGAGGGCGCCGCCGCGCTGACCACGCTTGCCTCGCCCGGCGATCCCTCACCATTCTAAGCTAGCATACTAGAAGCCGTTTGTCAAGCGAAAAATTGCCCAGAGGCTACAAAAAATGGAGCAGGGCAAAACGTCACAACTCGTTGCTGCCGGCGGGAGAAACGCCGCAATGCTCTTCACCAGGGACTTTGTCATCGCCAGATCTCGCGCGCAGCATCCTGGAGTGCGGCAGCAGCAGCTATCACCCTTACAGTTTCCGAGCGCGCCAGGAGGAACACGCAGGCAGAGCTGGGCGGCGTATCTACGGTTTGGCGACCGTCAAAGTGAAGCGTGATCTGTATATCCTGCGCCGTCACTGGCAGGTAATCGCTCGTGATATGGCCTAGTGGACTCCCGCCAGGAGCGTGCGGCACTTCCGCGCCAAGGCCGTTATAAGTCCATGTAGATTGTTTCCGGGCGCAATGTCGCTGGCCCAGAATTTCGGGTTGCCCCTCCAGAGTCGTCGATAATCATAGGCGACCTATTAAGGGGCTATATCTTCGAATGTCGCGCGTACGCAACACAGCAGCGAACCCGCGGGTTCTATCTGGAGGGGCAATCGTTCGAAGCACAGCACGGGTCTCGGGAGAGGAAGGGTCAAAAAGTCCTGAAAATGATTTGGAACCGCACTACGGTTCGAGCCGTCTATAGTTCTGTCGACCTCCATTTCGAGCATCGACGCACCCTATACGGGTGTCTTTGAAGGTGCGAAACGGAGCGCAAAAACCGCCGGACCGCACTACCATTATGTAAATTAAATCGACCAGGGGGGTCGGCAAAACCTCTGCGCGGAAACGCCATGGCCAACACGAACCCAATTAGGTGTTCGGCAAAATTCAACATTTTCATCCTCATCGCATTTCTCGCGGGCCTGCCATTTCAGGTCACGAGCGGTGCGCCCTCCACTGTTGCCACCCGTCCGCGTGATGATCAGCAAGACACTAGGCGGTATTACGGTCAACTCTGGGAACAAGTTGGCCGTCTGCGAGCGGCTTTGATTCTCGCTTACGGACAGGGTGCGGAGGGAGCCGACTTGATGAAGATCATCGCGGATATCAAAGCTCGCGGCGAGCCCGACTTGCATGATGCATGGGGAACCGAGCTTCGCATCGAGCTGAACCCCCATTATCGATCCGATGAGGCAAGTGACAAGTCTCACATTCTTGTAGTCAGCGCCGGCCCGGATCGGCGATTCCGTACCGACGATGATTTGTTAATTGCTTTTAGCCTAACCACCGGCCGCCACTACTTGCGTTTCCTGAATCAAATTGGCCGTCTGGGAGCGGCTTTAAGCCAAGCCTACGACGAGGGTGCGGAGGGGGGCGACCTGACCAAGATCTTTGCGAAAATGAAGGATCGCGGTGCGCCCGAAATTCGCGATGAATGGGGCACTGAGCTTCATATCGAGTCGAGTCCCTTTATTAGCTGGAACAAGAAGGTAACTCGGGCATACTACGTTATCCGCAGCGCAGGCCCGGATCGGCAATTCGGCACCCATGATGATTTGGCGATTTATATCGAGGCTCGCACCGGCAACCTTTCGGAGCAAGGTCCGCTGCTAAATACTATCGCACTCAAAATCGTAAGCGACCGTGGGCCGTCTGACGGACGTGCTGAAATCGCTGGAAACGTCGACGAAGACGAGCCGGGCTACGTGAAAAGCGCGAGCGTCGAGGCAGTGGAAGTTCGTTCTGGGAAATCTTTCCGCACCCAAATAGGCACTGCGGGGCGATTCACTCTGACAGGTTTGCCGCCGGGTGACTACAAACTCAGAGTGTCCTCACCTGGGTTTTGGACACTGTGGCGGGAAGTGGCACTCAAGCCGCGTGACCGCGCAGTGGTCGTCGTAGCGATGTTGTTGTGTAACGACTGTGACGCGGAGATACAAATTACTGGCCCCGTGCTTATGGACGCCGATTTCGTTGTTGGCAGCGCCATTCCGATCCTGTAGCCACCTCTTCCACAACCCATGCCGGGCGTGACCGGGGGTGTCACCTGCGGACAGATGGGTGGAGTGCTGGTCGGCGTCATTGGCTGTGTTGGGCACGACGTGGGTGCCGGTGTCGGCTGGGTGTTCGCGCGCCGTTTTCTCGGTCGGAGCGACCGCCCCCGCGCGAGTTGGTAGCCGCGGTCAGCGCCTTCCTGACCGCGGGTTCTTCCTTAAGAGAAGGTGAATACCCGGCGAGGATAGGCGCTTCGAATTGGGATTGCACAGGTGAGAAAAGCCCACAGTCAGGAATTCGCTGACTTTGGCTATGAGCTCTGCCCCACCCCCGAAACCTCGCACGTTGATCGCAAATCGACAATCGGCAATCGACAATCGGCAACTCGCCGGTTGTGCTAAACTCCCAGCGAATAAGGCAGTGGCTAGTGGACAGTGGCCGGTCACTACCCACCGGCCGTTAGCTGCTAACCACAAGCCACTATCCACTAACCACTGATCTCGGGAGACCTGCCTTGGCGGCAACTATTCTTGATGGGAATAAGATTCGAGATGAAATTCAATCGGAGCTCTTGCAACAGATCGCGGACCTGAAGCGCCTGGGCGTCACCCCCGGCCTGGCAGCGGTGCTGGTGGGTGAGAATCCCGCGTCACAGATCTATGTTCGCAGCAAAGTGAAAACCTGTGAAGCGCTGGGCCTCTACAGCGAGAAAATCGAGCGGTCAAAGGACGCCACCACCGGGGAACTGCTGAAATTGGTCGACGATCTCAACCGCAACGACAAGATCGATGGGATTCTGATTCAGCTTCCTCTTCCGCCGCAGGTGGATACCAAGCGCGTGCTGATGGCCGTCGACCCGGCGAAGGATGTGGACGGTTTCCACCCCGTCAACGTCGGCAACCTGGTGGCGGGGCGTCCAGGTTTTGTGCCCTGCACCCCGGCGGGTATTATGGAAATACTCAAGCGCTCGAAGATTCCGATCAAAGGGGCGCGGGCCGTGGTGATCGGACGCAGCGATATTGTGGGGAAGCCGGTGGCCATGCTCCTGCTGCACGAGCATGCCACGGTCACGATTTGCCATTCCCGTACGCGCGACCTGCCTGGGGTGGCGCGCGAAGGAGATATCCTGGTGGCGGCCATAGGGAAAGCGGCCTTCGTCACCGCCGACTTTATCAAACCCGGCTCGACCGTCATCGACGTGGGGATCAACCGGCTAACGACGGAAGAGGAAGTGCGCAAGATCTTCCACGATCCCATCGGCCCTCTGGCCACCCTCGAAAAGCGAGGTTCGGTGCTGGTGGGCGATGTGCAACCGGAAGACGCGCGGGCCATCGCCGGCGCCTTCACACCGGTGCCGGGGGGCGTTGGACCGCTGACAATCGTGATGCTGATGTCGAACACCATCCAGGCCGCGCGGTTGAGAAGAGCAGTGGCTACTGCTTAGTGGCAAGTGGATAGTCGGGAGCGGTCGCGGTGGGGGGGGGAAGCAGTGGTTAGTGCTTAGTGTTTTGAATCCCTTGGCGAGTGGTTATTGGCCAGCCACTAGCCACTAAGCACTAACCACTAACCACTATCCACTGTTCTTCGAAGGGAGTGCCGCTTGCAGGAAGTTGACTTCGTACCTCGGATTTTGAACTTCGGACTCTCCTTCGGCCTCACCGGAGGCGTCGCCTGCGGAAAAAGCACCGTGGCGCGATACTTCCAGGACTTGGGCGCGTATATTATCGACGCCGACCGTGTGGGGCACCAGTTGATCGAGCCCGGCCGTGCCGCTTATCCGGAAATCCTTCAGCACTTCGGGAAAGAAATCCTGGATCCCACCGGCGCCATCGACCGGAAAAAGCTCGGCTCCAAGGTGTTTGCCGACCCACAGCAATTGCGCCTGCTCAACGCCATCCTCCATCCGCGCATCATTGCACGCATGCGGGAACTCGCGGTCGAGCAGCAGAGGCGGAATCCCCGCACGGTGGTGATTCTCGACGCGCCCCTGATCTTCGAGTCGGGCATCGGCGGCACTCTGCGCAAAGTGATGGTGGCTTGGTGCCGGCCCGAACAGCAGATAGAACGCTTGATGGCCAAGACGGGCGTTTCACGCGAGGAGGCTGAGCAGCGCATTAAGGCGCAGATGCCCGTGGAGGAAAAGCGCCGCCGCGCTGATTATTCGATCGATTGCTCGGGGAGCATGGAAGAAACTCGCCGGCAGGCCGAACAACTCTTTCCGGAATTGCAAACGCTCGCCGGGCAGAGCTAGCCGGCTGACCAAAAAGCCACCGCGACGCCCTCCGTAGCGCCGGCCCCTTGCCGGCCCCTGTTTAGTTTAAATGGTTGCGGGCGGGAAGCCTGTGTTACCGCGACGCGCCTTCCGCCTTCAACCTGCCTTTTTCGACCACTCCCTGCCGCGCTCGCCAAGCTGATCGAGCGTCGCCTGGACGGCTTGCAGGTACGTTGCTTGCTGGTTTTCGTCGCTGCGTCTCGGCACCTCGATGGGTGGAGCGATAAAGATGGCGGTGCGGGTGAAGGGTTTGGGAAACTCCGTCTGATCCCAACTTTTCCGGAAAATCCAGGCGCGGCGGGGAACGATGTGGAAACAAAGAATGGAGGCGCCGCTCAGTCGGGCAAGCTGCACGACGCCGGGCTTGGCGACGAACCGGGGTCCCCGCGGTCCGTCAGGAGTAACTGCGGCCTCCAGGCCACTCCGCAGAGTCCGGACCATTTCCACCAGGACCCGAGCGGCTCCGCGGCTGCTGGAGCCACGCGCCGTCGCGTAGCCGTGCCGATGAATGACCCGCGTAATGAACTCGCCGTCGAAATTCTGGCTTACCATGACGACCATTCCCCGCTTGCGCCAGTACCAGACGGCGGGGAAGATTTCGCGGTGCCAGAAGGTGACGATGAAGCTTTTTCCGCGCCGCACCGCTTCTTCATAATTCTGCTTGCCATAAACTTCCCAGCGCAGGCTGCGGCCGATCAACAGCACCACCAAATAACCAATCCAGTCGGCCAGAAATAGCTGGATGCGCTGCCCGAGCGTAAAAGCGCGAGGCCTTGCCTTTAGGCGAAGCTGGGAGTCATCCGTCGAAGCCGGCCCGCCCGCTTCCATCAGCCCGCGTGTTTTCCCGCCTTGATCAGTCATGAAGGAGGAGTGACCGCCCAGCAAGCGACATCACGCTTCCGCGCAAGGTCACCTGACAGAAGATTGCCATAGGGGAACCCTGAGGGCAAGCGGGTCGAGGAATCTTCCCGCTCACGATTGCGGAGATGGGGGGGAGGGCTGTTCAGCCGCAGGGGGCGGCGAGTTCCGCCGGCGCAGACGCCCCACCACGGTCCACATCAAAAAATACGCGGCTCCGGCGACACACAGAACGATGTAATACAGTCGACCGTTCAACTTCCAGGCAAAGAGGAAACCATCCAGGGCGAAAGTCCACATCCAGGCTTCGCCCAAAAAGGCCTGGAGCCATCCCGGTTGCAAGCCACCTGCGGGCAGGCGGGGCCCGAGCGACGGCCAAAGCCGCGGGACCGCCCGGAGAAATGCTCGATAGCCTTCCCCCTGGGCCTGCGCCAGTGCGGCTTCTTCCCGTCCAATCAATCGCAACACGATGAGCAAATTCCCCAGGATTATTACCAAACCGCCCGTTCGGCTGGCCAGCAGTGCCATCCCGGCGGCCAGAAACAGATTGCCGAGATAAAGGGGATTACGGAGGTGGCGGTATGGCCCGTCCGCGACCAGTCTTTCCGTATGTACCGCCGAGTCGTGGACCACCTCCGCGCGCAGATAGGCGCTTGCCCAAGTGCGAATGGAGGCGGCGGCAGTAATCAGCGTCGCCGAGAGGGCGAACAGACCCTGAATGACGTGCCGGGCAGCCAGAGAATGCAGATGAGGGTCGCTCCTACTGAACACCCAGCGCGCCAATGCCTCGACCGCGTTCAGGTGGTCGAAATTGTAGGATCCGAACCCCACGAAATACGTGAGGCAGATGAACCAAAAGCGGTTGCGGAATTCAAATTCGGTTGCGCGCATGTGCTGGCACCACCCCGGAGTGAAACAGGTTATTCAGTCAGGGGCTCTGCCTTCGGAAGAGCTGGAGACGGGGAATTCGTTCGAAGTCGCGGTCGAGGGTGAAGATGGAGGCGCTTTCGCGCATCGCCAAAGCCGCGAGGAGGGAATCGCCGATGGCGATTCGAAAGCCCCGCGCTGAGCACTCCGCAGCAAGTTCCCCCGCACGCAGCCACGTGTCCCGGTCTGCCTCCAAGTAAACCAGCGGTTCCATCGCTTGCAGGAGCCCGCGAACCTGTGGGGTTGACCGGCATCCATGCCGCAACTCTGCCAGGACGAGCCCTGCGGTCGCAACCTCGCCTTGCCGTAAGAGTGCATTGAGATCACCGCGTACCGACGGATTCTTGCGATCGAAATACTCCATCCACACGGAGGTGTCAACGAGAACCACGGTGATTGCGATCCCAGCCTTTCCGCAGAGTTTTTGCATCGATGGAAAATCGGACTTTACCTTGAAGTTGGATCAGCTTCTCGATTTTCCTTCGCCGAACAAAATCCTCCAGAGCTTTGTGGACGGCCTGAGTCTTGGTTCGCGCCCCCGTTTCTTCCTGCACGATTCGCAGCACGTCATCGTCGATATTCAGGGTGGTGCGCATCATATCCTCTGCGCATACAGATTCAGTAAATCTGTATGCAGCACCCAGCATATCATTTGACCCACTCCATGGCAAGCGAGGCCCGTGACGACATTTAAACGGGGAGGCGGGAAGGTCACCGCTCGCACCCCAATTCGGCGCACCTACGAGGATGTCCCGGGAGCGGCGTTCGACAAGTCGTTAGCCCCGCCCTCCTGCTTGGGCGCGAGGTTCCTGGCCACGATCTCTGCGATATCCAGGATTTCCACATCATCCCGCTTGAGGGCGTTGGCGGCGTCGCGCAGCATGATGGGGCAATACGGGCACGCCACCGCCACCGTCGTGGCGTGGGTTTGCATCAATTCGGCAAAGCGCCGCTGATTGACGCGCTCTTTGCCCTGCTCGCGCGTGTCATCGGCCACAAAAAGCTGCGCGCCGCCTGCTCCGCAACATTGCGTGTTCTGGCCATGATGCGCGGCCTCGGTTATCCTGACCCCTGCGGCATGAAGAATTTTCCGCGGCGCCGCGGTGATGCCGCGTCCCCGAGCCAAATAGCAGGGGTCGTGATAAGTCACCGCCACGCCTGCGGGCTTGAGGGAGAGCTTCGGCAAAATTGCGGCGAGGAATTCGGTATGGTGCATGACCTCGATTCCAAGCTGCGCGTAGGAAGCGATTTGACGGTAATCCTTGTCCAACATCGTGGTGCAATGGGGGCAGCAGGTAACGATCTTCTTCACGCGCGCGGACTCAAAGGACTCCACCAGCTTTGCGGAAAGCTCCATGAAAAGGTATTCGTTCCCGGCCCGCCGCGCCGGCTCGCCGCAACAGGTTTCCCGCGCCAGCACGCCCCAGGAAACGCCCGCGGCATCCAGAATCTGCCGCATGGCCTGAGCGACGGCCTGCCCGTGCGGATCGAAACTCAATCCGCAACCCAACCAAAAGAGCCATTCCTGCGTACCATCGAAAATCGGGAAGGGCTTTGACTCGATCAGTTTTTGCCGCGTGTCGTGGGCGATGCCCCAGGGATTGTGGGGGGCCCGTTCCATGGTCGTGAAGAGTTGATTGACACGGTCATTCGAAATGCGGCCCTCGCTGGCGAGTCCGCGCCGGAGGTCGAGGATTTTCCTGCCCACGTGCTCGACGCCCACCGGGCACACATACTCGCAAGCGCCACAGGAATAGCACTGGAACAGGTCTTCCTCGGTAACAAAGACCTTGCCCTGCTTCTTTTCTTCTGCCGTTCCGGCCACCACATCTCCGCCGGATAGAAGACCTTGGCGCATGTCCAAGATGATTTCTTTGGGACTCAGCGTTCCTCCCGAGAGATTGGCGGGGCAGAGGTCCGTGCAACGGCCGCACTCGACGCACGCATCGACGTCGAGAACGTCCTTGCGTCCGAGGTCCTTAAAATGAATCATTCCCAGGTCTTCGCCATCTTCCCGCAGCGCGCGCATGGAACTGGTGGTCTCGGGGCGGAAGAAAATCGTGACTGGGGCAAGCACGAGGTGCAGGTGCTTCGAGAGAGGGATCACCACCAGCAACGCAAAAAATGCCAGGGTGTGGAGCCACCAATTCACTTTCCAGGACTGGCTGCTGACCGGAAATACTCTCCAGCCCAAGAGATAGGTGACCATGAGCGCCGAAATCAAAAAGGCGACGGCGCCAGAGGTGGGAGAGAGCTTCCCGAGGGCCTTGGGCCTTAAGACGAATCGCCGGAACGACAGGCCGATCATTCCCACCAGTACCGCAACGGCCCAGACCGCGACAAAGGCGCCGTACCAGGTCCGCTCCCCGGTGGCCTTGTCCAGTCCCCGCAAGCCCAGCAGCATGTGGTTGGCGCTCACCCATCCAAAGGCGAAGAATCCCCACAAAACGAAGGCGTGGAGAATACCGACGACAGGCCGGTCGCGCACCACCCGGTATTGCAGAATGACCTCGACAAAGACCCGCCAGAGCCGTTTCAGGACATGGTCGTGAGGAAGATCACCGTGCCGTGGAAATACCGAAAAAAGCCGGCGGTTGACCGTTTTGAAAAAGAGCCAAACGCTGCTTAATGCCATCGCGATAAAAACCGCTTGGGTAGGGCCGCCGAGCCAGTATGCGGCGCACGCCATGAGCGCGATGAATGCAATGATCCAGGAATTATGGCGGGGTAGCGTGAGATGCATCACTTACCTCAAGAGGATTGGAAGGGTGGGGCTGAAGCCCCGTCCTTCCGGCATGAATTCAACTCCCTCAGGAAAGTTGTAGGGATTCGGTCCGCCCTCTACCGACCGGCTCTGCGGACGCCGATTCTGGGTTGGGGCCCGGGAGAGAAAATCGAGATCAACAGCCGACCACGCCCGGCGCACTATGGCGTGAGGCTGGCCATCTGCTGCTTGACGGCCTGCGTCACCGTGGCGTTGGAGGCGAATTCTTTCCCCACTCGCTCGTAGATCTGGCGCGCCTGAGCCGGCTGCGACTGGCGATAAGCGTCGGCCATGGCCAGCAGCGCGCTCGCCTTGGGTACGGTCATCGCGGGGTGATCGGCCAACTCCTGATAAAGCTTGGCCGCCTCCGGCGTCTTGCCGGAGTTCGCCAATTCACCCGCCAGGGCGAATTTCGCCATGGCGGCGATTTCCGGGTCGTGGACCTGGCTGGCTTCCGTCAAGGTCTGAATCGCCCCGGCGTGATCGTCCAGGAGCGACTGGCAGACGCCCGCTTGGTAACGCGCAATCTCCACTGCCTTGGGCCGCGGGAGCATCTTGTACTTACCTAAAATGACATCAAATTGCTGGAGGGCTTTCTTGTATTTCTCCTGCGCGGTGGCGTAAGGGGCCCCGCCGGGTTCGGTGGCGCCGGGCGCCGGCTGGCCCACGTAAGCGCGAAACGTCGCGAGCGCTTCGCCCAAATCGGCATTAGCGGCGGCTTCCTGGCGCTCGGTGTAATACTTCAGGCCGGAGGCCAGCCCGACCACCACCACCACGACGATCGTGTAGTTCAGGATTTCCTTGTAGTGCTGCTTAAAATACTCTTCGAATTGTATTAATGTGTCCTTAAATTCGTCTTGCTTCAATTCATGGCGGTGCTGACGTTGCACAGTCTGGCTCCTTCCGAAATGCTCATCCCTGCCATCTTAGCAACCTGCCCGAAGGGCGTCAATTGCCGCAGGGGTTGCCCTCCAGGGATATTCCCTCACCGCGCGCCTCGGTGAATTTAGGACTCCGGTTCTCGCCCCGGCATGACAACGTATCGGCTGATAATGTAACCGAAGGCGGCGCCAGCAAAAACGTCAGAGGGGAAATGTGCCTGTAAGGTAACGCGTGAGATCCCCACTAAGGTCGCGGCCCCATAAGCCACCCAGGGCACCCAGCGGTGATTCCCATAACGGTGCGCGAAGACCGTGGCAACTGAAAATGCCGCAATAGTGTGCGCAGAAGGAAAGCTTCCATCCGCGCGGAGGGCCGGATGGTAGGTTTTAAACCATGTGTCGGAGTAGCTCCCTCCCGGCGGGATGGCACTCGGACGCAGGCGGCCGGTGGCATTCTTCAAAACCCAGGTCAGGATCCCGGCGTCGACCACGGATTCGCCGGCCAGCAGCGACGTGTGGGTCGTGTACGAATCTTTACGCACCAATCCCGCGACATAAAAGGAGGCCGGAACGAGTGCGATGCCGATTTCCGTATGAGTTCCGCTCAAACCACGGTTGAATCTCGAAAACGTGGAGGAGTTGGTGCGGAAATAAGGGGTGTCGTGCGGATCGAGCGCCACCAACCCTCCGAAGACCGCAGCAATTCCCAGGGTTGGCACCCAATGTTGCCCGCGAGCGAGCTGGGCAGGAAACAACCAAATGGTTCGCTGGTCGTGATAAACATCAGGGACAAGGGATTTCCAGTTAATCGGTCTTTCTTCGAAGATGGAGACAGGCGGAGAGGATGATTTCGAGGCGGACCCGCTTTGCGCGTCCCCGGGTGAGGCCGCGAAGGCACACGTACCCCCCATTAGGCACACCCCCACCAATAAAGACATCGCCCGCCTGGTCATATTGAAAAGCATCCATGGTGAATGCTACTTCAAGGCTCGCTGAATGGCAACGGAAACCCCCGGGCGCAGTCCTTCCGCTTTGCGCCAGCCCGCGTCCTCCGGCATGAAGCTTCGGCTGTGAGGTCGAGAATTCTGGGGATCTTTATGGCTCTCGCTTCGCGTACTCGCCAAAATCAAAAAGCAGAGGTTGGCGCCAGCCCCGGGTTCACTGTGCCGTCCATCCGCCGTCGATGACGATGTCGGTGCCGGTGATGAAACCGGAGGCGTCGGAACTCAGGAACACTGCCAATGCTCCAATTTCTTCCAGATTTCCCCAACGGCCTAAGGGGATCCTGGCGTTGAAGTCAGCCAATTGCACGGGGTCCTCGAACACCACTCGGGCGATTTCCGTGGCGAAGGGTCCGGGGCTGATGGCATTGGCGGTGATCTTGTAAGGGGCCAACTCCAGCGCCAGAGCTTTAGTCATGCCGAGCACGGCAAACTTGCTCCCGCTGTACGCCGCGCGGTGCGGCAGCGAAACGTGCGCCAGGGTGGAGGCGACGTTGATGATGCGGCCGAATTTCTTTTCGATCATGCCCGGCACGAAGGCGCGAGTGCAAAGAAAAGGGCCGTCCACGTTTGTGGACATCACGCGACGCCATTCCTCCATGGTGTACTCGTGGAGTGGCCTGCGAATGTTGATGCCCGCATTGTTGATGAGGATATCGGGAACGCCGGCTTGCCGCCGGATCTCGCCGGCGACCGATGCCACGTCGGCTTCCACGCTTACATCGCCGACAAAGGCGTAGGCCTTGCCGCCGCGCCCCACGATTTCCCTCCGCACGGCCTCCAGCAAGTCGCCGCTGCGCGCCACCAGAGCCACGGCGGCCCCCGCCTCCGCCAACGATTCCGCCATTTGCTTGCCCAGGCCCATGCTGGCGCCCGTGATCACTGCCACCCGACCGTCGAGCCGCTGATTCATCATCACATCCTCCTCCCGACAAGAAATGTAACACAAGCTTGCGCTAAACCGCTGCGCCCGTGCCCCAATTCGCATATAATGGCCCGCGCCGGACTCGTCCCCTGGCAGCACACGAAAATGGATGATCCCTCGCAGGAGAGGCCTGTCGCCGTGAAGATCGTCGTATGCATCAAGCAGGTTCCCGCCCGTGACTCCGTGTTGCGCCTGAACCCCGCTGCCACCGGCGTGCAGGAAACCGATGTGAGCTTTGAAGTCAACGAGCCGGATATTTTCGCGCTGGAAGAAGGCCTGCGGCTGAAGGAGAAGCATGGCGGCGAGGTGGTGCTCGCCACGCTTGGCCCGGCGCGTGCCCAGCAGGCGATCAAGGAAGCCCTGGCCAAGGGGGCCGACCGCGCCCTGCATCTCGACGACCCCGCCTTCTCCACGCTCGACGCTTTCGGCATCGCGCGGGCTCTCGGCAGGGCGATCGAAAAAGAGAAGCCCGACATCGTTCTGACCGGATTGCAGTCCGACGATTTCGGGGCCGCCCAGACGGGCGTGGTGCTGGCGGAATTTCTGACCCTGCCGCACTCAACGATTATTATGGAGATCCAAGTGGAGGGCGGCGCGCTGCGTGTTAAGCGCGAATTGGAGGGCGGCTGGTTCCAATGGATCAGCTTGCCGCTGCCCGCCGTGATAACCATTCAATCGGGCATCAACAAGCCGCGTTACGCCACGCTGAAGGGCATCATGGCGGCGAAATCGAAGCCCGTGAAGAAACTGACCGCGGCCGACCTCGGCCTGACCCCCGAGGACTTGGCCCCGCGCCAGCGCATCGCCAAAGTCTATACCCCCGTGAAGGCTGCCCAAACGGAGTTCTTGCAGGGCAGCTCCAAGGAAATCGCCACGCGCCTCGTCGACAAGCTCAAGAACGACGCGCGGGTAATCTAACTGTAGGGGCGAGCGGCGCTCGCCCCAAAGACGAACGCCATTCGGCCCTACCATACAAGGAGGTTCGCCATGTTTGTTCACATTTGGAGAATGCGAGCTAAGAAGAAGCGCGTTGAGGAATACGAAAAATTCGGCCGCCAGGTGACGCTCCCCTCGCTCAAGAAAATCGACGGCTGCCTGGGCGCTCACTTCATCAAACTCTTCGAGGCGCGCAAGCCGGAGTACCTGTGGCTGGTGTTCTGGAGAGATCACACGACGCTGGAACAGGCACGCACTAACCCGTTGTGGCGCGAACAGATCAAGCGCTTCGAGGCGGGCAAGTTCTATAAGTCGATTCCCATCGAACTCGTGTGCGAAACAGTGGAATCCTTCAGCGCGACCCTGGCAAAGCCCAAGCGCGCCGCCAAGCCAGGAAAGAAAGCGAAAGCTGCGCCGCCCGAAGAGTCGCAACCGGAAGAATCTGCCCAGACGGAGCGATCCCCCGCGGCACTTCCAGGACCGACGGTGGAAGGGGAATAGGGTGAGCACAGTCCGGGGTCCGGAGTCCGAGGTCCGAGGTCAAAAACCCCAGGCATCGGACTTCGGACTTTCCTTTTTGTCACTCGTCACGGTTTTTGAGGAACTATGGCTCATCATATTTTGGTTTTCGCAGAACACCAGGGCGGCAAGCTGACCCGTCCCACATGGGAGGCGCTGGCAGCCGGCCAGCACCTTGCGCAGGGTTTGGGGACTACCGTCACCGCGGTGCTCTTGGGTAGCAATCTCGCGTCGCTGGCGGCGGACCTTGCTGCCGCCGCGGTTCAGGAAGTCCTGACCGTTGACTCACCTCTGCTCGCCGAGTATACAGCGGACGGCTATACACTCGCCCTGCGCGCAGTGATCGAGCAGCAAAAGCCGCGCTTCGTGGTCTTCAGCCACACTTATCAAGTGCGTGACTTTGCGCCCAAGCTCGCCGCCGCGCTTGATCGCGGCTTGGTGAGCGATTGCCTGGGCTATCGGAATGAAGAGGGCAAGCTCATTTTCGTTCGCCAGATGTTCCAAGGGAAGTATTGTGCCGACGTCGAATTGGTGGGTGAGGCGCCCTACTTCGTCTCGTTCCAAGCTGCGGCGTTTCGAGAAGATTCCGTCCAGCGCGGCTCGAGCGCGGCCCCCATCACTCCCGTGGCGGTGGAACTTGCCGCCGAGGCCATTCGCGCCAAACCTGGCGAGCGCTTCCGTGAAGCCAAGCAGGCCGTGGACCTGACTCAGGCGGAACTGATCGTCGCCGTGGGCCGCGGGATTAAGGCGCCTGAGAACGTTGCTCTCGCCCGAAAGCTTGCTGACGCGTTGGGGGCCGAGCTTGGCGCCTCCCGGCCCATCTGCGATAGCGGCTGGCTGCCCATGGACCGCCAAATCGGAAGCTCCGGACAAACCGTGGCGCCCAAGCTTTACGTGGCGTTGGGAATTTCCGGCGCCATTCAGCACATGGTGGGCATGAAGGGCTCAAATACGGTCGTAGCAATCAATAAGGACAAGGAAGCCCCCATTTTCGAAGTCGCCACTTACGGAATCGTCGGCGACCTCTTTGAAATCGTTCCCCCGCTCATCGAGGAAATCAAGAAAGTAAAGGCATGAGTGAGGTGTACGATGGCGCGTATATCCGGCATGCACAAAAGGTGGATGGAAGAGCCGGAGTACCGGAAGGCGTACGAAGCTCTCGAGGGAGAATTCGGTCTAGCCAAAGCCGTGCTCCAGGCCCGGAACCGCCTCGGTCTTACGCAGGCTGAATTGGCCCGGAAGATGGGGACAACCCAGCCGGTCCTGGCCCGGCTGGAAGGGGGGCGGGCGCGCCCCTCGATGCGGACTCTCGAGCGCCTGGCGCGGGCTACCGGCACTCGCTTACTGATCAGGTTTGAACCTCGCCACGCGAAGCGGGCGGCAGACTGAGGATCAAGGAATATCCACTTCCCCGCCACAACGGAACCCGAGATTGACGTGCCTAACACCTGGTTAGACCCTGGGGCCGCGGGCTGGCGCAGACCAGTTTTTGGAGGTCTGCGACTTCTACCTGGTATACCACGAAAACCCGCGGGCCTAAATGGCAGGTCCTCGCTCATTTCTTCGGAATCCAGGTAAAAGCCCCCCACTTAGTCTCCTGCACGCGGCAGGAGTTGACGTCGAAAGAATGTAGCGCCTCGGCGTGGCCGGTGATCTTCTCCGGGGAAATCGAGTCCACCTCAAAGCGCAAGGTGAGAGAGCACAGTTTGGTGTCTTTTCCAGTGGGCGCTCCGGGGATAGCAAAGAGCATGTTGACTCTCGAACTGCCTTCATACTTGGACCCTGCCCGGCGGCACTCGGTGCGGATGTAAGCGCCTTGCTTGGCCGCAGTGGGAGGCATATTCACCCACTCCGCGCGAAACAAATCATTCGTCACTTCCACGCGGAAATCTTTCTGCGAGACTTCTGAGTGCCAGATCTTGGGGAGTTGACCGCTTGCGGGCTTGGCGGTCGCCGTGGCAGGCTGCGCTGGAGCTGTGGGCTTTTGTGCGGCCGGCGTGAAGGGGGAGATCACCAAAAGCGCCATAAGCGTCATCAGCGCCTGTTTCCGTTCGATACCTGCCGGTCTCAATGTGTCCTCCTCAATGCCCGCTTCCACGGCTTGATTTCCATCGTCGCTTGGCCGCCGATTCTCTTACTGAAGCAAGAGCCTCATTCTACCCGGCCCTTACCAGCCAAGCCACTAAAAACCGCGCTAGTGGTACCGTTTGATATTGTAACGGCGAGTTTATCCCTCAGCCGGGGGACCATTTGGCGGCTTAAAGCCCCACGCATCAAACTGTGCGATTTCCGGGCGGCCCCGATGCCTTGACAATTCGAGGTGCCGAGAACACACTTTCCGCCGGAGGTGGAAAATCATGCGTGACGTGGGCATCATCGCAGCTTGCCGTACTCCGATCGGAAAATTTCAAGGTTCGCTCACACCCTTTTCGGCCGTCGATTTGGGCGCGTTTGCCGTCCGCGAGGCGGTGCGCCGGGCGGGAATCGATCCGGCGCTCGTCGATGAAATCATTATGGGCAACGTGGTGCCGGCGGGGCTGGGGCAGAATCCCGCGCGGCAGGCAGGCCTGAAAGGCGGGCTCTCGAATCGCGTGGCCGCCATGACCATCAACAAGGTTTGCGGTTCGGGCTTGAAGGCCGTGGCGTTGGCCGCGCAGGCCATCGAAAGTCAAAATTCTGAAATCGTGGTGGCGGGTGGGATGGAATCGATGACCAATTGCCCCTACCTGCTGCCCCAGGCCCGCGCAGGGATTCGGCTCGGGCACGGCAAAGTGCTCGACTCGATGATTACCGACGGCCTGTGGGATGCCTATGAGGACTTCCACATGGGCATGACGGGCGAATTGGTAGCGGAAAAGTACGGCATCACCCGCCAGCGCCAGGACGCGTATGCGGTGGAGAGCCACCGCCGCGCCATCGACGCCATCAAGAGCGGGCGCTTCCGGGACGAGATCGTGCCCATCTCCATCAAACAGAAGAAAGGTGAGCCCATTCAGTTCGCTACGGATGAATCTCCACGCGCCGACACTTCTCTGGAAGCGCTCGCCAAGCTGCGGCCTGCCTTCAAACCGGATGGCACCGTGACCGCCGGGAACGCTCCGGGCACAAACGACGGCGCGGCGGCACTGGTGGTGACGTCGCTCGAAAAGGCTCGCGAGCTTGGGAAAGCCCCGATGGCGCGCGTTGTGGGCCAAGCCGTGAGCGGCGTTGAGCCCAAGTGGGTGATGATGGCGCCGGTGGACGCCGTGCGCATGTTGCTCAAGAAAGTCGATTGGAAAACCGAGGAAGTGGACCTGTTTGAATTGAATGAGGCCTTCTCCGTCCAGGCCATCGCGGTGATACAAGAATTGGGACTCGACCCCGCCAAGACCAATGTGAACGGCGGCGCCGTGGCGCTGGGTCACCCCATCGGCGCCTCCGGCGCCCGCGTCCTCGTTACGTTGCTCTACGAAATGGCCCGGCGCAACGCGAAGCGCGGCGTGGCCGCGCTCTGCCTCGGCGGCGGCAACGCCGTGGCGTTGGCGGTCGAGAGGTGATGGGGTAGCGTGGAGGTAGCGTAGTTCAGCTTCCTCCGCGGTACTTAGTATGACCACAACGAGAACCGACATTCATAGAGTTAATGTCCAATGGAAAGCCGCAGGCGAAGCCAAATGGCGCCTGCGCGACCGCGCTTATGAGGTAAGAAATGAGAAGGCGCAGCAATAATCCGGCGTGGCCTTCACGGAGAGATTTCCTGAGGAACGGGGTAGGAGCTGCCATTGGATTGGCGATGAGTGCAAATCCTCGCGGTTTTGCCGGCTCTCTGGGTCAATCCGGGGCCGCAGCGCCGCCGCCGTCGCCCCAGTGGGTTCGGGACTTGATCATCTACGAAGTCGCGCCGAAAGGCTTCACATCGCCCCAAGGGCCTGAAAGCGGCACGTTCATGAGCCTCAAAGCGAAGTTGCCTTACCTCGAGGACTTGGGAATCACCGGCATCTGGCTGGCCGGCCATGCACTTGCCGATTCCCATCACTTTTTCAACATCTGGTCAGCGTATGCGGTGATCGACATCAGCAAGCTCGACCCCTCTCTTGGTTCCCCGGAAGAATTCAGGGGCCTGATTGATGAAGCGCACCGGCGCGGGATCAAGATCTTTTTGGATGTTGTCACCCACGGGGTTATGAACAACAGCCCTCTGATCCAGGAGCATCCGCACTGGTTTCGGGGCGGCACTTGGGGGATGACCGATTATGATTGGTATGGCGGTCACACCGACCTGGATGATTGGTGGGTCAAGGTGTGGTCGAATTACGTTACCGAGTATGGCGTAGATGGCTATCGTATCGACACAGCCATCCTCCGGCCGGATCTCTGGAAAAGAATCCGGGAGAATGCGGCCACCGCCGGCCACGAGATTGCCATTTTCGATGAGGTCAACGCGCCGATCCCTGGGGTTACGGATTTCCTCCAGCATGAGAATAATATCAGCATCCCCCAATCCCCGGTCTTAGATGAGGTTCTCCTTCAGGACATACCCGGGTTCTACAGCCGCAAGTTCGGAAGAATCGGCCACTACAAAGTGGTGATCCAATATGCCGACGATGGGAGCAGAGTGGAAGGGAGTAGCGATGCCCAAGGGGCCTTGCGCGTTCACCTTAACGGTTTGGGCAGCGACAAGGTCTCGCGCACATGGGACGACCGCATGCCCGATGGGGTTCCCGACATCGAGCTTACCGTGGAAGGCGTGGCGACCAGGCCTATCGAAAATATCGCCGTCTCCGACGATGAGAGGCACCAATGGCGACTTCACGGTGTCAACGACCGAGAGCGGCCCCTGGCCCTGGAAGGGGAACCGCCTTCCGTCAAGTTGCATGTGGCGACGCTGGAGCCCGGTTGGCCTTCCATCCAGCTTAGCTGCCATGACAATCACGGCGCGCGCAGACCCATCGGCGAGAATCCCTATGCTGCCCAAGGGAGCCGTTCGATTTTCGGCTACTCCTGCCTCTTCACCCCCATGATTCCACTTTTCTTTTCCGGGGAGGAGTTTAATGCCAGCTTTCGGTCAATTCCTTGGGCAGATGCACACATCTATGGGGGTAAAGAGCCCGGCAAAGGAACCTGGCTTTACGGGAATATGCTCGACTGGAGCGAACTCAACGACCCTGCGCACCGCGCCATGTTTGAGGACGTGAAGAAGATGATGGCAGTGCGGAAGCGCGAAGCCGGCATCCTAGCCCTGCGGCCCGACCAAAAGGAACCCGCGCTCATGGCCGTGCCCCATCAGACAGACATCGGCGTTCCTGTTCCTTACCTGTGCTGGAACCAGGAGGGGGCGATTCTCGTAGCTGGGAATCCGGACCCCAACCAGGACGCCCGCCTCAAAATTCAGATTCCTCTTAACAAGATTGGCCTTGCAGGGCATGCGCACTACAAGATCACTGACCTGTGGCCAGGGGGGGGCGAAACAACCATTCTCGCGGAAGGAGACATGAAAAATTTCTCATGCGCGGTGAAGCGCGACACGACTCCGGGAGGCGGTCTGCGCGTTTTTAAGATAGAGCCCAATCCTTGACCTGCAAAAGCCCTGCGTGTATGAATCCTTCCTTTCCAGGCGGGGAGATGGCGCAGTCCGGCTTCCGGCGTGCGCGTGCTGGTGACGCTACTTTACGAAATGGCCCGGTGCAACGCCAAGTGCGGCGTGGCCGCGCTCTGCCTAGGTGGCGGGGACGCCGTCGCGCTGGCGGTTGAGCGATCTGGTGATTAGGTGATTTGGCGATCTTGGGGAAACAGGTCTGCCTCAGCCCGGTTGAATGCAAGTAAACAATTAAGGCATTAGGTGGAAAATGAAAAGACTCGGCATGCTGGTTCTTCTCTTGGTTTCCTTAATCCCCCTGAAGGGTGGGGAAAATACCGACACTATGTTAGGCGTGCGCAGGTTCATATCGCCCGATTACCCAGACGTAGCTAGGCTGGCACAATTTTCGGGTGATGTTCGCCTTCTGGCAAAAGTGAGCGAGGACGGACGAGTAGAAACAGTGGATGTGTTGTCCGGCGCTCCTATCCTTGCGAAGTACGCACAGGAGAATCTCCTGACCTGGCATTTCACGAATCTGCCCAAGGAAGAGAAACTCGACGTCGTGTATCACTATCGCCTGCGAGGGCCGAAAATTCACGGCCCGGTTATCCCATCGGTGTCTCTGGAGTCACCGACGGAAGTCGTGATTATTTCCAACCCACCATTGCCGGATGGGGGGTCTCCAGAATGATTCTGGGTGCAATTCAACTGGGGCTGAGCAAGCGCGGACCTGTTTGCTAGGTCGGCGGCTTTTCGTTGGGAGTCAGGGATTGGCCGCCTCGATACAAGGGGGGGGCGCCACCCCGCCTCACTTTTTCCTTGACAAAGCCTAGGTGAGTGAGTATACTTGAATGTGAAGTCCGTGCCTGGGATGAAAGGCAGTGCCCATGCCGAGCCAGGAAGGCTCCAACCTCCACCCACTGTGGCGAATCCGCCACGCCTTAAACAGACAAAAAGTCGAACATGGGAGCTGCCAACGAAAAAAAGATGTTATTAAATTACGTTGGAAGCCGGAATGTGTATGAAAACAAAGGAAGTCACGACAAATTGTCCCTCGAAAAGTCGGACATTTTCGGCAATATGAGACGAATTTTCCAGAAAATTTCGGATTTGGAATGACAATTTGTCGCGATTGGCATCTTCGGGGCGCATTTAGTGCGGAAATTCACGGTGACAAGGACGCCTCACCCGCGGCTTTTGGTTGGTAGTCGGGGACCGGCCGCGCCGACGCATCGGGGCGCCAGCCCGCAATGTTGGTCAGGAATCCAAATGAGAGTCTCAGCTTATCTTCGTCGCACGCATTTCGACTGTCTCGTCGTTGGGATGCTCATCTGTTCGGCACTCGCTTTCGGTCAGAAACCGGAGTACGACTTCTACCGCGAGTTTCGAAATACCTTCGTCCCGAAACTGCACGCCGAGAATCCATCGGTGACGAAGGAAGAGATCTTGCAGCGGTACGCGGCGAAGCTCCAAAGCGAAGGGGTCGCGGCTAACGAGATCGCGCGCCGAACGAGGCTGATTCAAACCGAGCGTGATCTTCTGGAAAGCGACTACTGGAATCGCTTCTACACCAATAGCAAGTCGAACTTCAACAAGGCCCCGAACAGCTTTCTTGTGCAGGAGGTGGAAACGCGGCCCCCGGGCGTCGCCCTGGACTATGCCATGGGGGAAGGCCGAAATGCCATTTACCTGGCCAAGCTTGGTTGGGAGGTCTGGGGATTCGATATTAGCGATGCTGGAGTCGCGCTCGCACAGAAGCGAGCGAAGGAGTTGGGGCTGACCTTGCATACAGCCGCCGTTCGCGACAGCGAGTATGAGTTTGGCAAGGAACGGTTCGACCTCATCCTGTTCAGTTGGAGCATGCCGTTGGTACCCGTCGAGAGAGTTCTCGATTCACTAAAGCCCGGCGGAATCGTGGTCATGGAATGCGGCGCCGATTTTGTTGGCCGCAATGGCATGCTCAGGATGTTCGACGCTCTCCAGATCGAATTCTATGAGATGGTCAGGGCGAAGTCGGACTTCTATGATCGTCGTGACACGGACGTCTTGCGCATGGTGGCGAAAAAGCCATAGCTCGGTAGCAGGCCTTAGAAAACCGGTCAGCGCCTGCCTAGGGATGGCCGCGAGTGGATGGCGCCTGGCCAGGATGACGTTGGCCCATCCGCAGTGGGCCCATCAGGCTGTAGGCCCCTTGGGCACATTCGGCAGCTTGTTTGGGTCCAGGCCCAAATCCTCGATATGGAGAGCTTGGGTGCGTTCGAGCCACGCTTGGCCGGTGATTTTCGTCGCCGCCAGCTCACGGATGATATGAAAAGGTTGCAGTTGCTCCGTGCCGCGCTGGATACAGATTTTGCCCGGCTGAGCGTGCAGTTCCCAACCGTTGGCGATGAGAGCGAGGCAGAAAGCGGCACCCAGCAAGTCGGCGGCGCGCTGGGCGCGCTGCTCGCGGGTCAAGAGCATGCCTTTGGGGTCACGAATGTGAGAACCCATTTCAGAAAGGTCCTTGACCTTTTCGGGCAGCGATCCGGCGGTGACACCCGCCAGAAGCCCCGCGTATTCTTCAGCGTATTTTCGCCACCCCGGCACATAAACAGCATGGCCAATGTCTTCCCAGTGTGTGAGTTTCAGGCTCTCGACGTTCTGTTTGGGGTTCAGCTTTTGCAGCAACTGGCCTTCCAGGCTGGTCACGTCCTCAATCAGACTGATCGCCGGCTGATCGTCCTGGGGATCATTTCCCGGGGGAAGGCGGCCCGCGGCGAGCAGGCGCTCGCGCAGCGGCGGATGGCTGTCAAACGGCCGCGTTTGCGGGTGTGCGAGCTCTTTTACGAGGTGTGCCTCCAACGCCTCGTGAACGTTCCCCGCCGCCATGAAGAGCCCGAAGCCTTGGGCAATGGGCGGACGGTACCCGGCGCCGAGAGCTATCCCCAATTCGCCCAAGTAAGCAGAAAGGGCGGCGGCGGCGCGGTGAATATCCTGAAGGCCTTCGATCAGGGCACGCGAGCCTGCCACCGAGCAGGCCAGTTCGTCGGCTCGGAGCTCCTGGCGGCGGGAAATCCGTTGAGTAATCCGCAAAAAGAGATTCCAATAGGCCATCATCACGCGCGTGACGATGACGTACGCCAGGCTCGCCAGCGCGAATCGTGTCACAACCTTCAGCACGGCGGACGGACGGCCCAACCCGAGCAGCGTCCGCACCATGGCCGCGCGGGTCTTATAGACCCAGGGGCCGAGGCGCGTGTCACCACTGTAGTAATGCCCGAATTCGTGGGCCAGCACTGCCCGAAATCGGGAGACGGTAAGGATTTGAAGCAAGGGCAAGCCCAGCCCCATGATTCGGCGTCCCCGTCCTTCAGGCTCCGACACCCAGGCGTTAACCTCAGGAATCAAATACACCTCCTGCGGTGGCGGCTCGTTCAAGCTTGTCGCGAGGCGATGAATTTCGGCAAAGAGGCGAGGGTGCCGAGCGGCTTCCAGGCGGGGGCCCGGCGGCGTGAACTTCTCGCGGCGCGGTACCAGGGACCACAACATCGTGCCCGCCATGACCACGCCGCAGAGAAACAGCAGGAGCACCTGAATGCCAGCGCCGTTTTGAGCGGTCAACATCAGATAGGGGAGGAATACGCAGACTGCGGCTAGAGCCAGCGTCAGGGTGTAAAATCCCACGATGAGGACAGCCGCGAGCGCGGCCCAAGCCGCGATTGAGGGTCGAGGAGGCAGCGGAGGAGTGGTACTTGGACTCATATAGACCCCGGGATTCTAGCACAAGCACAATTCGATCGACGGTGCTGCGCTCGGCGTAACAACACTGTCGCGATTGCCATTGCGAAGGAGGATAGCTTGGATATCAAAACTGTCGGAGTCATTGGCGCCGGGCAAATGGGGCATGGGATTGCCCATGTAATGCTTCGTGCCGGGCATAGCGTGCTGTTACTCGATACTTCGGAGAACTTCGTCGAGGCAGGGGCGGAGCGGATCGCCAAAGGGTTGGCGCGCGACGTGGAAAAGGCGCGCCTGACGGAAGAACAGCGCCAGCAGGCGGTTACTCGACTGAAGACGACCACCATGGCGGCGGACTTGGCCGCTGCCGATTTTATCATCGAGGCGGTGACGGAAAAGTTCGAGGTGAAAGTCGGCGTCTTCCGTTCGCTCGAGCCGTACTGCCCGCCGGAGACGGTTTTCGCCTCGAACACTTCTTCGATATCCATCACCCGCCTCGCCGCCACCACCGGGCGGCCCGCAAAATTCGTCGGCGTGCACTTTTTCAATCCTGTGCCGGTGATGAAGTTGGTGGAAGTGGTGCCGGGCCTTCAGACCGCGCCCGAAACCGTCGAGCAGGCCATCGCGCTGGCCGCTTCCGCGGGTAAGACTCCGGTGCGCGTGAACGATTTCCCCGGATTCGTTTCGAACCGCGTGCTGATGCCCATGATCAACGAGGCGGTATTCTGCCTGATGGAAGGCGTGGCCGACGCCGCGGGCATCGACAATGTGATGAAGCTGGGCATGAACCACCCCATGGGACCGCTGGAACTCGCCGACCTGATCGGGTTGGACGTTTGTCTGGATATTATGATGGTCCTCTACGAGAGCTTCCACGACTCGAAGTACCGCCCCTGCCCGCTGCTGGAGAAGATGGTCGCCGCCGGCTGGCTGGGACAGAAGGCTGGACGGGGGTTCTATGAATACCCTAAGAAGTAGACAGTTGGCAGAAAGCAGTAGGCAGTAGGCGAAAGGCAACAAGCAAAAAGTCAGGTTGACCATCAAAAGCCGATCCTTGCATTTTGTGCATGGTACGCTCATAATTCAAGAATGGTTCGACGACAGGATTTGCACAATCGGGTTCGCCAGGCGATTCGCAGGAATCCCGTGGTCGCGCTTTACGGCCCGCGCCAGTGCGGCAAAACCACGCTCGCTCGACAAATTGCCGAGGGCGGAACGGCGGAGTATTTCGACCTGGAAGATCCCGTCAGCCAGCGCCGGTTGTCCGAACCCATGCTTGCTCTCCGCGATCTGCGAGGTCTGGTAGTCATCGACGAAGTCCAGCGTCAGCCCGGGTTGTTTACCACCCTTCGAGTTCTCGCCGACCGGAAGCCTCTCCCTGCCCGCTTCCTGATTCTGGGCAGTGCTTCACCGGAGTTGCTCCGCCAGAGTTCGGAATCGCTGGCGGGCCGCATTGGGTTGGTCGAGATGGGTGGCTTTGATCTTTTCGAGGTTGGCCCCAAGGACTTGCGGCGACTCTGGTGGCGCGGACGGTTCCCTCGCGCATTCCTGGCCAGGAGTGAAGCGGCGTGCCGGTCGTGGCAGGAAAACTTCATCCAGACGTTTCTGGAGCGGGATATTCGGCAGTTTGGCGTGCAAACCCCGCCGGTGGCTCTTCGCCGCCTTTGGATGATGCTCGCGCACTATCATGGCCAGGTTTGGAACGCTTCCGAACTCGCCCGGTCCCTGGGCGAATTCCACACCACGGTGAAGCGGCACCTCGACATCCTGACGGGAGCTCTGATGCTGCGCCAACTCCAGCCCTGGCATGCGAACCTCGGCAAGCGCCAGATTAAGTCCCCGAAGGTCTACATTCGAGATACGGGACTTTTGCACTCGCTCCTGGGTGTTCCCTCGTTCCGATCTTTGGAGGGGCATCCCAAGCTGGGCGCTTCCTGGGAAGGATTTGTAATCGAAGAGATCCTTTCGCTGGTTGGCGATCGCAACGCCCACTTTTGGGCGACGCAGTCCGGCGCGGAGTTGGACCTCCTACTCTTCGCCGACGGCGCACCTTATGGAGTGGAAGTTAAGTATGGTGACGCTCCAGGCATCACCAAGTCCATGCGCATTGCCCTCGATGACCTGGAATTGCGGCACCTCTTCGTGGTCTACCCCGGCAGTAAGGCCTACGAACTGGACAAAAGGGTTACGGCCCTCCCGCTCGAGCAAATCACAAATCGTCTGCCCTTTCGTCGCCGCCGGCTGGCTGGGGCAGAAGGCTGGACGGGGGTTCTATGAATACCCTAAGAAGTAGGCAGTTGGCAGAAAGCAGTAGGCAGAAAGCAGTGAGGAGTAGGCGGTAGGCAGAAGGCAGCGGGCACTGGCCAGCAGGCAGGGCTAGCTCGCAGAAAGGCGATCCTCTCATTTTGTACATGCGGTGACCAGGATTCAAGGAGGGTCACCGCCGGCTGGCTAGGACATAACACCGGGCGCCGGTTTTACGATTATGCGAGCAGAAAGGTGTGAGGTATGATGGTCTTGGCTATAGGGTGAGGCGAAGTCTGAGCGGCGATTCAACTACCTATGCCCACGGTACTCAGACAAGGTCCGTACCGATTCTTTTTCTACTCCGCAGATTGGGGAGAACCACCTCATGTCCATGTCGAAAGGGAGGTCAACAAGGCGAAGTTTTGGCTCGATCCCGTGCGGCTGGAGAGGAATTCAGGCTTCGGCCGGGTCGAAATCCGCCGCATTCAGAGATTGGTAGAAGAAAACTCCCCATTGCTCTTAAGGAGCTGGAATGAATTCTTTGAACACCGCCGTCCGTGAGGCAAGAGCGCAGCGCGTGGCTGTGACTGAAGACAGCCTTGTTGTTGACCTCATCGATGGGAGGAGCGTCTCGGCACCTTTGGTTTGGTTTCCACGGTTGCTCAACGGCACGTCCGGAGAGCGGAACAATTGGCGATTGATTGCCGATGGTGAAGGCATTCACTGGCCGGACCTCGACGAGGACCTGAGCGTGGAAGGCATCATCATGGGCCGTGCGTCCGGAGAAAGTCAGGCGTCGCTGAAGCGTTGGCTTGAGAGCCGTAAGGCAGGCGCCAAACAGCACCGGGTCTCTAAGTCGAAATCCACTCGCCAGCCGCAACGCGTCGGGCGACAAGCGGTCCGCCATAGCTGAGGAGATTGCACTCTGGGTGGCTGAGGAAGGAACTCACGGTACGGAGAATTAAAATTTCCTCATTAAACCTTTCTTGCCCGCCGATAATAAGCTGTGTGGTTGATGGAACAGATTCTTGAAAAGCGAGGAAAACGATAATGCCGGAAGAGCGAAGTGAAAAAAACAAGGCCGTTGATCTAGCGTTGACGCAAATTGAAAAGCAGTTTGGCAAGGGTTCGATTATGCGCCTGGGCACGAAGGACATTCTGGTGCCGGTCGAGGTCATTCCCACGGGCGCCATCTCTTTCGACGCGGCCTTGGGTGTGGGTGGCATGCCGCGCGGTCGGGTGGTGGAGATCTTTGGCCCCGAGGCGAGCGGCAAGACCACGATTGCGTTGCACATTGTGGCGGAGGCGCAGAAGCGCGGCGGCATGGCGGCTTACGTGGATGCCGAACACGCGCTCGACGCCGGTTACGCCAAGAAGCTGGGCGTGGACGTTGACAATCTGCTGGTCTCGCAGCCCGACTACGGCGAGCAGGCGCTGGAGATTGTTGAAACCTTGGTGCGCTCGAACGGCATTGACGTGCTGGTGGTGGATTCCGTTGCGGCACTCGTCCCCAAGGCCGAACTCGATGGCGACATGGGCGATTCGCTTCCCGGCCTGCAAGCGCGGCTGATGTCGCAAGCGCTCCGCAAGCTTACGGCGGTTGTCTCCAAATCCAAAACCTGCCTGGTCTTCATCAACCAGATTCGCGAAAAAATCGGCGTGATGTTCGGCAACCCCGAAACCACCACGGGCGGGCGGGCTCTCAAATTCTATTCCTCGGTGCGCGTGGACATCCGCCGCATCGCCTCCATCAAGGACGGCGACCGCGTGGTGGGTAATCGGACCAAGGTGAAAATCGTCAAAAATAAAATTGCCGCTCCCTTTCGAGAGGCAGAATTTGATATCCTATACGGCGAGGGGATTTCGAAAGAGGGCGATCTGATCGATGTCGCCGCCGAGCGCAACCTATTGGAAAAGAGCGGCGCGTGGTTCTCCTATGGAGGTGAGCGCATCGGGCAGGGCCGGGAAAACGCCCGGCAGTTCCTGCGCGACAATCCCGATGTTCGCAAGAAATTGGAAGGTGAGGTGCGAAAAGCTCTGAACCTTCCCGGGCATCACGAGCAAGCCGCCGCGGCAGCGTCCGCAGAGGGGACAGCCGCGGCTCGCGGCAAGAAATAAGGGACGGGGGGAATAGCGTTCGAAAGCCATCCCCCCAGGCGGTTGGGCAAAATGGCCTTCCCTCTGTTTACCGTCGCCAGCGGAAACGGAGCCAAGGCCAAGGTCAACCCTTCAACAAAGGAGGTCAGTGGAAAATTTGTTAAAACGACTTGCCATTCTGGCCTTGGCAACTGTAGGGTTGTTGGGGATGGGTTCCGCTTCCGGCGCCGCGCCGCGAGGCAGTTCGGATGGCCCCGACATCCCTCCCACCACTGCTCCAAAGAATTCCTCCGCTCCGAAATCCACTACACAGAAGACGACCGCTACCCGTCCCAGCACGCGCCCTTCATGGCGGGCGCGGGATCCCTGGCGCCTTAGTTCGTACGGCGATCCCAGCGCCGACGACAACCCCGCCGGTGATGATCCTGTCATCCGGCAAGCGGCTGTCGACGCTTTGGGAAATCTGAACGGCAGCATGGTGGTCGTCGACCCGAACACCGGGCGCATCTTGACTATCGTGAATCAGAAGCTAGCGCTTTCGGGCGGCTTCACGCCCTGCTCGACCTTCAAGCCGGTGGTAGCGCTCGCTGCTCTGCGGGAAGGCATTATCACGCCCACCACCAAGTTGTATGTGGGCAATCGCCTGCGCGTCAACCTTACCGACGCCCTGGCCCGCTCCAACAACCTCTTTTTCCATAAGTTAGGAGAGATGCTCGGTTTCCAGCGCATCACGGAATACGCGCACGAATTCGGCTTGGGGGAAAAGGCTGGCCTGGACATTCCGGGTGAATCGGCCGGCCACTATCCTTCTACTCCGCCCAAGCAAGGGGGCGTGGGATTTCTCGCCTATTGCGGTACGGATATAGAAGTGACGCCCTTGCAGATGGCCGCGATCATTTCCACGATCGCCAACGGGGGCACGCTTTACTCATTGCAGTATCCACGTACTCCTGAAGAGCTTGCCGCGTTCCAGCCAGTCGTGCGGCGGCGCCTTGACAGCTTGGCTGAGTATATCCCGCAGATCCGCGAGGGCTTAGCGGCAACCGTGCTTTACGGGACGGGCCGCTCCGCCTACGATCCAGATCTTTCCATTTATGGAAAAACCGGGACGTGTAGCGAAAACGGTGCGCGTCTGGGTTGGTTCGCCTCCTACGCGGGCGAACTCCAATCCCAATATGTGGTCGTGGTCTTCCTGCGGGGCGGACGGATCATGCAAGGCACGCACGCGGCGGAAATCGCCGGGCACTTCTATCGCGACCTGATGCAAAAGGAACACCCCACGCAAGCTGCTCACGAAGGCGCCTCCGCGGTTTCTTCCGGGCGATAGTTCATTCCTAGCACTTGCGGAGAGGCGCTACCTCGGTTGTAATGGACCTGCATGGATGCCAAGCGCGAAGCGGCAACGGGAATTGTGCGCCGCCTGAGATCGGAGGGATTTCCGGCGTATCTGGTGGGCGGGTGTGTGCGCGACATGTTGATGGGCCGCACGCCCAAGGATTATGACGTGACCACGGGCGCAACCCCCGATCAGGTGCTGAGGCTTTTCCCTGACGGGCTCACGGTGGGCGCCCAATTCGGAGTGGTCATCGTTCCGCACGAAGCAGGAAACGTCGAGGTCGCGACCTTCCGCAGCGACGGAGTGTATACCGACGGGCGGCACCCCCACGAAGTCCGCTACGCTCAGACCCCGCAAGAAGATGTGCAACGGCGAGACTTCACCATCAACGGCTTGCTCTACGACCCGCTCAGTGACCAGGTGCTGGATTATGTGGGTGGGCAAGCTGACATCCGTGCCCACCGCCTGCGGACCATCGGCGATCCGCTGGAGCGCCTCAGTGAAGACCGCCTGCGCATGCTGCGCGCGGTGCGCTTCACGGCGCGCTTCGGTTTCAAGCTGGACCCCGCCGTGCTGACGGCGATCCGCCAGTTAGCGCCGCAGATCCACGCCGTGAGCGCGGAACGCGTGCGCGATGAGATCGTGAAGATTCTCACCGAGGGGCCGGCGCGGCCTGGGTTCGAACTCTTGGAGCAATCCAGTTTGCTCCAAGAGGTCTTGCCGGAAATCAAGCGCCTGCAAGGCGTGGAACAACCCCCGGAATTCCACCCCGAGGGCGACGTGTGGATTCACACGCTGATGATGCTCGAGGGATTGCGCGAGCCGACTCCCACCCTGGCTCTGGGCGTGCTCCTGCACGACGTCGGCAAGCCGCCCACCTTCACCATCCGCGAACGCATTCGCTTCGACAACCACGTGGAAGTGGGCGCCAAGATGGCGGAGGAAATCTGCGGGCGCCTGCGCATCTCCACGCGTGATAGTGAGCGCATCGTGGAATTGGTCCGCCATCACCTGCGCTTCAAGGATTTTCCCCACATGAAACGCTCCACGCAGCTCCGCTTTCTCCGCATGGAAGGATTTGAAGAACACCTGGAGCTGCACCGGCTGGACTGTCTCGCGAGTCATGGCGATTTGACCAACTATGAGCTGGCGCGGAGGATGCTGGAAGAAACGCCCAAGGAAGAGATCAAACCGACGCCCTTATTGCGTGGCGATGATCTGATTGCCCAAGGTTATGATCCGGGGCCGATTTTCACAACCATCCTCCAGGCTGTGGAGGACGCGCAGTTGGAAGGGCGCATTCACAACCGCCCGGAGGCCTTGCGGCTCGTCCAAGAGCAGTTCCCCGTCCATCGGCGCTAACCCATGCTGAGTGATGGGGGATTGATTCATTGCAATGCTGCGATTCAGCCTCGTCCTCCACCGCCCTGACCTGATACTGGACAATCCATGAATAGCCACTATAAACTGATACTTCACGATATAACCACGAATTGCGTAACACGTAACAACTTTGTTTTCAGCAACTTATCCAGACAAACACCTTTTAACCATTTGTTTTCAATAAGTTATCCAGAGTACTCTTCATTTCCAGGGGGATCCCGCGCAGTCTCCGGTTTGCGGAGTCCGAGGGACTCCATCGGGGGCCAGGAATTGGACCTGAATTCGGACTTTCTGAGCGGCCAAGCGGGGCGCTGGCGCTCCGCACGCCTGAAAGTGAGTGTAACGGTCATAACCTCCAGCCCTGAAGGGCTCGGAAGTTTTTGCGGACCCACGGGGTTGAGAGCCGCGCCGAGCGGCGGGAGAATTTCATACGGCCCGAGTTGGGTCCAAGCGCCAAGTGTCATGGTTTTTTGAGCAGTGGGGGCCAGTTGAGAATTAAGTGCGGCGGGCGCGATCCAGCGGGTACCGGTGGTCAGGGCTGCACCGAGCGTGGCGCGCTCACCGGGCCGCCGGAATCTTCCGGCGCAGCTCATCAAGGAAGTTCAGCAGGAAGGTGACGTGTACGGAACCTTTTTCGGGTTCCGCGCCTTCCGGCATGGGGAACACCGCGAAGCGCTTGCCGTCCGGCGCCAGGGCCAGGTTTCTTCCACTCCATTCAAAAAAGATCTGCGTCTCGGACCAAAGGCGCGGCTTGCCAGGCACGAACGAATCGCCACTTACCGTATAATCCACCACCATGATGTGGTGATCCAAGGTCTCGTAGAACAGCTCCCGCCCGTTGTTGGACCAGAGTCCGTACTGCCCGCCTCCGGTGGAGATTTGCCACTTGCCGCCCCGTCCGGCGGGGAAGGGCCGCACGTAGATCTCGGGCGTTCCCGATTCAGTGGAGGTATACGCGATCCAGCGCCCGTCGGGTGAGAACATCGGTAAATACTCATTCGATGGGGTTGCCAGAAACGACTCGGGCTTGCCCGCCTTGGGGTGGTCGGGATCGCTTGTGTCCAGAGTTATCGTCCAAATGTCAGAACCGGTTTCGGGATTGGCTTCGTAGTACGCAAGGCGCCGGCCGTCGGGAGAGAAGGACCACGGAACTACGCTGTATAGAGACGCGAGGAGTTGCTGGGGTTCGCCGGAGCCGTCGCTGCGTATCCACGAGATCTCGTGATCGCTGGGAACCGAGTGGAAGGCTATGTGCTTCCCGTCAGGGGTCCAGACCGGTACGTCATGGTGTCCCCCGAAGGTTAGCCGAGTCATCGTTTGCCGCTCCAACTCGTAGACATAAATATCGTAGCCCGAGCTGGTATGCGTCTCCAGCGCCAGCCGCCGCCCGTCCGGCGAAAACCCTCGCAGGATATAGTGACCTGGCGTTGCGATCAGGGGCTGCATCTTCCCGGAACTGTCGAGCCACGACACCACCCAGGTCGCGGCCGCCCTTTGGCCTGCCAGGTACACCAAGGTTCCATGCCCGGAGGGCACCCCGGAAAAGTCAAACTGGCCTCCGCCGCCAATCGGGGCTGTGGCCACATCCTCCAGCAGCCGCACGGGCGTGCCTTGAACCTCCAGCCGGTTGGGGTCGAAGGCCGCCCCGAGCAGGATGCCTTCATTGAGGTAGACCAGGTAACCGCGGGTTCCGTTCTCCGGCAGATACCGCCCGAATTTTCCCTTGGCTGCCAGCGTCTTGGTCACTCCGCTCTTCAGCGACATGGCTTCGACACTGGCGCCTATCATTCCGGGTTGATCGGGAGAGGCCGTGAAGAGAATCGCTTTACCTCCCGGCAAGATCTGCGGCCAGCGGTGGGTCACCTCGCCTTCTCCCAGTCTGGTCAAGGGCTGCGGAGTCCCCCCGGCAGCGGACACCTGGGATAGACCGGATGCCATGTGCAGCGCCCCGACAATGGTTCCATCCTCCCCCCAACTGGCGCCGAAATCAGACGGGGCATCACACAGAGTCACCGGCGCTTCGCCCTGGACGGGGATTTTCTTGAGCTTGCCATCCGCAAAGAATCCCACCCATTGGCTGTCGGGGGAGAAAAACGGGTCTTGACCGTTTTGCGTGCCGGGCAGCAGGGTGGCTTGGGCCTGGTCCAGCAGCCGGGTGGCAAGCTGCTGTTTGCCATCGGAGCCTCGCGCCGGAAACACCAGTCGCCGGCCGTCGGGCGAGATGGCCGCGGCAAGAGTGAGGCCCGTCATCGCCTCCGGCCCCAGATCCACGCTCAGACGTGTCAGAGGAAGATCCACCGACCGCGTAGCCCGCCACGCCGCCCACAACGCGACGGCCGCCACGATCACTAACACGACCGACGCAACTGTCCAGGGTATAGTGGCGGCGGTGCGGGCTGGCCGCGGCACACCCATGTCGCCCTGTAGCGCCGGTGTCCCCACCGGCGTTTGCCGTGTCCTCACCGCCGTTTCCGGCGATGGGGACATCGCCGCTACAGCAGCATGTGCCGGGCTAAAGCCCGGCGCTACGTTTCGTCCTGAACTCGTATCGCGCTTCAGGCGCTTCAGGTCGGCGCGAATGTCCGAGGCGTGCTGATAGCGCAGGTCGCGGTCCTTTTCGAGTGCCTTGCTGATGATTTCTTCCAGCTTGGGTGGCAAATCAGGATTCAGGTTTAGGGGTGGCGTGGGGGCTTCGTGCAGGATGGCGCCAAATATGGCCCCCGAGGTATTTCCGCGGAACGCTTGCCGGCCCGTCGCCATCTCGTAAAGCACTACACCGAAGCTGAAGAGGTCCGTGCGCGTATCGAGTTCTTCGCCGCGCGCTTGCTCCGGGCTCATGTATTGTACTGTCCCGCCCACCGTCCCGGCAGCGCTCAGGAGTTCGCTCGAAGCCTCGCCGGCCACTGCCGGCGGCCTGCCCCAGGCGACTTTCGCCAGCCCAAAGTCCAATATCTTCGCCTGGCCGCGATTCGTGATAAAGATATTCGCCGGCTTGAGGTCGCGGTGAACGATGCCTTTGGCGTGGGCAGCCTCGAGCGCATCGGCGATCTGCGTCGCCAGGTCCACCAGTTCGTCGATTCGTAGGGGCGCCCCTTGTGGGCGCCCTTGGGCAGGCACGAGGCCTGCCCCTACGATCCGTTCCTTCAGCGTCTGGCCTTCGAGGCATTCCATCACGATGAAAGGCTGGCCTTCGTGCTCCCCCAGGTCGTGAACCGTGCAGATATTGGGATGATCGAGGGCGGAGGCGGCGCGCGCCTCGCGATGGAATCGCTTCAAGGCTTCGTGGTCGTGCGCTACCTCCTCCGGCAGGAATTTGATCGCCACCGCGCGACCCAGGCGAGTGTCCTCAGCTTTATAGACCACACCCATCCCACCACCCCCGAGCTTCTCCAGGATGCGGTAGTGGGAAACCATGCTGCCGATTCTCTGCCCTTCTTCCTCCTGCACCCGGCGCAACTCCGACTCATCCTGGGCCAGCGCCTTGGCCGCCACTTCGATGGCCGGCGATTCCATGAAACTCGCCTTTTTCCCTTCGTAGGCGAGCAGCGATTCCACTTCCCGGCGCAGGTCCTCATCCCCGGCACAGGCTTCGCGGAGGAAAGCCGAGCGCTCACTCCCTTCGCGCTCCAGAGCGGCGCGATGCAACTGCGCCACCTGCTCCCAGCGTTCAGGCTTCATCGTGCTTCTCTCCACTCATCGCGTGCTTTGTAGGGCCGAACGGCGTTCGGCCCGGGCCAGCGCTGCTGGCCCCTACACTTTCATCGCGCGCAGCAGCCAGGCTTTGGCCAGCTTCCAATCGTGCAGCACGGTTTCGGGTGAGACCCGGAGCACTGCCGCCGTTTCCTCCACGCTCAGCCCGCCAAAAAAGCGCAGCTCCACCACCCGGCTTCTGCGGGGGTCGAGGGCGGCCAGAGCCTGGAGAGCGTCGTCGAGCGCCACCAAGTCAGCACCTCGCTCCCCATAAACCACCAGACTTTCCTCGAGCGACACCCGTTGCACTTCGCCACCACGTTTTTGGGAACCGTGACGCCGCGCGAATTCCACCAGGATGCGTCGCATTAATTGGGCGGAGACCGCAAAAAAGTGGGCGCGGTTTTGAAAGTTCACCTTTCCGGCATCCACTAGTCGCAAGTACGCTTCGTTGACGAGTGCGGTGGTCTGGAGGGTGTGGCCGGGTCTTTCCCGAGCCATATAGCGATGGGCGAGCCGGTGCAGTTCCTTGTAGACAAGCGGGGCCAACTGCTCCAACGCCTGTGGGTCCCCTTCACTCCAGGCATGGAGCAGTTCCGTGACGTCGTGTGTCGGGGTCTCCGCCATGCGTCCTCCTGGGCGTGTGGCATGGCCATCTTGGCCATGACTGCTCACGGACAGGATGCCCGTGCTACCGGAGGTGGGTGTAACCGTTGCCAAAAAGCAAGTCCTGTCAGGCTGAGCGAAGCGAGGCACTTGCCTTTCGTAGAGAGAAGAAAAGGCGTGGACCGTTCCGACCCCTCAGGATGGCAGGCTCCCTATAACTCTTGGGCATCCTTTTACACCCCGGTTAGTAACAACCTATCACATCTGTTCGCAACCGGCTTCGAAAAATGTTCGTGGTGTCATTTGCGATACCCGGGCGACGCCGGACGCGTGGCGTTGTAGGGACGCACGGCCATGCGCCCCTACATCAATCCGGCCCCACCGAAAAAATATTTGCTGGGCACTACAGTTTTCGCGCCCCATTTGCACATTAAGAGATGAGGCAACAAATGCAGCGTCGTTGCCCAATTCAAATGAGGAGGATGGTTATGAACACGAATCGAAGCTTGAGACTGATGAAATTTGCGGTGCTGGCTCTGGTGACCGTGTGTTTCGGCGTTAGCCTGGCCAACGCGCAGGAAGTCCAGGGTAAGTTCAATCTGCCCTTTGAAGCCCACTGGGGAAATGCCGTTCTGGCTCCCGGAAACTATTCGTTCCGACTCAATTTCAGCGGCGGCTCCCCCGATTACACGGTGTTGACCCGTGAACAGGATCAGCAACAAACCATCGTTATGGCTTCGACCCGCGGCCACAGTTCCTCGGGCAAGAGCGGGTTGATCGTCGAGCGGCACGGAAACCGCGGCACGGTTCGCTCCCTGCGCCTTGCGGAGGCCGGTCTGGTTCTCTTCTACCCGATGGCCAAGCCTCAACCGGAGATGCTCGCCGAGGGCCCCAAGCTGATCCAGCGCATACCGATTTTGATGGCCAGCAAGTAAGCCCGTGGTTGGCTGGCGTCCCGACGAGTCGGGGCGCCAGCCAACGTTATCCTCCACGCGCATCCCGATGACCTTCATGGGGAGTGGGACCTGGGGCCGCCCCTCCACTCCACAAGATTCTTTCCTCCAACTCCATTAGAATAGCAACTCGTCTTGTACCAGGGCAGCGCAGGCCTCGGTCACAAGGGTTCAGGGTATGGACTCCTCGGCTTCCGACAAACCGATTTTGGTTTACGACGGTGATTGCGGCTTTTGCCGCCTTTGGATCGACCGCTGGCGCGCCCTCACCGGGGATCGGGTTCGCTATGCGCCCTTCCAGGAAGTGGCGGGGCAGTTTCCGGAAATTCCACGCGAGGCCTTTGCCCGTGCGGTGCAGTTGATTCTCCCGGGCGGCGAGGTCTTCAGCGCAGCGCACGCGGTGTTTCGCACGCTCGCCCTCGTTCCGGGATGCGCCTGGATGCTTTGGCTCTACCAAAACCCTCCCGGCGTCGCCTTCGTCGCAGAATTCTTCTATAAGTTTGTCGCGCGGCACAGGAATCCTCTCTACCGCCTCACGCGCCTCTTCTGGGGAAAGCATTTCGAGCGGCCCGCCTTTTCCCTCGCTTCCTGGTTGTTTCTGCGCCTGCTGGGCGTCACCTATTTCTTCGCCTTCCTTTCTTTCGCCACACAGATCCTGGGCTTAGTCGGACAGAACGGCCTCCTGCCGGTCGGGGAATTTCTCGGCATGGTGAACGCGCGCGTGGGCTCGGAGCGCTACTGGTTTTTCCCCACGCTCGCCTGGCTGGGTTCAAGCGACACGGCGTTGCAACTGATGAGTGTGGGCGGCGTGCTCGGCTCCCTCCTGCTTATCTTCGACATCGCCCCGATTCCGGTCTTATCGCTTTTGTGGATGCTCTACCTTTCATTGGTTACGGTGGGACAGGATTTTCTGGCCTTTCAATGGGACAACCTTCTGCTGGAGGCCGGCTTTCTGGCCATTTTTATGGCTCCCTGGCACCTCTGGCCGCGCGGATCGCCGAAAGCCTCACCGCCCAGGGTCGCGCGGTGGCTGCTGTGGTTCTTGCTCTTTCGGCTGATGTTTTCCTCCGGAATGGTCAAGCTCGCGAGCGGTGACCTCACTTGGCGCAACCTTACGGCGCTGGAATACCACTACTACACGCAGCCGCTGCCCACGCCCATCGCCTGGTACGTTCACCTTGCGCCGGCCTGGTTTCAGCACGGCTCGGCTGCGTTCATGTTCTTCGTCGAACTGGTAATTCCTTTTCTGATTTTCGCGCCGCGCCTTTGGCGATTCGTGGGGGGAGGCTTCTTTATTCTTCTTCAGCTTCTGATCGCTCTAACCGGAAACTATGCGTTCTTTAATTTGCTCACCCTGGCGCTCTGCGTGCTGCTTTTTGATGACGCTTTCCTGGCGCGCTTCTTCCCGCGCGCCCTGGAGGAGCGCCTGCGCGTCGCAAAACCCGCTCTCCGGCGTTCTTCTCTTCGCCGCTGGGTGACCGCCCCATTCGCGTTGATCATTTTCGCAGCCGGGCTGCTTCAGCTTGCGGATCTTCTCTCCGTCGAGTGGTTGCCGCCCTCGGCGTTCCAAATGCTTTCTGATCTCCAGCCGGTGCGCATCGTCAACAGCTACGGCCTCTTTGCCGTCATGACCACTTCGCGCCCGGAGATCGTCATCGAGGGCAGCAACGACGGCAAGACTTGGCTCGAGTACGAATTCAAATTTAAGCCAGGGGATCCGCACCGCGCCCCGCGCTGGGTGGAACCTTTTCAGCCGCGCTTGGATTGGCAAATGTGGTTCGCAGCGCTGGGGGATTACCGCAATTCACCCTGGTTTGGCCATCTCATGCTGCGGCTGCTGGAGGGTTCTCACCCTGTCCTGGAATTGTTCGAGGGCAATCCCTTTCCGCAGGTGCCGCCGAGATATGTGCGCGCGTTGATCTATGACTACCAATTTACAACGTGGCCGGAGCGCCGGTCGCAAGGGGAGTGGTGGCATCGCCGCCTGCTGGGAGATTATTTCCCCATCGTGGCCCTGAAGCAAAACCCGGAAGGCGAGGCGCCCTAGAGGCCCACAAGCACGGTTGGTTTGCGCTTCAACGATTTAAATAGGTATAATCAGCGCCAAGGGTTTGGCAGGGTGATGATAAACATTTTCCGGGACGGCGGGATCAAGGGGGCACTGCTCGCGTCTCTTTTTTCGGTCAGCATCGCGGGCTGGGGGAGCGATCCGGCTTCGGGCACCGTTCTGTTCAATCGCGATATTCGCCCCATCCTGTCTGACGTTTGCTACGCCTGCCACGGTCCGGACAAAGCCAACCGCAAAACAACGATGCACTTTGACTCCGAGGAGGGCGCGCTCACTCCCTTGGCCAGCGGGGGTTTTGCTTTTGTGAAGGGCGACCTGGCGAAGAGCGTGATGTATCAACGCATCTCATCTGATGACGAAGCGTTCCGCATGCCACCCGCCTATATGGGCTACGCGAAGCTTTCGGCGCATGAAATCGATTTGATCAAACGCTGGATTGAGCAAGGGGCCCAATGGCAGAAGCACTGGTCACTGATCCCTCCCCAGGACGCGCCGCAGCCGCAGGTGATGCACAAGCAGTGGCCGCGCGACGCCATCGATTACTTTGTGCTGGCGCGCCTGGAACACGAGGGGCTTGCGCCCTCGCCGGAAGCCGACCGGGCCACCTTGATTCGCCGCGTAACGCTCGACCTCACGGGGCTTCCCCCCACGCCCGCTGAAGTTGAGGCCTTCCTCCAAGACCCTTCTCCGAATGCCTACGAAAAAGTCGTAGACCGCCTGCTGAGTTCTCCTCGCTACGGAGAGAACCTGGCTTGGCAGTGGCTCGACGCCTCGCGTTATTCCGACACCAACGGCTACCAGAGCGACGGCGTGCGCAGTATGTGGCGCTGGCGCGACTGGGTGATTGACGCCTTCAATCGGAATATGCCTTTCAGTGAATTTACGATCGAGCAGCTTGCCGGCGACCTGCTCCCCCATCCCACCCGCGACCAGGTGATCGCCACGGCCTTCAACCGCAACCATCGCACCAGCGCGGAAGGCGGCATTATCGATGAAGAGTTCCGAGTGGCGTACGTGGTGGATCGTGTGGACACCACCGCCAATGTCTGGATGGGCCTGACGATTGGTTGCGCACGCTGTCACGACCACAAATACGATCCCATTTTGCAAAAGGAGTACTACCAACTCTTCGCCTATTTCAACAACGTGCCGGAACGGGGCTTTGTTTACAATTTTGGCAACGAGGAGCCTTACGTCAAAGCCCCCACGCCCGACCAGGAAGCACACCTGAAGGAGCTGGACCAGAAGGTTGCCGTGGCAGAAGCTTCTTACGCCGCACCGAAGCCTGAAATCGCCCGGAGCCAGCGTGCCTGGGAGCGTTGGGTGAAGGCCTCGCACATTCCCGACTGGAATGTGAGCGAGGGGCTGATCCTGCACTTCCCGCTCGATGGCGACCTGCGCGAAACCACCGGCGTGTATGAGCGGCGGAACTCCTTCCATCATTCGCCGGAGGGAACCCCGCCGCCGGCTAAGCCCGACGATCCCCCGCAGCCAGTGGTGGCGAGCAGCGCAGACGCCAGCCTGCCGTTTGTGCCGGGCAAAGTCGGGCAGGCGGCCAGCTTTGACGGAAATCATTTCATCAATGCCGGCAAGGTGCTGAACTTCGATTATCTTGACCCCTTCAGCTTCGCGGCCTGGATTAATCCGGCGGCCCCGAACGGCGCCATTCTTTCCAGCGTCGAGGACGTGCACGAAGGGTCGGGCTACGGGCTTTACCTGCGTGACGGCAAACTGCGGTTCAATTTTACTTTCCGCTGGACCGATTTGGGCATGCGGTTGGAAACGCGGCAGCCGCTGGCGATGAACCAATGGCACCACGTGGCGCTGACATACGATGGCAAGCGCAAGCCCGCAGGCGTGAAACTTTATGTGGATGGGGTCTCACAGGAAATCAACGTTCTGTTCAACGAGATGTCTTGGCCATTGGGAGGTGCGCAACCCTTTCGGATCGGCGCTGGCGAAGGCCCGGAGGATCGCTTCCACGGCGCCATCGCGGACGTGCGGATTTATAACCGCGCCTTGTCCGCCGAGGAAGCGGGCGTGTTGCCGGTCATCGAAACACCACCGCAGATCGCCTCACTTTCTCCGGCCAAGCGCACTCCCGCACAAGCCAACAAACTGGCGTTTTGCTTTTTGGATCAATACTCTCCCCAAGTTGTTCAGGAAGCCCGGAGCAGCGTATCCGCGGCGCGGGTGGCGCGCGACCAATACTTCGCCACCATTCCCACGGTCATGGTAATGAAGGAAGGTCCCCCACGCGACGCATTCATCCTGAAACGTGGCGCTTACGACGCGCACGGAGATAAGGTGTCGGCGGGCCTGCCCCACGTCCTGCCTCCAATGCCGGCGGGTCTTCCCAATAACCGCCTGGGCTTTGCCGAGTGGCTGGTGGACCGCTCGAATCCCCTCACGGCGCGGGTTACGGTGAACCGCTTTTGGCAGATGCTTTTCGGCGCCGGCTTGGTGAAGACGGTGGAGGACTTCGGCTCGCAAGGTGACTGGCCGGTCTATCAGGACGTTCTCGATGACCTTGCCACGCGCTTTCTGGACAGCGGCTGGAATGTGAAGGCCCTCCTGAAAACGATCGTGATGAGCTCGACCTACCGCCAGTCCTCACGGGTAACCCCGGCGTTGCTGGAAAAGGACCCGGAGAATCGCCTGCTGGCGCGCGGTCCGCGCTTCCGTCTGCCCGCGCAGGTGATCCGCGACCAGGCATTGGCAATTTCCGGGCTGCTCGTGGAAAAGATAGGGGGCCCACCGGTGAAGCCCTATCAACCGCCCGGCCTGTGGGAGGAAATTTCCTTCAGCGGTGAACCGTACAAGATCGACGAGGGTGAGGGACTTTATCGCCGCAGCTTGTACACGTATTGGAAGCGGACCGTAGCTCCGCCCGCCATGGTGACTTTTGACGCCGCCAATCGGGAAACGTGTATCGTGCGGGCGAACCGCACTAACACACCTCTCCAGGCATTGGACCTGATGAACGACGTCACCTACCTCGAGGCTTCGCGCAAATTCGCGGAGAAAATGATGAAGGAAGGCGGCTCCACGCCCGAGACGCGAATTGGTTATGCGTTTCACGTGGCATTGGCGCGCGCACCCAAGCCGCGCGAGCAGGCAGTGCTGGTGGAGACATTCAATCAGTTCCACACGCGCTTTCAAGCCAAGCCCGAAGACGCCGCGCATTTCCTTTCGGAGGGAAAGTCGCCACGCGACGGCGAGCTGAATCCGCTGGACCTGGCTGCGTACACCGCCGTGGCCAGCCTGATCTTTAACTTGGACGAAACCATCACCAAGGAGTGAGCTATGGGCCCTCTCGATGAGCATGGTCTTCTCATGACGCGGCGGCACTTTTTCAGCCGGAACGCGGCGGGTCTCGGTGCGGCCGTTCTCGCCACACTACTCGGCAAGGACCTGCGAGCGGAGGAAGCCCCTCAAGCCGCGGCCAGCGACCGGCCCTTTCCTGCCTTGCCCGGTTTCCCCAACTTCGCGCCCAAGGCAAAACGCGTGATTTATCTGTTTCAATCGGGCGGGCCGTCACAGATGGACCTGTTTGATTACAAACCGGCGTTGAAAGATAAGCGTGGTGAACAACTGCCGGATTCCATACGCAAGGGGCAGCGGCTCACCGGTATGACAGCCACTCAGGATCGCTTGCCGGTCGCTCCTTCGATCTACCACTTTGCCCAGTACGGCAAATCGGGCGCATGGGTTAGTGAACTGCTCCCGCACACCGCGAACATGGTGGATGACCTGTGCTTCATCAAGACCGTAAACACCGATGCGATCAATCACGATCCGGCAGTCACCTTCTTTCAGACCGGAGCGCCCATTGCCGGCCGGCCCAGCATCGGATCGTGGCTCGCCTACGGTTTGGGAAGCGAAAGCAAGGATCTTCCTGCGTTCGTGGTGCTCATTACGCAGGGCGGCACCGGCCAACCCCTTTACGATCGCCTTTGGGGAAGCGGTTTCCTGCCTACCAAGTATCAGGGTGTAAAGTTCCGATCCTCGGGTGATCCGGTGCTGTACTTGACGGATCCCGGCGGCTTTACCCGCGACGATCGGCGTCTGTTTTTGAACGCGCTCGCCAAGCTCAACCAGGGGGCTTTCGAGGACTTCGGCGACCCGGAGATTTCAACGCGAATCGCGCAATACGAAATGGCTTTCCGCATGCAAGCTTCCGTGCCGGACCTCACGGACCTTTCCCATGAGCCCGAGCATGTGTTCAAGCTTTATGGGGATGACGCCAAGAAGCCCGGCACCTTTGCGGCCAATTGCCTGCTGGCGCGCCGCCTGGCAGAGCGCGGTGTGCGGTTCATCCAGCTTTTCCACCGCGATTGGGACCATCACAACGCTTTGCCCGAGGGGCTGCCCAAGCAGTGCAAAGCTACGGACCAGGCGGCTGCGGCGCTGGTGCAGGATTTGAAAGATCGCGGCATGTTGGAGGATACGCTGGTCGTTTGGGGTGGGGAATTTGGTCGCACCGTCTACTGTCAAGGCCGCCTGACCGAAACCGACTATGGCCGCGACCACCATCCTCGCTGTTTTACCATGTGGCTGGCGGGCGGCGGATTCAAGCCGGGCATAACCTACGGAGAAACCGACGACTATTGCTACAACATCGTCAAAAATCCCGTCCACGTGCATGATTTGCACGCCACCATCCTCAAGAACCTGGGAATTGACCACACCAAGTTGACGTTCAAGTACCAGGGCCGGCATTTTCGTTTGACGGATGTGCACGGGGAGATTGTAGAAAATATTCTCGCCTGAAGTTGGTAATCGGCAATGCCGGGAACAAGATTCGGGTCCCGGAAGCCGGGTTGCCCTTTCGCCGAAACGCGCCCCCCCCATAGCCGGGATGTTCTCGAGCGGCAAGACCCGCTCCCTTTTTCCGAAGCACCAAGTTGCCTTAGCGGGAGCGCGCGGGTAAACTGTATTCATTTGTAGGTCTGGACTTTATAACCGGGTGAGTTATGGAAAATGATCTGCGGCGTTCACCTCGTATCATGTTCAGCATTCCGGTAAGCGTCCGGGGTGCGGATGAAAAAGGGAAGCCTTTCGAAACGACCGGCCGGACGATCACGGTAAACCGCCATGGCGCGCGCATCCAGGTTCCAGCCTCCCTCAAGCCAGGGCAAACGATCCGCGTCATCAATCAGGCCAACGACGAGGAAGCGGAGTTCCGAGTCGTCGGCCCCATCTCCCCTCCTCTTGACCGGGTGGGCGATTGGGGCATCGAGTGCCTGCACGCGGACAAGAACATTTGGGACATCGATTTTCCTTACTCCAGTGAGGATTCTGATACCCATGTCTTGCTCGCATGCCAGCATTGCCAATCGTTGTCGCTGCAATCGCTTTCGCTCGTGGAAGTGGAAGTTCTGGAGACCGCGGGGTTGCTGACCAAACCCTGCGTGCATTGTGGCGTGTCCACTCCCTGGGGATACTCGAAGCGGGCCTTCCAGGTGGAAACCAGGACCTATCAAGCAGCAGTGATGGAAGCGACCGGCCAGTTTCTCACCTTGGCGGAGGAGCGGCGGAGATCGCTGCGGAAGCCCGCGCAACTTCCCATTCGGGTGCGAGATTATTACGGGGAGGTGGAGATTGCCAAAACCGAAAACGTGTCTCAAGAAGGCTTGTGTTTTTCGAGCTCCCGAAAGTACCTTGTGGGCCAGGGAATCGTGGTGATTTGCCCCTTCGATGCCGCGAGTGAACGGCCCGAGGTTCGCGCCCGCATCGTCCGTATGGAAACGGGGTCGGACCGGGATCATTACATCTACGGCGTGAAGTACGTAAGAGCCCCGCATTAGGCGCGCGGCGCCACCCCTACCCTGGAAACACCGGCGTCCACGGCATTGACGGAGCGCAGGGCGCGGAACCGCGGCGAGTGTCTAAATGCTTCGCTAATTTGGACAGACCGGAGGTCGGACCGCCAGGTGGGGGCAGCCAAAACCCCTAAAGGCGGCGACGTAAAATCGCCGCTGCATTCCTCCTCAGTGAATCTTCCTCACCTATTACATTTCGGCGCGCAGAGTTTTGCTCACTGCGGATTCGTGTCGCGGTGAACCGCTTCTGCGCTCGGGACGAAGAAGTGCACCCGGCAGCCAAAAATGAAGCAACCGGGTGTATCCTCGTGGGGAACTGGGGAACGCAAATCCAGCAGGGAGGGTTTTCGTTATGAAAATTTCCAAGACGGGCGCTGTGAGTTTGGGGGCTGATGGCGCGGGAAGAGGCGGGTTGCCAGAAGAGTTTTCCGCCTGCGCCTTGACGGAATTGGACGAGGCGCGAATTTCCACGGCTACACACAGGCACCCGCAACCTGAATCCTCCCCTCCCCTAACCTTAGGGCGGCGCGAGATGTTGCAGGCGGGACTGGGTGGGGTGGCGGGCCTCGTCGCGAACCGGGCCTTCCGCGGCTCGGCAGCCTTGGCTGCGCAAGAAGTTCAGGACAACGGCAAACGGACCCCGCAACATCGCGTCATCGATGCACACAATCACCCCCGCTGGATCGGGCACGATGGGGCGCGAATCATCGAGGATATGGATGCTGCCGGGATCGAGCGAACTTGGCTGTTAAGCTGGGAGATCCCGGAACGCGAACTCGATACTGCCTATTACGCCAAGCTCGATCCGACCGGTGTCGGGATCCCGTTCCGCGACGTCATTGACGTTGCCGAGCGCTATCCCGATCGGTTCATTCCCGGGACCACCACGGACCCCCGTGACCCGCACGCTCTCCAGCGGCTGAAGGCCGCGGTAGACATCTACCGGGTGCGGGTTTTCGGTGAATTCAAGCTCCGCTTGCGCTATGACGATCCCGATGCCATCCGGCTCTTCCAATATTGCGGCGAACTGGGCCTGCCGGTGGTTTTTCACTTGGACGTGACCTTCCCTCGGCACGGAGTACCGAGGGACTGGCAATGGTGGTATGGCGGCGGGATTGAGAATATGGAGGCGCCGCTGCGACTTTGTCCTCATACCCAGTTTCTGGGCCACGCTCCGGGGTTCTGGCGGGAAATCTCCGCCGATGCTGACCAGGAACCCAAGGCTTATCCCACCGGCAAGCCCATTGTGGGCCGGGGCCGCATCTTGGAATACCTGGATAAGTTTCCCAACCTCCATTGTGATCTTTCCGGAGGCTCCGGTTATACGGCGCTAAGCCGCGATTTGGATTTCACCCGCAAGTTTCTGAGCGACTACCAAGATCGCGTGTTATTCGGCCGGGACGACTTCAACAATAAACTGTACGATCTGCTGGTTTCACTGAACCTGCCTGACGTCGTCCTTGGCAAGATTTTCTCCGGCAATGCCCTGCGCTTGGTTCCGGTGTAGGAGTGGCGCGGGTCATGGTTGGAATTTAGCGTTTCCGGTCACCTGTTTCCAACGGCGGTTCTCCCCGGCCGCCAACTTTCAACCCAAGCTTCGATTGCAGTTGGTATGGCGGGGAGCTACAATCTATCTATCGCCAAGGGCTACTATGCCGACCCAGCGCAAACTCCGCTGCGGTCAGGAAAGGATTCCGCCATGATTCGAGCTCGTCCGTTACTTAAGCTTTGCGGATCCATCCTTCCCTTGGCTGTGGGGGTTATTGCCGCTTTAGTTTTGCTGAGCAGCGTATCCGTGCGGAGTGCGCAGAATCCTGCTCCTCCCAAGAATGAAGAGGTCTTGTCTTCATCCTCTGCGGTGAATGACCGAGCCTCCCTGACTTCTCCCAAGGAAGAAAAGAAAGAGCCTAAGAATTCCGGTCTCGATAAGACAAAGGCCGATGCGGCAGAGCTTTCCGCCTTAGCCGACCAACTTCGTGATGAACTGAAAAAGATGAACGTCAATGTCCTCCCGCTCGATGTTATTGAAAAGACCCAAAAGCTCGAAAAATTGGCAAGGAAGATTAAGGGAGAGGTCAACAAGCAATAAGGTTGAATTCCCCGCGGGGCGAGGGTGCTCTCAAGGGACAGACCACAGGGATTCAAGCAGGTCACGAACTCCTATCCTCTGTGATCAAGACAATGACCCAGGGCGATTTCTGGCGCAGTTCGGAAAGGATGGCATCATGAGAGCGTCTCAATGGTTTACGCCGCAACGGGGAGTACCACTTTCCCTGGGTTTGCTGATCGCCCTCGCCTGCTTCACGCCTGCTCCCGCCGCCGCGCAATCCTCAGTCCCGGCATCTCAAGCTCAGTCGGGCAGCCACCGTAAGCCGTTTCCTGCCGATGATGCCCGTAACGATATACCCGCAAGCATGACCGCCATGCAGAAGCAGAGCCTTATGCGCGCCAACTTCGAAAAGTCAAAAAGCGACGCGGAAGAAATGGCAGCCCTGGCCAAGGGACTCCGTGAGGTACTGGACAAGCCGAACGTCAATGTTCTTTCCGTCGAAGTCATTAACCGCGCCGAAAAAATTGAAAAGCTGGCAAAGAAAATCCGGGAAGAAACCAAGGGATTCTGAAGGGGCTTTCCGTCATCACCATCAACTGTCAGGTTGGATCGGAAGTTCAATTCCGACTCTTGCACCGCAACCGCTGGCAGCTCAGCCGTGTCATATTCACCGCTTGCTTGCCTTCCTTGATGGTCGCCGCGGAGACCGCATTTGCGGAAAAGCCATGCGCCTTCCGCGATCATTTCCGGGTCAGCTTCACTCGCGCGAAGGGTTTCATAGCTCCCTTTTCTTCTGAATCCATCCGCCACTCCCAATTGCCGGCTTCCGGGTGATACACGAATCGGGTGTGAAAGACGCTGTCTTTGTCCTTGAAGAGGAAATGAATCTCGTTGCCGTCGCGCTTGGCATGTCCGATTGATGTATCGTTCATTCCGCCATACGTATCCAGCCAAATGCATACATACTCCGCGGAGGTCTGGTCCCAGCCGAGAAATGCCATCGCCTCGTAATCGGGCTGGCCCTGGGCGTTCTTTTCGCGCGAGACTTCATGGATTCGCAGATACTGATGGCCCAGCACCCACTCGGCCGCGATATCGTGCGTGTTTTCTTTGCCCATAATCGTTCCCTGAAGAACCCAGTTTCCCGTTAGGTGGTCGAGGAGTTGATCATGGAAGGTAGGCTGCTGTCCGAAAATAAGGCCGGTGCCCAGGGTGAGGCACGCCGCCACTTTCAGAATTGTTCTCATGGGAAAATCCTCCTTGCAGGTGCATTACTTGTCAAAATACGGATGTTTGGAGAGCGGCAATCGGGGCAGCTCACCGGTAGCGGGTTTAAGGGTAAGGTCCTCGAAGAGCAGCGAAGGGGCGATGAAGGAAACCAAAGGCGCCCCCGTCTGTCCGGGATAAAGGCGCCCACCGTAAGCCGCATAGGGAATGCTGTAGACCGCCAAATTGCGTGAGACGGCGGCGAGATCTTTAAACGCCCCGTCATCCAAGCCATCGAACTGCCCCATGCGCATCAGCTCCTCGCGTCCGTCAGGGTAAACTTTATAGATCTCGCGGCCGACCCCCCGCACGACCACGCCAAATTCCTTATTCCGCTGCTTCACCATACCGAGCAACCGCTCTTTCAACTCCTGCTCGCTCACCCCTTCCGTGGCCGTGAGCATTAAATTGCTGGGCTGAGCGCCAAAGGTGCGAAAACTCCCCGTGCTTTGGGGAATGCCGGAGACGGGATCACGGGCGTTGAGCAAAGTCTTGAGATAACCGTTTTCCACCAGCGTTGTGGGGCGCGCCTGAACCCCTTCGTCGTCGACGGTGTGGCTGCCCACCAGCGGCGTTCCCTGATAGGAGGATTGCGTGGGGTCGTCGACGACGCTCAGGAAGCTGGGGAGCACGCGCGACCCCAGCCGGTCCTGAAGTTTGCTCACCCCCTGGCCGGCGTAGGCTTCCATTTGGGGATTATCGGACGCGGGTGCGCGCATGGCGAGCAGCTTGGGAGCTAAAACCTGGCTAAAGACTTCCGCGCCAGCGGCGCCCTCGAAAAGCACCGGCCCATTGTAGCGATCGACCACGGCTGCGCGCCGAACCCTCGTCAGGCGGTCGGCCATAGCGCCAATCTTTGACCCCAGATCGGATTCCTTGGGGAGTGCTTCCATCGAGCGCGCCGAAGCCATCACCCAGTCAGACAGCATGGTCCCATCGATAGCCTGGGTTTGAGCCATGGCCACTAACGTCGCCCCGCAGGTTTCCTCCGTGACCGCACTTCCTTCGCTATTGAGGTACCAGGAACGGGTGTCGCTGATCGTGAGGCTGGCCGAGGAGGTATAGATTTCCTGGGACTGGCGGAAGAGGGCGGAAAGATTCCGCACCAGAGCTTTAGCTTGGGCAAGGTCCATCTTGATCGGGGAAAAAGGCTCCAGCGCCGTCGCCGGTTGCTCCTTGCTGAAGTCGGGAAGGTTCTCGCGGGCCTTCCGATTCTCGAGCGCCCCGCGCTTTCTGGAAAACATTTCCAGCGCTTGTTTATACGCCGCATCAGTGGCCAGCCAAATGTGCCGCCGCAATTCCTGGTAATCGTCGTCGACGGGGAGCAAGACAGTTTCGGTCAGACCGTTAGCCTGGGGCGGGTAGGTCATGAAATTGCTATTGTCGCGCTGATAGTCGCCGACCCGCACTTGCACCGTCAGGTAGCGGGCGCGCGCGAGGTCGCCGGAAAGCAGCGCGCCGAAGGTGGCCGAGGTGTCGAGAGAACTTCGGTCCTGCACACGATAGGAAATAAAATAAGGTTTGTCGAGCTGCTCGAGTTGCAATTGCGTCATCGAGCGATCCAACTCGGCGCGCATGGCTTTCATCACCACATCATCCGCCGCCGGGGCCAGCGCTGGCAGCAGCCATGCCACCAGCAGAAATATTCCGAATCCCCGGGAAACCGTTTTCTGCATCCTCTTGCTCCTTAGAGCCGTCCGAAGTCCGATGTCCGAAGTCCGCAGCCAATAGGCCATGCTGAGCCAGACCTCGGACCCCGGACTTCGGACTCTCCTACCGAATGGGGGCCGGAAGAATGGGCGCCCGCGCCGTGGACTTCTCCTTTTTCGCCACTTCGATTTGCGAGACGAGCAGATCGGGAGAAGATGCTGACACGGGCACTGATCCTGATTCTGCGCCGCAGACCCCATTGAACGTGGCCACCTCGGCATCGCCGGCAACGATCTTGCTGAAGGCGGTGAGCGGCGTGCCGATCAGGTTGACTCCGCGCACCAATTCCTCTCGCCCGTCGGGATAAATGCGATAGACCATAATCGGCAGCACGTTGAAAGCGTTGGGAGTAAACCGGCCGGTCAGCGTAAATCCGCCCTGAATATCGTCGAAATAGAGCCCGAATTTCAAGTTCTGTTTCTTTATTTCTTCGATCAGCCGCTGCTTGAGTTCGGCGCGCGAAACGGGCTGATCGACGAGCACAATCAAATTCGACTGGCGAGCCACGGGGGCATTTCCCTGTTGCCTGCGCCCATGGCCGTTGGAGCTCGGAAACCCTTCGATGGGCGAACGCCCCATCAAGAAGTTCTTGAAGACGCCATGGTCCAGCACCACCACCCGCTGCGCTTTCACACCCTCGTTGTCGAAGTCGTAAAAGCCCGCCAGTTCCGCCGGGCCCAACCGCTGCAAGGTGGGATCAGAGATAACGGAGAAGTTCTCCGGGAGAAGTTTCTCTCCGACCATTTTCTTGAACGTCTGGCCTTCGTTTTCGTCCTTTTGCCGATGGCCTTCAATGCGGTGGCCGAACACTTCGTGGAAGAAAACCCCGCTCGCCCGGCCGGAAAGTATCGCGGGTCCGGTGTATGGATCAACAATCGGCGCCACCCGCAGAGCTTGCAAGTCCTTGATCATCTGATCGACCACCTTCAGCACTGCCTGGTCGGAAGGCAAGCCCTCCGGATCGGGAGAAAAGAAGGATTCGTACCGCGGCAGATCCATCCCGTCGTCAGCCTTGGTCTGAGCCGTCAGGTAGAGGTGATAAAAGGGCCGGGAAACCTCGATCTCTGATCCGTCGCTGTTTACATACCAGCGGCTTTCAATATCCCCCAGGAAGGATGCTGTGGCGGAGTAGATGTCGCCGTAGCGGGCAAACGGCGCCGTATACTTCCGCGCCTTCTCTTCCCATGCCTTTTGGTCAATATTCATTACACGGGGTTTATCAAAATGCTGGGCCGCCGGCGCAGGAGAGAAGTCATCGGACTTGTCTTCCTGTGCGACCTTGACCTGAACCTCGGTTGCGATGGCGGCGAATTGCTCGACGGCCTGTTTGTATTTCAGGTCCGTGTAATACCAAAGAATACTTCGCAGCGCATCGGGATCCGCTTCGATGGGAACGTAGATGGGTGCAGAGGGCCCGGCGGCCTCTTGACGCGTCCCATGAGTATTGTCCAAATGAGCGTTCCCTACGCGCAAGTCGATATCCAACTGGCGGCTGCGGCTCTGCTCGCTCGTTTGGAGTTTTCCAAACGTGCCGGTGACGCTGACCACTTGATCGTCAGTGATTTCGTAACTGAGGAAATAAGGCTGAAGGGGCTCCGCCTTGAATGCCCGCTGCGAACGCGCCAGTTCCGCCTTCATGGCCCCCAGGATGGTGGCGGTTTCGGCATCCTGGGCTTTGAGGACGGGCGTAAGAAACGCGAGCAGCACAGCAGCAGTAATTCGTATTCGCAAGGGTAAGCAATGCCTCCGGGGATGCAATATCGTACGGCAGGTTAACCCCCTCGTCAACCAAGTCTCGCTGTCTTGGGATGGCACTGCCGGAGGCGTCGCTCCCGTCGCGCCCATCACCAACCTCGAAGCAGGGTGCTTTCCCGCTTCGGCAGGCCTTCTTTGGGAATTCGTTTCAACACCACGTATTCGATTCCGTGTTGACCGCAAAAAGCTCTCTTCTCGGGTTTGTCACCGTCCTCATTGACCACGTAGAAGTGAGGTTTGATGAGGGCGATCTCCGGTTCAGCGTCCAGCCAGCCGTGCCCGGTTGAAATCATGGCCCGGTGCACGCACCAAACCGAATGTACCATATAAAGGCGTTCGGCCTGGGAAAGTAGGGGGTGCCCTTCACCCTTCAGCAGCTTGATGTTCGCGTCATGCCCCACCACCACATAGAGGTCGCCCAGTGCGGAAGCTTCCTCGAAAAATCGGACGTGCCCGGAATGAAACCAGTCGAAGCAGCCCGTTACGATCACTCTCTTCCGCGCGGGGTCGAAGGCGGGCGGCACGAAGGAGGGAACGGGAAATGCGCTCAAATCCTGACTCCTGATGACGCGGTATGGGATTCCTCGGGCCTCCGCGTACGCGCGTTTGCCTGCAGCGTCGCCTTCCTCGTCCACAATCCAGGTGGGAGATTGAACGGCCTCAAGATCAGGCAAGGCATCGGGCTCGATTATTCCCCTGACGAGGGTTACCTGATCAACGAAGCGAAGGGATTGGAGCAGATAAAAGCGTTCCCGCTCCGGGAACCTGGGCGGCCTTCCCTCGAGCGCCTGTAAAGTTTCATCCGACCATAACCTTACATGCACATTCCCGTACTTGGCGGCTTCCTCGAGAAAACGGACGTGTCTTGAGCGTAGATTGTCAAAGCTTCCCGTGACTATGACGGTTTTCATAAGAGCAGTAGATAGTAGGAGCAGTGGTTAGTGGATAGTGGCCAGTGGTTATCGACAGAGCAGCCTGCTGAGTGGCCGGTGGTCAGTTGCTTATTTCTATCCACTATCCACTAACCACTATTCACTGTCCACTGTCCTTCTGCCCTGCACATGAAACGAACCCGGTACCGGCTCTTCCGACACGACGTACAGATATCCGCCGCCACAGCCGGAATACATGGCTCCGGCATACCTTGACTGGTAATGATTCAAGATACCCACCAAGTCGACGTTGATGGCCGGATGTTTGACCGTGCAAGGGAGAATTGCCTCCCAACAGCGCATACATTCATTCAGGGAGGCCCCAAGCGCCCGCGCGTCCTTCGCCAGAATCGCCGCGTAACAGTCCTTCCCCGATTGGCCCAGCCGGCGTATCCATTCCCCGTCTAAGTGTTTCTCATCGAGGGGACCGTAATGATCGGGCCGCGGTGCGATGGGTAAGACGTGCACCACTTTCTCCAGCCAGCGCACGACAGCGGGATCATTGTTCGTTTCGATGTGCGCAGGGAAATAGCCGCCCTCGAAGGTGAAATCGTAATCCAGCCGGCTGATGCCCGGAATAATCAGCCCTGCCATATCCTGCGATCCCGAGGGCGCGGCTTTGCCTTGATTCTCGGCGTCATAAAGGATGCGCACCAATTCCCGCGGGTCTTGATCCGGCAACACGCCGCTCCACAATTGCCGTGCGACCTCGCGCGTGCTGGTGGCCATGCCGCTGCGATCCATGAAGCGAAACGTGGGCTCGAGCCCCACCACCACCATCGATCCCGGGGGAGTGGGGTTGTGCATGGAAACAAACGGCTGGTCAATCCACCCCCCCGCCAGAGCCATCCGATAAGGGATTTTGCCGATGACCGAAGCGATGTCATGATCGGAGGGGATAGGCATAGGAAGAGACCTGGACGACATGAAAAGTCTACCTCACACATGGCCCGGCGTGCTAATTAGGATTTATCTTTTGCTGATATGTTTCGTGGAGGTCGAGCATCATGCGGGGGAGTTGTTCCCTCGCGTCGGGTTCATCGTGACCAACCTGCAGACGGACAGCCGGGCGGTGGTAAGCTTCTACAACAAGCGAGGTACGGCGGAGCAGTGGATCAAGGAAGGCAAGCAGGCGGTGAAGATGACGCGTCAAGCTGCCGGTCGGCTGCATCCCCACGCCGTCCCACCGGCTGCAGAGTGGCGCGCTGGCCCTTCCACCGCGAAATAGTCGTTGATTGCGGGTCCCCGGGGTGTAAAATAGGGGACTTGCAGATGCCAAAAAGGAAATCCTGGTATAAACATCCCAAGAGCCTGGACCACTTGTAAACGAGGCCATAAATGAAACCAGCAATTCTCGTCGCCATCGCATTCACTTCCGCTGTCTGCGGACTCGCGCAACAAGTGGAAACCGAGGTGAAGGCACGCCATGTGATCGGTCTGGAGAACGTCAAACGCAACAGTACCGGAAAGCTGACCGTCATGAACGGCGTCATGCAGTTCGATTCCGGCAAGACAGACGCCAAAGTACCCATTGCGTCTATCGACGATTTTATCATTGGTTCCGAGACCACTCAAAGTGGCGGGAAGACTGGCACGGTGGCCAAGACCGCTGCCTTGGCCGCTCCCTACGACAGCGGCGCGGCGTTGAGCCTTCTGCTGCGAACGAAGGTAGACATACTCACAGTGTCATACCGGGATTCTGGCGGCGGGCTGCATGACGCCATTCTGGCATTGGAGAAAGGCCAGGCGGAACAAGAGCGCGCTCAACTGATCGCGTCGGGCGCGCACGCCAGCGCACCAGCCGGACAGGAGCCGAAGGAAAGGACCCCCGGGGTTCCAGCGGGCCCAAAAACCGCCGGCCAGAAGCTTTCCGCCTCTGCCATTCAAATCGAACCAGTCGAAGCTGGCGACGTTCGGATTCCAGCCGAATTCCGCTCAGCGATATACGAGTTTCTTGTCGAGCGAGTGCGCAAGGCCGGGACGTTCCAGCAGGTCTTTCGCAGTGGCGATCGGGCGGCCAGCAACATTCCGGATCTAGTTACACTGCGCACCAGGGTGGAAAAGTTCAGGGAGGGCAGCCAAATGGAGCGTGAAATCACTACTGTCCTGGGTGCCACGACCATAGATGTCAGCGCCGTGGTCACCGCTCGGGATGAGCGGACGCTATTGGATAGCCACATCCAAGGGAAGGTTCGCTTTTTCGGCGAAAACCTGGGTGTCACCGACGATCTCGCCAAGCGCATCGCCAAACTGCTTCGCAAGAACTTTGGAACGTAGCATTTGCTTCTGTTCCGCTAAAGATATTGAACCCCACATGGCCGATGAAAAAGACCTTGTGCGTTACACGGCCGCGGCCGCCATCATCCGGTTAAGCAGCGCGCCCCCGGGACCTCCGCCCCCGGCTGCAACAACCAGCGCCCCATGAAAACGCCTGTGGCATGGGCGTCCCGCTCCTGTCGTATAGGGGCACACCATGGCGTGCCCCTATAGCTACCATCATCTTGAAGAATTTGCCTGCCAGCGCAGGTTGTGGCAAATTCTCTCCCGGGGCTTATGGCCGTAAAGGACTCAACGGAGCAATCATCTCAACCACGCCGGACGTTTGGCCAGTTGGCCAGGCAAGCGGGATTGTTCATGCTTTTCGGGGCCATCTTGATCATCCCGCGCATCCGGCGTCTGCGGCGCCGTGTGTGGGCATGGGCCTGCGTTCGCCTGGCCGTGGCGGCCTGCGCGACTTGGCTGGGGTGGCGATATAAGCACGCCGGCGCAGGAGTGACATCGCTGGCGGCGTCATTGCTTCTTTTTGCCTTCAGTTTGCTGGTTCGCGCCAAGCCGGTGACGAAATCGGTGGATGCCTTAGCCGACGAGTTAAGCGCCCTGATTGTGCTGAATGGCGGAATATTCCGGCAGACACCCGATTCCACCCCGATCCAGCCGGCCCAAATTTTTGTTCATCCCGAACAGATCATCATCGTGGGACCGCGCGAGCGCCGTCTCTTGGAGATTCCCCTGACGAAGGTACGGAACCTGGCGGTGCATCCGGTTCCCAACGGAGCCGGAGAAAGCGTCGAGCCCTGGGAAGTGGAAATCACCTGGGTGGCCGATGCGCCCTGCACGACGACATTTCACTATGATGGTGCTTTCGCCGAGCATCTGGCGCGGGTTACCGAATCGACTTTGCGTGGTCAGTGGAAAAAGGACCTTCCGGTTATCCGGCAATAAGGGAAGCTTGTCATGAACCCTGTGGGTGTGATTCGCCAGCTCGCGCGGTATCCAGTGAAATCGATGCGCGGTGAGGCTCTCCCCGTCACCATGTTGACGCTTCAAGGCGTACCGGAGGACCGACGCTACGTATTCGTCCAAGCTGCTTCGCGGAGCGACTTCCCCTGGCTAACGGCCCGCCAGCTCCCGGAACTTTTGTGCTACAAGCCGGCCGTGGAAAAGGAAAGTTCAGGGGAAATCGTGGTGACGGTCACCACTCCCAGCGGGGCGAAGTGGCCGGTAGAGAGTGAGGAACTACGCCGGGAAATTGAGGCGCGCTCTGGCCGAACCCTCTATTTGTTGCGTAACGGACGCGGCTCGTACGACGCCGCTCCCATTTCAGTTATCAGCCGGCAGACGATTGCCCGGATCGCCGCGGAAAGCGGTACGGAGGAAAACCCCTGGCGCTTTCGCCCCAACCTGCTGGTCGATTTGCATGATGGGGGAGCCTTCGAGGAGTTGAGTTGGGTCGGGAGGATTCTACGTGTCGGGGACACAGCCCGGATTGCCATCATCAAAGTCGATCAGCGTTGCGTGATCATCACATTAGACCCGGAGAGCGGTGAGCCGAGCCCCGGAATTCTGCGCTGTGTCGCTCAGCAGCACGAGCAATGCGCGGGCGTTTACGGGACAGTCATCACCCCCGGCGAAGTTCGCATCGGGGACCCTGTTTGGCTTGAAACCTGAGTCGGATGGCCCACGGCGGAAGAAGCCGTGAAGAATTACTGCCTTTTCCGACGAGGCGCTGAGACGCAGAGAAAGGCCTTTGGTTTTCAGATCTCCGGGCCTCTGCTGTTTGATTTTCTCTTGCGGCTCGGAGACGCTATCCAGCGCGCTTACCCTAGCGCATCGAATCTCCTGCCAGCCCCCAGAAATCCTTCACGTAATAGGAGGAAACGACATTCCCAAACAGATGGCAGATTGCCCGGCAATCAGGAATGTCTCCATAGAGCTTACGGCCGCGCGCGAAGACTTTTCTGAAGGAGCCCTCTTTCAGCAAATTGCCGGCAATTTTCTTAAGGGGTTCGCAGGGATAAAAGACATCGCCGTTCGGATAAACGCGTGGAAACATGGTGGGAAAACATTTGAAATCCCCGAACTCCAGCACCGTCCGTAAGAGTTTAGGGGTGCCGTTGATGGGCTGCTGGCGTTGGCGGCGGCGCTCGATGATCTTTTCGACCAACGCCTGATAGCGGGGGTTCCGCTTCAGCCGCAGGTTGGGCAGTTTTTCGCGCAGCGCCGTTTGGGTGGCGAAGACAAATCCCTGCTCTCCGCAGAAATCCAGAATGCGGTCAACCTCCTGAATATTCCACTCCTCGATCACCGTACTGATGGTGATGTCGCCGGGGCGAGGCATCCGCGACTTGGCAAGCTCGAGATTATCCAAAACCCTGCTCAATACCCCCGGCTTGGACTTGGGGTTCGCCGGGTCCGCCGTCAAAGCATCTAGACTAACGATCAGGCCATCAAGGGATTCGAAGAGCCGTTGACGCTTATGAAGCAGCGTGCCGTTTGTCACGAGCAGCACGGAACGGAATTTGACCTCGCGCTTGGCCGCTTGCACCAAGTCTTCCACGTCGGCGCGCAGCAACGGTTCGCCACCCGTAAAAAGGATCGAATCCGTTTCGCGGCGGATGGTGCGCAGGAGCGCAATCGTCAGATCGGTGGGCAACTCCTGACTGAAGACGTCCGGTTCCTTTTGCGTGCAATAGGTGCACTCTAAATTGCATTTGTGCGTCGTATAGAAGACCGCGGCATAGGGAGCGACGACATCGGTGTGGAGGATTTCGCGGCGGTAAAGATTCTGGAAATAGTGTTTGAAATTCTTCAGGACAAACGGGTAGTGACGCAGGAGTCCCCGCAGAAGCCGGAATCCAGTCGGTGCAGTTTGAGGATCGCCCATCCCGGCCTCACCCTAGCCCATGAGGGCGGCGATAACAAGCATTTGCAAGCGATCCCTGGTAAATCGAGGCTTAAACGGGAAGGATTGCGACCGAACGGAGGTGGTTTTTTCAACCTTCGTGGGGGTGAGATGCCACGGGAATCAACCGGCCTCCTGCGACCCGGTATTGCACCCCTCGCCAGCGAACCCGGCTCCAAAACAGGCTGTTCAACCAAATGACGAAAGCGAAAGCGTCCCAAAGGGGCACCAGCCACCAACGGCGTTTCAGCAATTCGTCGTGCAGTCCCCATATGCCCATTGTCCACACGGCGGCCAAGCGCAGAATCAAATAGGCCGCCACAAAACTCCCCGCCACAAGAGCAGTAGGTGCAAGCAACGCGGCCAGAACGGTCCAGGGGAAGCCCTGAGCAAAAATAAACCCCACGTAACCCAGGGGCCGGGCCTGGCGAGCCATGATCGCCCAGCGCAAGCGTTGAGTGTAGAACTCACGCCAGCTCTGGAGGCAGCACCAAGTTTTGACCGAAGCATCGATCAGTTCCACTCGATGCCCTCGCGCGGAGGTGCGGCTGCCGAGTTCGTGGTCATCCGCAGCTTCGTCAGCAAGCGCCTCAAACCCGCCGATTTCCGCCAGACACTCACGCCGGATTGCCGCCGTCGCGCCCAGTGCGAACCGCACTCCTTCGAGCGCCTGGGCCATCAGGACGGCTGGCATGAAATCGGCGCTAATGGAAATGGCTTCTAACTCCGGCCAAAGCGAACGCAGGGGAATTCCGGTGAACATACTGGTGACCGCGCCGACCTTTGCGTCGCGAAAAGGCGCGGCGACCGATCGCAAATAGCCCGGGCCAACGCGAATATCAGCGTCTGAGAGGACCAGAAAACTGTGCTTGGCCGCCCGCGCCAATGCGCAGAGTTTGTTGACCTTGTCATTTGAACCGATCTTCTCCGAGGTCACCACTAGGCGAATCGGCAGCGTGGGGAATGCCGTGATGAGCTTGCGGATCACGGGGGTGGCAGCGTCCTGCTCGTTCGTGACTCCGAACAGAATTTCGTATTCCGGATAATCTTGACGGCAGAAGCTGGCAAAATTGTCGTAAGCTTCGGGATCCAGCCCGTGTGCGGGCTTGAGGACACTTATCGGCGGGGTAAAGTCGCGAGGCGTCGCCTTCTGTCGCAGGAAAAAGCTGCGGGCCGCGAAAATGACAAACACATAGGATAATAAGGGCAATATCGCCGCGCCGAGAATCGCCCACCTCAACCCGATCAAAAACAATTCGCGCTCCTTTTACCCCAAACACACCAGCGCCACGCCCATGGTAATCAAGCCGATTCCCGCCCAGCGCTGAGGCGTCAACTGCTCGCCCAGGAAATACTTGCCCCCAAATGCACCGGTAACATAGCTCAACGCCGCGGCCGGAACCACAAAACTCACCGCCTCCCAGGAGAGCAAAGCGAGCTGAGCACAAAATGCCAAGGTCATCTGCGCAATGCTAATCCACATCCAGCCCTCGCGGAAAGCTCGTCCCAGAAAACGAAAAATCGCCGCCGGGGTGAAACTGCGCACTTCACCCAGACTCTTCATCGCGTGGGCCATGGCAAGATCACCGCCGGTGCCGGCCAGCACTAAGACCGCGAGAGCAACGGCCGTGCGCATGTTCAACCTTTCTTCGTGGTGCTCGGGGGCGTACGCCCTACGAACACCACTCCCATGCAGATCAGCGCCACTCCGATCCACCGCAGCGCCGTCACACTTTCACCCAACACGAAATGCCCCATCACAGCAATCACAGCGTACATGGAGGCGGAGGCTGGCAAAACATAGGTGAAGTCCGCCCAAGACAATACCAACATGAGCGCCACGAAATACAGCAACATGCTGACAATGCCGAGCCATATCCAGGCGCTGGTAAAAATGGCTACAAAATCGGAGTGCAACGCCCCTATCGACCAGCCCTGAAGGGCGCCGATACGTTTCATCCCGACGCTGAAAAACAAATTTCCTGCGGAACTGAAAACGACGAGCAGCGCCACCAGGATGGATGTCTTAAGACTAGGGGTTTTGGCTGATGTCATGAAGGTGAGGTCGGGGGTTCAGCGCAGAGATGGAAGGGATTATTTTTGCGCTCTTCCTGCTTGTCCTTTCAGGTTTGGGGATCGCCTGGCTCGAACCCAGGAGTCGCCAAGCGGGCTGACGTGCCTATCTTACTCGAAACGGGTCAATCAAAACAGTCTTCCTCACAGCAAGGGGTCCCTGGGGCGCCCCCCAAGGTGGCGAGGGCAGAACAATTCCTGGAATTTGTGGTGTGCTCTACAGTCTCGCTGAGTTTGGAAGGGGCTCCCGATTAGGAATGGCCGCCCGCATGCTCGCAGCCCGGGAAGCTCTCAAAAAAGTTTTCGCCCGTCCAACCCAGCTCCTTCATCCCCACTTCCGAGGAGTAATAGGCCATGCTGATCCAGCCCTTCAAGTTGTCAAAGTAGTCGCGAAGGTTGGGAACCGGTGGTCGCGCCCCGGGCCGGGTCTCCTCGGCTGCATCTTCCGCAAAATTTGGATTGGAAGGCTGGGCCGTGGAGGCCGCAGTTAGAATCTCATCCTGCCGGTTCGCCGAAAGGTCCTTGAACGATTTTGTGAAGTGGCGCAAAGATTCACCTTCCATGGCGTTCAACGAGGCCACAAATTTCTGCTGGCGTTCCTGTGTGTTGGCGCTGAGCGCGGTGTCAAGAAAGCGGTTGACCTGCGCGCTCGTTGAACCCGGCACGATTCTTTCCGCCAGAGCTATCAGCGTTTGATTCTGGTGATCATCGAAAAACGTGGGCTTCCACTCCCCCGCAGCCATTTCCGCCTGCGCCGCCGGTGCGGGAGCAGTGGCCAACAGGGCGTGCACAGAGTGCGCCTCGGCAAGGGCTGGCGCCGCCATGCCTGCGCCCGCGCCGGCCAACAGGCGCTTTACCCATTCGCGCCGCGTCAGGCTGCGGCCGGGAGCAGGCAGAAATACCTTCTCGCCAGGATTAGAGTCGTTTTCCATTGGACAAAGCCCCTCTGGACAAAGCCCCTCGTAGTTTGCAGCAATTAATGTTACCACCCCGGTGGAGATCTGTACAACCCAAGGACGGATGCGCAGTTCTTGAATTACCTCCGTGGTCTTGATACCTTACGCTCTACAATCTCTTTGAAAGGATGGTCTATGAAGCGTTCAATTATCATGCTTGTTTGCTGTCTTGTTGGGGCCGCAATCCTCTCGGCGCAGACGGGGTCGCCGCAGACTCCAACAACGCCCCAGAAGACTTCCGCCACCACTTCCAAAACTTCCTCAACCGCGCAATGGATCACCACGGGTTCCGGCCTGAAATATCAGGACGTGGTGGTGGGTAAAGGGCCGCAGCCGAAGCCTGGCGACGACATCCTGGTCAACTACACGGGCCGATTCACCAACGGCAAGGTTTTTGACAGTTCCCTCGGACCGGGCAGAGGGCCCTTTGAGCTCCATCTGGGCCGCGGCGAAGTTATCAAGGGGTGGGACGAGGGCCTTTCAACCATGCACGTGGGTGGAAAACGCAAGCTGATCATTCCTCCTGATCTCGCTTACGGCACGCGCGGAATGGCGGGTGTAATTCCGCACAACTCCACGCTGACGTTTGACGTCGAGTTGCTCAAGATTAAGTAGCGTAGCGTCGAGCCCGGCTGAACAAGGGTCGTGGTTGGTCTCGGATGGGAGATCGAGGCGGAGTCCGTGCCGCGCCTCCCTGCACCCGAGGACTTTCGTGCGGCGCCGCAACAATTGTTACAAAACTGTAAGCTGGGCTTTATAACCTGCGTGTTACCGTCTCTGTGCTTGAATCCCAGGCTGATTCCAAATAGAATCGCCTTACTCGGTTCGAAGGGTGACGATGGAAATTAAATTTGCGCGCAGTGAATCCGTCGCCGAAGTCATCATGCGCCTGATGCACGAGGCGTCCGGTTCCATTGACGGGGCTCTTTATCGCTTCAATCATCCCGGCCTCGCGCAGGCGCTGGAAGAGGCAGTGCGGCGCCGGGTGCGTGTTCGCCTGCTGGTGGATGGGAACAAGTACAAAGAAAGCCGCACCACGCAGGAACTCCTCACGGGCGCCATCATCCCTTTTCGCCTCTCCTTCGGCCGGCAGGGACGCGGTTCCAAGATGCACCACAAATTCGTCATCCTGGATCAGCAAACGGTGCTCACGGGAAGTTACAACTGGACACTGGAATCAGAAGACGAGAACCACGAGAATCTCCTTATCCTTCGGGACGCGCACCCGGTCGAGGCTTACACCCGAGAGTTTGAAGCCTTGTGGTCGGGCGCGGCCCGGGATGATTCGTAGGAGTCTATGACGACCAAGGAAACTGAAGAAAACAGGACAGGACGCCCGGAGGAATATGAGCTTTACATCATGCGGCACGGCATCGCGGTGATGCGCGCCCCTACCACCGTGATGGACGATGCCAAGCGGCCACTTACACCCGACGGTAAGCAGAAGATGCGCGAGATCGCCGCGGGGCTGGTCCGCGCGGGATTGGAAGCCGATTGGATTGTCTCCAGCCCGCTCGTGCGCGCCGTGGAGACCGCAGAGATTGTAGCGGACGCGCAAAGTTCCAAGCCTCCCTTGGACTTCTGCGATGCTCTGCGTCCCGGCGGGGACCCGGAAGCGCTGATCACCTTTCTCGCCAAACGCTCCAACCGCCGGCGCGTTCTGGTGGTGGGCCACGAGCCTGATTTGGGTGAACTGGCCGCGCGGCTGATCGGCGCCGGGCGCAATGTCAACATGCCCTTCAAGAAAGGTGGCTGCTGCCTGATCACCTTCAGTGTTTTCCCCCCGAAATCACCGGGCCGCCTCGTGTGGTGGTTAACCCCTCGCGTTATGCGCAAACTGGCTTAAAAACAATTTCTCAACAGCGAATCTCGCCCATTCCATCGCGCAACACCGACGATGGGGCACCTTTTTCTTTGGGCATTTTGTCAGATATTTTTGGGTCCTGTGACCATTCCCCGCGCCGGACGGCGAGCAATTTGCCCCGTTCGGGTTCAGGACGGGGCAGGGTTACCCAACCCCGGCTCACAAACTCGATGCCTTCGTGCAGAAGGCGGAGGACGTGCATCGCGGCTTTCACGTCATAGCCGAATTGCTTTTCGAGTTCCGGCCGCTGGCCGTGTTTTCCACGGCCTTGGTCGCCCGTCATCCGGCGAAGCTGGGCATCGGCATAGCCCCTGTATTTGTGCGCGTGGGCTTGGGCGAAAAACAAGTTTCGCGAAGCGATCACCCCGCTCCAAAAGACCTCATTGCTATCGGCTGGCGTAAGGAGCATGTGTAGGATTGTGGGGTTGTCGGCTGCGGCCAGTCGTGCGAATCTTCGTAGCGAGTAGCAGATTACATCCACATCTCCTGCCTGATTGCGCACGCTGTCCGGCGCCGTGGACGTGACGAAATGCGGGAATCCCTCCCAGAAACAACATTCCGGCGTTTCAATATAGATTCCATAAATGTCGTGGTCGTCCTTGCCTTCAAGCTTCACGCCATGAAGCTGCGAGCCCCCTACCAGGCGGATATTCTGGCAAAGGTGAAACGATGAGATTAGACGCTGCCTACTGCCTTCTGCTTACTGCCTATTCTCTCTCAATTTGATGGCTAGGCCTTCGCAGCTCCTCTCATTCCCAGGCCGCCGCCGGAATCAAGCTGCCGTTGCGCAGGAGGTAATTTATGGCCGTCTCCCAGCTCTGCATCTTGCTTTTGAACCATTCGGGGGTGTAACGATCGAGCACGGCGTTCCCCGCCGGAGAAAGGCCGGTGTAGAGATAGCGAATGCGTGCGCTCGTCTTGCCGCCGGGAGCGGGGTCAAGCGCGATCCTAATCTGTGTCGCGATCCTGCCAGGCTCGATCCAGACAAAGGCTATCGTGAACGCTGCGGGATCGTAGTGCGTTACCATCCAGAGCGTCTCCGGGCCCGCGTCATTAGGCGTGGAGAACACGCACCCATCCTCGGCTAGGCCCGATTCTGAGTAGATCAGGCGGTATTGCCATCCGGGCACCCAATCCGCTTCCCGCACCGGGCAGAGCAATGGAAACACCTTTTCCGGCGGCGCATCGTTGGTCTGAGTGTATTCATGACTTACTCGCTTGGCCTCGAACGTTGACATAAGTTTCTCCAACAGTGGTGTGAGTTCCTTCCAAAAACAAAAAGGCCCGATCGCAAAGTGCGATCGAGCCTGCATCCTTAAGGTCTATATGCCACGGCGGCTGGCGTTATTCCTCGGTCGGTTTAAGAAACTCCAGGCACCGATTGTACTCTACCGTCAACCGGAGCTGCCCAGCCGCGGCCTTCCATCTGGCGCGCTTGGCAGGGCTTTGCAACCTAAGTAATTGCGCAGCGCCTCTTAAAGCTTCGTTAAGCCTCGGCTTCTCGAGTCTTGGCGGCCAGCATCAGGCAGAAGTCCGAAAGATCCAGAGTCGCCTGCAAGCGCTCGGCAGGAGTGAGCTTCACCAGATCGGCGGCATCTTGCCGCTTCGGTCGCTCGCGCAACGCCGAGTGGTTCTTGTTTCTCCGCTGGTTCGGCATAGAGCTTTTCTCCCCGCCATCTTATGCGACATGGCTAGCAAAAGCAAAAGGGGCGCACATTGTGCGCCCCTCGTCTCTTGCTGTCGACTGTCAACTGTCGACTTAAATTAATCCCGGCGACGACCGACTCTCCCACGCAGTTACCCGCGCAGTACCATGGGCCCTGGAGGGCTTAACTACCGTGTTCGGGATGGGAACGGGTGTGACCCCTCCGGTATGATCGCCGGAAAATTGTTGAAGAAAACCGTCCGTTGTCCTTTGCCAGTTGTCCGTTGCCCGAGCAACTTAGCTCTGTGTTGTTTGCAACGGACCACTGACCAGGGACTAAAGACAGTCTTCTTTCTGAATAGTGTGGCGTCGTTCCAAGAAAAGGCGGACTGTCAACTGTGAACTGTTGACTGTCGACTGCTTTTGATGCACTGAGCAGATATATGGTCAAGCCGAACGGGCGATTAGGACCGGTAAGCTAAACCCATTACTGAGCTTACACACCCGGCCTATATACGCGGTAGTCTTCCGCGGCCCTTCAAAGGGATTGCGTTCGTGTAGCACGCGAACGCGCGCCCTTGGGAGATCGGATCTTGGGGCGTGCTTCCCGCTTAGATGCTTTCAGCGGTTATCACTTCCAGACTTCGCTACCCAGCCGTGCCACGGGCGTGACAG
>Ga0326727_10001221_pt1 | contig 97712 bp, 83 predicted proteins | sample MB2enrmetagenome_FD_207643 | JGI IMG/M metagenome (GOLD analysis project Ga0326727, IMG submission 207643) | Lab enriched peat soil microbial communities from McLean, Ithaca, NY, United States - MB29MY | ecosystem: Environmental > Terrestrial > Soil > Wetlands > Peat | place: USA: New York... | reverse complement strand
ACGTTGAAAGTAATGCCCATCTGGAGCAGCTCGCGTTCCGCGGCCTGCTGCCGGTTCAGGATCTCCCCTTCCGGCATGGACTTGATGCTCGCCATCAGCCCGCGGGCAACGGCGCGCGGCTCACCCTCCCGAACAAACATCTCGTCGTAAAAGCGGCCGACTTCATAATCGTCAAATCGCATGCCCCCTGGCTGCACTGGGGGGCTGGCTGCGGGTGGAGTCACCAATCGTGAGGCTCGCTCCAGGAGCAAAGTCTCATTTCCATTCGTGTTGCGCATAATGCTTCCCTTTGGTCAAAAATGGCAGATTATCCACAATTCCCCGGCGGGGTATAAAAGTCGGTGTCCCGGATAGGGATCTCAATCCACCATGTGCTGAAGCCTCCACCGGCGCCTACAAGCGCTGCAACTTGGTTGCCGTGGGTTTCCATCCGCCACATGCTGAATCCCGTGTCGGCCCGTGCAAGCGCTGCAACCCGGTTGTCGTGGGTCTCTGTCCCACAATGATTGAACCCCGCACCGGGACACCGAAATTCTGTCTTCCGAACCCCAACATAACTGGCCTGCTGAACATTCATTATTTGTTTCGGTCCGTTTTATCTGCCGCCTGGACTGCCGGTGAATCGTCCTTCCAGCCCGCTCACCGAGAATCCTGTGATGGGCGCAAGGATATTCGAGAAGCCTGCAACTCGAACAGTCTGAGAAAACAGAATTTTTGTGTCAGGGGATTCCCGGACAAAAAGCGCGTGGGAGATTGGGGCGTTACCCGGCCAGCGGGCCGGGAGGGTCCTCGTCGTTCAACCAGCCTTGCCGTAAAGCGTATTTGACAAGCTGCGCGCGGCTGCGCAGGCCGAGTTTTTCCGCAATTCGAACTCTGTAAGTCTCGACAGTCTTGACACTCACGTTCAGTTGATCGGCCGCTTCCTTGTTGCTGTAACCCCAGGCGACCAGTCTCAAGACTTCCTTTTCCCGGTCGCTGATCTGCGCATGGCTGGTTTCCCGGCTGGCGGACGGGCCTGTCGCCAGCCGTGCCAGCGCTTTGGCGGCCAGGGCTGGTTCGAAATACACCTGCCCCCGGGCGGCCATGCTGATGGCCTGAACCAACGCGTCGCCCGCGGAACGCTTGAGGACATAGCCGGCGGCCCCGGCTTTGCACAACTGGGCCAGGTAGCTCTCGTCTTCATGCGCGGTGAGCACCACGACCTTGATGGCCGGATGTCTGGTCCTCAGCAACCCGGTCGCCTGCAATCCGTTGAGTTCGGGCATGGAAAGGTCCATCACCACCACATCCGGCTTGAGCTCGCCAGCCTTATCAAGCACTTCCTTGCCGCTGGCGGCTTCGCCGACAACATGCATGCCGGGCTGGCTGTCAAGCAGGCTTCTGAGCCCCTCGCGCAGCATCTTATGGTCATCGGCCAGCAGTATCCTCAATTTCTTCATAATTGACAATTAGCCCCGGCCTTCCGCCCCCGGCTCGAGCGGCAAACGGGCGAACACCGCCGCGCCAGCCCCCGGGGCAGACTCGATGCTCAAGGTGCCGCCCGCCTGCCTGACTCGTTCCTGCATCCCCAGCACACCTAATTTGCCCGGGCCGGCGGGCGCCGCCCCCACTCCTTGGGCGTCGAACCCCCGTCCATCGTCCTCCACGATGAGCAAGGCAAAGCCGGGCCGCCGTTCGACCAGCACACTGACGCGCTTGGCCTGGGCGTGGCGGGCCACATTGGTCAACGCTTCCTGGGCGATGCGGTAAAGGATGGTTTCAAACTCCCGCGGCAGGCGGTTGGTCCCCAAATCCCTGCTGGTATGCAAGTCCACAGGCACTCCCGTGTTCCGGGCCCATTCGTCGGTATAGCGCTGCAACGCCCGATCCAACCCCAAGTCGTCCAGCACAGAGGGCCGGAGTTCCCAGGCCAGACGGTGGACGTCGGACATAAGGTTTTCCGCCAGCTTCTCCAGTTTGCTGAGATTCTCTCCCACCTCTTGGGCAAAAGGACCTTGCTGGCGCAGGTTCTGAAGCCCCAGCTTGAGGGCCGTCAGATCCTGTCCAAGGCGGTCGTGCAATTCCCGCGAGATGCGCCCCCGCTCGGTTTCCTGGGCCTCGGACAAGCGGCGTCGCACCAACTGTTGCTCCTCCTCGGCGCGTTGGCGCTGGAGAATTTCACCCTGCAGCACCTCATTGAGCGCTGAAAGCTCGGCGGTGCGCTCCCGGACTTTTTCCGCAAGCTGGGCTTGTTCCCGTTGCAGCGCCGCTTCAGCCTGTTTAAGCGCCTCTTCGCTTTGCTTTCGCTCGATGGCGTAGCGGATTGAACGGGCGGTTTGCCGTCCATAAGACTGCCCTTTGATGAGATAGTCCTGGATGCCGTGGCGCACGGCTTCCAGACCAACCGCTTCATCCTCAATGCTGGTCATGACGACAATGGGCAAGGCGGGGGCTTCCGCCCGCGCGCGGAGAAAGGTCTCCCGGCCCGAGCTGTCGGGCAGCGTCAGGTCCAAAATCGCCACGTCAAAGTTCGCCTGATGCGCCTGCCTCATCGCTTCCGCCAAAGTCTCGACATGTGTAAACTCAAAATGGCCGAAGCCGCCCTGCGCCAGCGATTCCTCCACCAGCGCCGCGTCCGACGGACTGTCCTCCACCAGAAGAACTTTCACTCGGCTTGTCATGTGAACACAATGTCAACTGGCATTTCGCGCGGCGTGTCAGTCTTTCGAATCGGGCGGAACGGCCTGAGCGGACTGGGCTCCATCCGGCAGGGTCACCAACATCAGCCAGAACGATTCAATGGAATGGACGACGTTCAGAAATTGCTCGAAATCCACCGGCTTGGTGATATAACAGTTAGCGTGCTGTTTATAGGCCTGGAGCACGTCCTGCTCCGCGCGGGAAGTGGTCAGCACCACCACGGGAATCGTCTTGAGACTGTCATCCATTTTGATTTCGGCCAGGACTTCGCGTCCGTCCTTGCGCGGGAGATTCAGGTCCAGCAGGATGAGATCAGGCCGGGGTGCCCCGCCAAATTTCCCCTGGCGCCGGAGGAATTCGAGAGCCTGCACCCCGTCCTCGACGATGCTAAGATGATTGCGGACTTTGGCCTCTGTGAGGGCCTCGACAGTGATCTCTGTATCGCTGGGACTGTCTTCGACCAGCAGGATTTCAACGGGGTGACCTTTCATTGTTGTCATAGGTTATGTTTGTTTTGCAGTGGAGGTTTCCGGCAGTGAGAAGAAGAAAGTCGAGCCTTGCCCGGGCTGGGATTCGACCCAGATGTCGCCGTGGTGGCGCTCGACCATTTTCTTGCAGATGGCCAGGCCGATGCCGGTGCCTGGATAATACTTGCGCGTATGCAAGCGCTGAAAAATCTGGAAAATACGTTCGAAATACTGCGGTTCGATGCCAATCCCGTTGTCGCGCACCGAGAAGACCCACCGGCCCGGCTCCTTCCGGGCGCCCACTTGGATTTCCGGCGGGCGCTCGCTGCGAAATTTAATCGCGTTGCCGATGAGATTCTGAAAGAGCTGCATCATCTGGGTGGCGTCCACGGTCAGCATCGGCAAGGCATCGCGAGTGACTTTGGCCTGCGTGCTCTTGATGCCGGCCTGGAGGTTGTGCAACGCCTCGTCCAGGATGGCATCGAGATTGGCGGGCGAGAAGGCCCCGCCATGAGTGCCCACTCGCGAAAAGGCCAGCAGATCGTTGATCAACCGCTCCATGCGGCAGGCGCCTTCGACCGCGCCGTTGATATATTCGAGCGCCTTCGGGTCCACATTTTGCGGGAAGCGGCGTTGCAACAGTTTCACATAACCGTCCACTGCCCGCAGCGGCTCCTGCATGTCGTGCGAGGCAATGTAGGCGAACTGTTCGAGATCGCGGTTGGAGCGCTTTACTTCCTCGGCGGTCAACTGAAGGGCGGCCTGCGCCCGCTTCCGCTCGATGGCCGTCACCACCAGATCAGCCACCGTTTTCATGAAGGATAAATCCTCCTCAGTGAAGTCCTTGCGCGTGCGGGTGCCAAAAGCGAGGGTTCCGAGGAACAGGCCGGCGACCGTCAGCGGATGGCAGGCATAAGCCTGCATTCCATATTGCTTGATCCAGACGGTTCGCGGATCGGGTGTTTCCTGAATGTTCCGGATGACCAGACGGCACCCGTCTCGAGCAGCGCATCCGCAGTGGGCGACGCAGCAGTCAAACCATTGGATCTTCTCGATCTCCGATTGCGCGAGGCCGGCGCAAGCATTGAGGCGAAGGCGCTGCTGCTTTTCGTCCAGCAGGAAATTGAAGAAGACCTGGCAATCGAGGAATTTGAGCACTTTTCCGCATAGCTCGTCCACCACGCGTTGCGGGTCATCGCTGTTGAGCAGCCGGCTGGCCGCTTCGGCGAGCAGCGCGATGCGCCGTTCCGCCCGCTTCCGCTCAGTAATATCGCGGACAATCTTTGAGAATCCGACGATCCGCCCCCCGCCATCCTTGAGGGGCGAAATGGTCACCGACACATCCAGGCTGCGCCCATCTTTGGCCAATCGGACTGTCTCAAAGTGATCCACCCGTTCGCCGGCCTGCAGGCGCTCCGTGATTGGGTCTTCTTCCTCCTGCCGTTCAGGAGGCAGGAGCAACCTGATTGAACGGCCAATCACCTCCTCTGGCCGATAACCGAACAGCCGCTGGGCTCCGACGTTCCAACTGGTGATGGTTCCTCCCAGATCTTTGGAAAGGATGGCGTCATCGGACCACTCGACGATGGCGGCCAACTGGGCGGACGCCTCTTCCGCCCGCTTGCGCTGGGTGATTTCTTTCTTGAGTTGCTCGTTGGACCGGCCGAGTTCCTCCGTGCGGGCAGCCACCATCTCCTGCAAGTGGTCGCGATGATGGCGCACGTCGGCTTCGGCTTTCGTGCGCCGTTTGTTCTCCTGCTTGAGAGAGAGAAAGACCGTGACCAGCATGAGGAAGGCGAGAACGCCGCCAGCCAACAGGGCTTGGAGGGTTTTGCCAGCCTCGGCCCTCTTTGCCGCGGCCCGCTGTTGCAGCAGCCGATCCTCATCCTCCCGGGCCTCGGCCACTCGCTTGCGAATTTGGTCCATGAGAGTGTTGCCTTTGTCCGTGGTCACGACCTCAAGGGCGGCTTGCAAGCCCTGGCTGCGCCGCAATTCCACGGTTTGCTTCAGTTCAGCGATCTTCTGCATCGTCAGGGTTTCGATGCCAGCCAGACGTTCCTGCAGGGCGGCGTTGTCCCGGGCAAGTTGCTTCAAGTTGGCCAGGTTGCTCTGCATCAAGCCGAGCGCGGCTTGGTAAGGCTCCAGGTATTTCTCCTTCCCGGTGAGCAGGTAGCCGCGCTGGCCGGTTTCCGCGTCCTTTAGAGCAGAGAGCAACCTCTCCAGTTCCTGAATCACGACGCGGGAATGCGTTTCCAATTCATCGGCTTTGGCCACGGCCCGCAGGTTCCAAGCGGATTGCCATCCAGCCGCCGCCAGGATGGCCAGAGACACCACCATTCCGGCGTTGAGCAGCAAAGCCCGCCCGGATGAGCGGGACGGCGTTCCCGTATGTTCGCTTACACCAGCCTCCGTCTCATACGGCTCGGCTTGTTGCCGCGCGGAGCGGTAGAGTCCCGCGACCACACTCATGAACACGCCCATGCCCGTGAAAAGAGCGATGCCGACGGCGTCGGAGAGGGCCGCCATGGCGAACGACCCCACCGGGGGCAAAATGAAATAATCCGCCGCCAGGGCTGCAGCCACCGTGGCGAAGAGACCCGGCCCAACGCCCCCGATCAGGGCCGACAGCATGACGGCCGGATAAAAAGTGATGTAAGTGGGCAAAGTGCCGCCCGCCAGCCGTCCCAGCCCCCTGTGGACAAGCAAGGCCACAATAACCGCCATCAGCGCCAATCCATACCGGGCCAGCCAATGGTTTTTAAAGTTCATCTTCGTGGGCAGACTTTACGTGAACTCGAACATCTTATCCTGCAAGCTGCCGGAAGCAAGCATCGATTTTATGCGGGAAGGTCTCACTGGTGGCCCGCGGAATTTTTCATGGCCTCGGCATACGGTTTGCCGTCCACAAAAACCTGCTTGATGCTCGCGCGCCCGGAGGCGGACACGGCCGCCTGCACCGTGAGCTTGCTGGCCGAATTGCCAGCGCCTTCGGCGACAAAATAATTTTCGATGCCGTAGGAGACGCGGATCGAACTGGCCGTGTTCCACCCGTCGTAGGTGCTTTTGCCGCGCAACAACACCTCGCCCGCCGCCGGCATGAACTCGTTGGTGCCGGCGCGCGTGACTTCATAAAATCCGTTCGTTCCCGGCGCAAGCGCGACGAAAATGTTTGCGCCAGCGGGCAAAACTTTCGCCAGCGGCGGTGAAAACAGTTTTGTCGGCACGTTGCTGATTTTGTAATTCAACATCAAATAGTCGCCGCGCAGCAGGTCGCGCGGGTCCCCGCGGCGGGTTTCCAGCAGGATGATCTTGCCGGCGGCCAGCGCGCGTTCCTCCACAACGACCGTTCCGAGCAGCCACGCGGTTTGAAGGGCGAGGACGAGGATGAGTAGTTTTAGCTTCATGGCACAATCCGTTTCATCACACATTTTATTTCAGATATCCCTCCAGACGCCTGACAAGCAGTTGGTCGCAACGGTCGCTGGAAATGATCCCGATGCCCTGGTAATCGGGATGATGCGAGTTTTGCATGTCCACAATCACCCACTCGCCCTTGCGGTCGCACACGACAAAATGCACGAAACCCTGCTCCGAGTTTTGCGGATTGAATACGTAGTCTGCGTAAAGAGCGTAGTCGGTCGCAGGTGGATTGGCCCGGACAAAACCCCGGAACTCGCGCGCCAGATTCCACAGCCCCTTTAGCTCGTTCGGGTCGGCCAGCGAAGTTTTGAGGAGAATCGTCTGTTCGGCTTGGACGGCTTTGCACAAGCCCGCTTGATTGAGCAGCCGCACGATGTTGGCCGCACTGGGGATGCTGTTCTTGTTCCCGCCAATCCGCGCGGGATAAACCAGCAGCGTCGCGCTGGGCAGCACTTGTTTCATCGTCTTCTGGCGTTCGGGAAGGGCCGCCCTTTCATTCTCGGAAGGCAGGCCGCTCCGCTGATCCATGATGGCCGACATCTTGCCCGGTTTGGCCGCCTTGGCTGTCTCTTCATTGAGGCCGAGTTGCGGACTCAGCCGTTCGACGAGCAGAACGGACAAGGTCATAGGTTCGCGCAATTCCAATTTCTGGAACGCTTCGTCCTGCGGCGTCTGACGGTCCGTCCAGACTACCGCGCCAGTTTGATCCACGACGACCGCGCGCAGTTCATTCAACCCGGTTTGACGATTGCCATTGTATTCGGCATAAAGCGCGTGGCCGGTGGTGATCGGATTTGTCTTCACAAACGCACCAACGGCAGCGGCCAAACTTTCCAAATTCGTTTCAGCCGGTGTGAACGGGGTTTTCCCAAGCTCAATGTTTCTCAATCCCTGCTGTTCGAGAAGAAGGCCGACGACCTCAGTCACGCGATCCCAGGGTTTCCCCGCCAGGCGCACGGGGAGGATGGTCAGCGAGGCGTCCGGCCCTTTGGATTTCATCAACTCCAGCCGCTTCTGCCGCTCCGGCGCAATGCCGGCTTGTGGCGCGGCGGCAACCGGAAAACGACAAACGCATACCGCGAGCAGGACCATCGACATCGGCATGGCCGCCGCGCGGAACGAACGCATTGCTGTGATTGGATTTTTCATGGTGTTGCTCCTGTATTTTGCGAATTGATTCGTTTCATAAATGCCCGGCGCTTTTTTTCGAGATAAACGCCGAACACAATCAGAAAAATGCCCGAAATCAAAAACATCACGCCTGTCCGCGCCATCGAACCGAACAAATCACAGTAGGCCGCCAGGATGTCGAGCGCGATGAACACCACGCCGAGATTCACCACGAACGGCGAGCGCTCCTGAAGGCCAACCTGGATTTGCAACAGGCAAAACACAAACAGCGCGAGCGTGCCGGCGAGATAGCTCCATGACACGCCCCAAAAATAATATCGCGGCCCGCTGGCAGGACCCGATTGCCAGCAGCCGAACCAGACTGTCGCCATGAGAATCGTCATCCCGCCAAGCGCGGCCAGCCACGTCAAACGCCATTGCCGCGTGAGCGCGGCGAGATTCTTCATGCCTGCCGCCGAAAGCAAAAGCGCGAAGGCGCTGAGCGCAGGGAAAAACCATTGGCAGTCTTCGGAATTTTCCCAGCCGAAGAATCCTTTCCACGCCAGCGGATAGACGAAAATCAAAAAGGCGGGCAGGCCGAGTGTCTCGGTCACTCCGGCAAATTCAGAAAATCTCGTGCCACGCAAACAATAACCCGCGCCGAGATAGACCAGTCCAAGCAGCGCATAGAGCAACATCTGCCGTTCCGACTGGCAATAAATCCAGCCGTTGCGTTCGTTGACTTCGAGACCGAACCAGACTCCAAACGCGAGCAGCAGCAAAACAAGTTGCGCCTTCGACCGCAGCAGCCACGGCAGCGCGGCGATGCCGATCCACCAAAGCAGAAACACATTCGGCGGGCGCGAGACCAGGTTGTAAATCTGTCCGAGCAGGGCGATGTTCGCCAGGAACAGGCAGGAGCCGGCCAGGTGCAGCGCCTCGCCGGTCTGGCGGTATTTTCCCTGCGCTTCGCGCAGCCACCAGCCGCCGCCGTGCGCGCCAAGCATCAGCAAAATTCCAACAGCGATTTTCACGCCGCGCGGAATTTCGCTCCAATGCGCGGAAATCAGCAGGACAATTCCCGCCGCGATGAGCACCGCGCCGAAGATGGAAACGATGGCCAGGAATTTATTGCCGCCATCCTCCTTGAGATGGAAGTGCCCGATGATTTGCCGCTGCTGCTCATCGGTGATAAGGCCGGCGTCATGAAGTTTCTGAATATCGGTGCTTCTCATGTTCTTTTCCGGGTCGTAATGGTATTTTGAACCGAGTCATTGCAACAATCATTTTGAATTTCACGCCGGGAACATTTGTTCCCGCCCCGCCCCACGCCGGCCAAAGTTTGGCGATGTTTTCAACATGCGTTTGAATTGCGCGCGGCGTTGCCGGGTTTCCCCGCTGGAATACAGTTGCTGAACCAAGCCAAGAAAACCGTTTTGCAGTTCGGCGACGCTCATGTTCTTCGGTTGAAAGTTAATGTCGAACAGCGTGCAAAGCTCCCATGCCTTGTCGCGGATGATGCGGCCCTCCTGCCGAAGGCGGTGAAAAAGCGGCGTGCCGGGGAACGGGGTGAGGAATGTGACCTGCACCTCATAAAGGCCGGAGTCGCGCACGAACGCGAGCACGTCGTCGAAAACGTCTGGCGTGTCGGCGTCCAGGCCAAGAATGAAGCAGCCGTTGACGGTGATGCCGTGGGACTGGATTTTTGCGATGGCGGCTTTGTATCCGTCGTGATGGCTGGCTTTCCAATTGTTCTTCAACTCGATGCCGTCAAGACTGGCGCGGCGGGGGCTTTCAAGACCGATGAGAACCTGTTGACAGCCGGAGTCGCGGATGAGGCCGAGCAGTTCGTCGTCCTGGGCCACGCGCACATCCGCCTCGGTGAACCAGCGGACGTTTTCCCTGGAGAGTTCGCGCAACAGTTTTTTGTAGTGTTCGGGATGGACGAAGCTGTTGTCGTCGGCAAACTCGATGAACGGGCGCGGCCAGATTTTTTTGATCGCGCGGATTTCGGCGATGACTTTTTCCACCGGCTTGACCTTGTAGCGCGGCGTCAGCAAAATCGAACTGGCGCAAAATTCGCATTGGTGCGGGCAGCCGCGGCTGGTTTGGACGGTGAGGCGGTTGTATTTTTCAGGGTCCAACAATTCAAAGCGCGGCATCGGCGCGTCGGCAAGATCGAACCGGCCGGGAGGCTTGGCGGCATAGAATGGCTTGAGGTTGCCGCTCTCGAAGTCGCGCAGCACCTCAGGCCAGAGCGGTTCCCCCTCGCTGATGACGACGCTGTTGCAATGTTCCCTGGCTTCCTCCGGCAAGGAACTGACGGTGATGCCGCCCATGACCACCATGATTCCGTTGGCGCGGAAATAATCCGCGACTTGGTAAGCCTCCTTCAACTGCGCCGTAAACGTGCTGATGGCGACGAGATCGAAATGCGCCGGCAGTTCGGACAGTTTTTTCAAGTCGTCGATTTCGTGGTACTCAACATCGAATTTCTCCGGCGTCAATCCGGCCAGTGTGAGCAGGCCAAGGCTGGGGAGCGAGGCGATGATTTTGTTGCGGTCCACGAAGCCGGGCAGCGTGAGGCCGAGTTTGGTGAGCGCTTCGTTGTGGGCGCGTACACCGCTCATGGCGATGAAACCGATGCGTCTTTTTTGGTTCATAATTTTGCAACCTCCATCAGGGTCAAGAGTCCGCCGGTGATCAGGCTGATTACCGGCACGGCAAACAACATCCGGGCTTTCGGGAAATGCGCCATGACCAGGCAGCAAAGCGGCATCGCAATCGCGCCAACCATGAACGCCAGCGAGGCGAAGCGGATGAGCGCGCCCGCCAGCAAAAAGTTTTGCACGGTCAGGCAAAACAGCACATTGACCGCGCCGAGGCCGAAGAAGGAAATGTGGCCGAGCCGATACATCCGGCGTTTGAAACTGCCGTAGCCGCCAAGCCAGTCTTCGCCGTGAAAAAACAGGCCAAGCACCATGCCGGAGACAAAGCCAAGCAGAATCCAGAGCCAGGCAAGGGCGAGATTTGCATTAGATTTCATTTGATTGCCGTTTTTTTACATGATAGGGACTCATACCATGAATCTGGCCAAAGAAAAGTATTACCGGAACCTGTTCAGCATCGCCGCCGTTTACGACGTTCTCCTCGGGATCACGTTCACCTTTTTCCCCGCCCGCGCTTTTGCCCTGCTGGGCATTAGTGAAAAACTGCCGGCCTTTGGCGGTTATCTCACGCTGTTGGGCGCGTTCGTGCTGGTCATCGGCATCGCGTACTTCCTGATTGCGCGGGGTGATTTGCAGCGGAACGCGGATTTGATCCTCGTCGGCACGCTTTACAAACTGGCCTATTCGGCGACGGCGTTCTATTACTGGTCGCAGGGAAACCTTCCGCACATCGCCTTCGCCCTCCTGTTCGGCGTGGCGGATGCGGTGTTTTTTGTTCTGATGGCCGAGTGTTGCTGGTTCTTGAAAAAGGAGGGCAAAAGTTGAAACCGTTTGCCGCCGGCTGTCCGTGACCGGGCTGGTTTTATGAAATTGTTTCGCCGCGACGAGTTTCATGTTTCCATTGTTTTCTTGTCCGCAGATTAACACCGCTTGCGGGAGCGGCGTTAATTGATAATACTTTCGCCAACATCGTTTGGCTCAATGAACGTCCATCACCTTGAACTGTTTTATTACGTCGCCAGGCACGGCGGCATTATGCCGGCGGTGCGGAACATTCCCTACGGCATCCAGCAGCCGGCGGTGAGCGCCCAGGTGGCGCAACTGGAAGAATTCCTGGGGGTGACACTTTTTCAGCGCCGGCCATTCGCGCTGACGCCGGAGGGGGACAAACTTTACGAGTTTATCCGTCCGTTTTTTTCCAACCTTGACAAGATGGCGGCCGAATTTCAGGGCGGGCAGGCGCGGCATTTCCGGATCGGCGCCTCGACGATTGTGCTCCGCGACCATCTGCCGCAGTTGCTGCAAAGTGTGCGCAAAAAATTTTCCGGCCTGAAGATTTCGCTGCGCGACGGTTATCAGGCGCAACTTGAGACGCTGCTGCAACAGAACGAGGTGGATTTGGTCATCACAGTGATCGAGCGAAAAACGTCGGCGGGATTGCATTCGCTGGTGTTGATGGAACTGCCGCTGGTTTTGCTGGTGGGAAAAGACAGCCGCATAAAATCGGCGGACGAATTATGGCGGCGCGACAAGATTGACGAAACGCTCATCTGCCTGCCGGCGGGCGAAACGCTTTCAAAAAATTTTCAGGCGCAACTCAACAAGCTTGGCGTGGAGTGGTTTCCAACCATCGAGGCCAGTTCGACGGACATGATTGAAATTTACGTGGCCGGCGGACTCGGCGCCGGTTTGTCAGTGGCAGTTCCAAAGAAAACGCTTTCGCCGAAAGTGCGCGCGCTGCCGCTGCCGGAATTTCCGCCGGTGCTGATCGGCGCGTTGTGGCGCGGCAAGACGACGCCCTTGCTGGCGGCATTTCTGGAGGAAGCCAGGGCGCAGGCGCATCGGTTGATTTAGGACTGGGAGCCGCCCCAAAAACCGGGATGCGCCCGCCTTGACAACCGCTTCGCCCGCCTAATCCAGACGCGGTCGCGTTTGCGTTGGTACCCGGGCGCGTGGCGGTCATCGCTGATCGCCTCCCGGAATTCGGCCGCGGCCAGTTCCGGCTGGTTTGTCGCCAAATACAATTCGCCCAATTGCACCCGGGCACGGGCGTAAGTATGGTCCTGCAGCACTTGCTTCCAAACTGCGATGGCATTGTCGGTTTCGCCCAGCGATGCCAGCGTTTCGGCATAGGCCATGAGCGAATGGCCATAATCGTGACTGGGATGCTCCGCGCAGACTTGCTGCAAAATCGGACGCGCCTCCCCTGCCCTTTTCTGCCGCAGCAGGCATTGCCCCAAATGCGCGCGCGCGTCGATGTCCTGAGCCTCGCGTTCGAGCGACGCCCGATAGCACTCTTCGGCCCTGCTTAAATTCCCCTTTTGAAAATAAATGTCCCCCAACTCCAGGTAATGATGGGCTTTGTCAAGATTATGAATCAGGTCCTCCAACTCCTTGATCCTGCGCCGGCTGGATGCCCCCGGCAGTTCGAACCCCCGCGTGGCCGACGCCGCCGCGCGGTACACCAAAAAAAAGTAAAACAGCGTCGTAAGCCCTGGAAACAAAAACATGAACACCGCCCAAAGCCATTCCCCGCGCCGAATGGCATCGACCAGCATCCACAGCCAGAAAAGGAACGCCACAATCCCAACCCATGGATTGCTGTATAAATAATAAAGTATGCCGGGCATGTTTCGTGCCCGGCGAAATTATGGCCAAATCAGGACTTAGGCAACGCGGAATCTTCCGGCGGCTTCGTCAAAAACGCCGTGTCGAAAGAACTGGATTCCGGCATCGGAATGACATCGACCGCCACGTCCATGGAATGTTCACCGCTGCCGATGATGATCCCGCGAATCGGGCTGACGTCGCTGTAATCGCGGCCCCAGGCGATCGTGATATGGCGGTTGGACACCAGCAAATTATTGGTCGGGTCCACATCCACCCATCCCGTGCCGGGACAATGGAAGGAGACCCAGGCATGGGAAGCATCCGCGCCAGCCAGCCGGGGTTTTCCCGGCGGCGGCTCCGTCTCCAGATAGCCGCTGACGTAACGGGCGGCAATGCCCATGGCGCGCAAGCAACCGATTTTCAGTTGCGCAAAATCCTGGCAGACGCCGCGGCGGGTCCGGAATACTTCCAGCAGCGGCGTGGCCACGCCGGTCGCGTGCGGATCGAATTTAAAATCGGCATGCATTCGCCCGGTCAAATCGAGCACCGACTCCAGCAGGGGACGGTCCGGGGGAAAGGAAGGGGCCGCGTAAGCGCCAAACTCGGGCAGCTTTTTGATCAGTGGCGAGGCGTAAGTGAATTCGCGGGTTTGCAGGAACGTTTCCTGATCGCCGTCCGGGCGGATGTCCCGCGCCGTTTCCCAGGCCGGACTTTGCGCCGGGACTGGCGGCGTCGGGGCGGTGACCTCCACCTGGCTGCGCGAGGTGATGACCAGCCTTTTGTGCGACCCCTCAATGGTGACGAAAGTCATTGGATTGCCAAAATAGTCTCGATGTGCGCACAGCACGTCCGGACGCGGTTCGATTTGCAGTTCGTTGCGCAGGCACCGTTGCCTCGGCAGCTCGCGCGGCTGCAACCGCAACAAGTGATGCGAAAGGGAAACAACGCCTCCGTAGTGGTAGGTGGTTGTATGAGTCAGGCGGTAGATCATGGCGTCAGCTCACGGTGGCCACCGTGTGGCTGAAATAACGGTTGGTGAACTCATGGCCCAGCGCGGTCAACTCCTCCAGGCAATGAGTCAATAATAAATCGAGCGCGCCGCCGGCGCCGGTCGCGGGCGGCTGGCCCAGGATCATGCCGGCGCCGTCGCGCAACGCGGCCGAAAGCGCCGCCACGCGCCTTTCCTCGTTCTCATGGAAAAGGTCCGCCTCCCGCGGGAAATGCCGGGCGTGTTCGCGCAGGGCCGCCAACTGGAAGGCCAGCGAGCGCGGATTGCCTTCATCCAAAAGCAACAATTCCAGCACGGACGAAAGCTGCACTCCGGCGAAGTAGCGCCGGCGATAGGTCATCAAACTGTCGGAAATTTCCAGGAGCGGTTCGAGCAGGGCGCTGCTTTGGATCTCCGGGCAGAGGCCGGCCCTGAACCACTGCACAATGCGGGTCGCCCGTTCCAGCCTTCGCCCAAACTCAAGGAAGCGCCAGCCCAGGCCGCAGGTCATGTTCTCCATTTCCATTCCGCTGAACGCCGACAGGTCAATTATAATCATGTTCAGCAGATCCAGGGCGTCCGCCAGCCGCCGCCGCTGCTGCCGGCTCCGCCCGTCGATTTTGAGCTTGTTGAGAATCGACCAGGTGTCGGAGGAGAACCGGTCGCGCGTGACCGAGACGATGCCGCGCACCCGGTTGAGGATTTGCCGCGGGCTGCCGGCGCGGTCCTCCTTGTCGAGGAGGGCAAGAATCTCCAGTTCCAAGTCACGGGCCGGGAAGCGCTCGCGGAAACGGGCCGGCAACATGTCCAATCGGACCAACATGCGGGCCAGGGGCGCCAGTTCGGGCGAGCCATCCGCGCTGGATTCGTCGAGCAGGCGCACCACGATGCAGCGCAGCAGACGCAGGGTCCCTTCCAGCCGCTCGGTGTAGCGGCCCAGCCAGAATAAATTATCCGCCGCGCGGCTGGGCAGTTCGGCCGACGAAGCCCCGGAACGCACCGGATGCCCGGAAGGGGTCAGCAGCGAAATCATGTTGACCGGCCCGTCTGAAAGCACCCAGGTGTCCTTGCTTCCCCCACCCTTCTGCATCGAAACAACGATTTCGGCCGGATCCATTGAAATCCGGGTCAGGCCGCCCGGCATGACGGCAAAGGAATCGCCCGTGGCGGTGATGTAGGCGCGCAGCACCAGGGGGCGAGGCTCCGGGGCGCCATTGGACCAGACCGGGACCGTGGACAGGGCCGCCTGCTCCTGGCCAACATAGTGATGCGGATTTTCCCGAATGGAGGCCACCAGTTGCTCCCGTTGCTCTTCTCCCATCCTCGAGCCGAAAAACGGCTGGCGCAATCGCGCGCCAAAAGCCGGTTTGACCACGATTTCGTCGAGGTGCTCAATGACGTATTGCTTCTCCTTTTCCTGGCCGCACCACCAGGTGGCCAGAGACGGCAGTTTCAACTCCTCCCCCAGGATCAGACGGCAAAGCCCCGGCAAAAACGCCATGAAGGCCGCGCTTTCAAGCAGTCCGGCGCCCAGCGCGTTGGCCATCGTCACGTTGCCGGCGCGAACCGCCTCGACCAAACCGGGCACCCCAAGGACGGAATCGCCGCGCAGTTCCAGCGGATCGCAGAAGGTGTCGTCCACCCGGCGCAAAATGACATCAATGGACCGCAGGCCCTCCAGAGTTTTGAGGAATACTTTCCGGTCCCGCACAGTCAGGTCGCCCCCTTCGACGAGCGTAAAGCCGAGGTAGCGCGCCAGATAGTCGTGCTCAAAGAAAGTTTCGTTGTGAGGGCCGGGCGTGAGCAGGACGACGCTGGGATTATCGCAGTTGCGGACGGCCAGGCCGCGCAGCGTGTCGCGATGCATCGAAAAAAACGAGGCCAGACGCTGGGTTTGGCAGTTCCGAAATTCCTCCGGGAAAGTTCGCGAAAGGACGATCCGGTTCTCCAGCGCATAGCCCGCGCCGGACGGGGCCTGGGTTCGGTCCGAGATGACCCACCATTGGCCGTCGGACGAGCGCGTCAAATCCGCCGCGTGGAGGTGAAGGTGCATTTGCCCGGGAATGGGCAGGCCGAGGCAGGGGCGCAGAAAATTGGGGTTGGCATAAACCAGCGCGGGAGGCAAACGCCCTTCCAGCAGCAACCGTTGCGGGCCGTAGAGATCCGCCAGGATCAAGTTGAACAATCTGGAACGCTGCATCAACCCGGCCTCGATCTTGTGCCACTCCTCCGGGGGAATGAGCAGCGGCATCATGTCCAGTTCCCACGGGCGGTCCATGCCCTGGGGATCGCCATAGACATTATAAGTGACGCCGTGCTCGCGGATGATGCGCCGGGCGTTCTCCCAGCGCAGGGAAAGTTCGTCGCGGCCCAGCCGTTCCAGGGACGAGACGAATTGTTTCCAGTGCGGGCGCAGTTCGCCGGACGCCAGCCTCATTTCGTCATAAATTCCCGGCAGGCCGGCATAGCCGCCAAACAAACCCGGGGATGTCTCAATATTTACGTTCAATCTCTGCAATCTAAGGTCGAATGGGCAGGCCGCGCAAATCCAGTGTGAAGGGAAACTCGGGATCTCGTTGCGCCGGAACGACTTGCATCGGCCCCGGTGTGTGCCCCATTTTGAAAAAACGCGACAGCCGGCGGCTCTCGGCTTCATAGGCGTTAACCGGCAAGGTGTCATAATTGCGTCCGCCCGGATGACTCACATGATAGGTGCAGCCCCCGATGGAGCGCCCGTTCCAATCATCAACAATGTCGAAGGTCAGCGGCCCCTGTGTGGGAATGGTGGGATGCAGGCATTGCGGAGGCTGCCAGGCGCGAAACCGGACGCCGGCGACATATTCGCCCCCGGTGCCGGTGGGATGCAACGGCACCTCATAGCCGTTGCAAGCAATGCGATGGCGCGAGTTAATCATGCCGCGCACTTTGACCTGCAACCGTTCCACCGAGGAATCCACATAGCGGACCGCGCCGCCGGCGGTTGTTTCTTCGCCCAGCACATGCCACGGTTCCAGCGCCTGCCGCACTTCCAGGTCCACCCCTTGATAAGTGACGCTGCCGCAGACCGGGAAGCGAAACTCCAAATGCGGCGCGAACCATTCGGGAGCCAGGGGGTAGCCGGCAACGGCAAGGTCCTCAACAACATCCCGAAAATCCTGTTCGACAAAATGCGGGAGCATGAAACGGTCATGCAAGGCCGTGCCCCAGCGGACGAGTTTTTCCCGGCGGGGATTTTTCCAAAAACGCGCGATGAGCGAGCGCAGGAGGAGCTGCTGGGCCAGGCTCATGCGCGCGTGCGGCGGCATTTCAAAGGCGCGCAACTCCACCAGGCCGAGGCGCCCGCTGCTGGTCTCCGGTGAATACAGCTTGTCGATGCAGAATTCAGCCCGGTGGGTGTTGCCGCTGGAGTCAATCAGAAGATTCCTGAACAGGCGGTCCACCAGCCACGGCGGGACTTCGCCGCCGGCAGGAATCTGTTTGAAAGCCAGATCCAGTTCGTAGAGGGAATCATTCCGCGCTTCGTCCAGGCGCGGATGCTGGCTGGTCGGCCCCACAAATAACCCGCTGAAAAGATAGGAAAGAGACGGATGATTCTGCCAGTAACAGAGCAGGCTTCTTAACAAATCCGGACGGCGCAAAATCGGGCTGTCCGCCGCCGTTGGACCGCCGATGACCATGTGGTTGCCGCCGCCCGTGCCGACATGTCGGCCATCCATCATGAATTTTTCAGTCCCCAGCCGGGAAGAGCGCGCTTCCTCGTAAAGGGTGGTGGTGTTGGCCACCAATTCATCCCAAGTGCGGGCCGGGTGAAGATTGACCTCCACCACGCCGGGGTCAGGGGTGATTTTGAGGAGATTCAGCCGATGATCCTTCGGCGGCGGGCTGCCTTCGATGACCACAGGCAGTTGGAGCGCCTCGGCTGTTTGTTCCACCGCGCTGATTAAATCCAGGTAAGCTTCCGTCGAATCCACCGGCGGCATAAAGACGAAGAGCCGCCCCTCCCGCGGCTCAACGCACAACGCGGTGCGCACAATCCAATCGGCGGATTCAAAAGGTTCGGGCCGCCGATTCACTGGCAGCGCCGCCGCCATGCTGACGCCTGCAAATTGCCGCCGAATTTCGCTGCGTTGCCGGGGGGCCGGAAGCGGTCCCAACGGCATCATGGGATCAGGCGGATTGACCGAAGGATAATCCGACGGCAAAACCCACGGCAGCGCATCCAACGGCAAACGCAGACCGATGGGCGAATCGCCGGGCAGAAGAAACAAATGTTGCGACCGCAGGAACCAGGAACCGCTCCTCCAACCAGGCCCTTCGCCGCGCGCCGGAGCGATCGGCAATGCGTAACCGGCGATTTTATTGAGGCCCTGATTGAAAATCCTCCCCAGGCGGGCGCGTTCCTCCTCGTTTTCCAGCCGCGACCGCAACGGATCCACGTTCACCGGAAGACGCCGTTCCCGCCACATATAATACCAGGCATCTTCATAGGCAGGAATGATGTATTTGGATTTCACGCCCAGCGTCCGGGTCAGTTCGGCCATGAAATCGATGGCTTCCTTTTCGCCGTGGCCGTAGGAATGGTTTTCGCGGGCGAACAAGGAGTCGTTGCGCCAGATGGCGTGGCCATCGTTGCGCCAGTAACAGGCCAAAGCCCAGCGCGGCAATGATTCGCCGGGATACCATTTGCCCTGGCCGTAATGGAGCAGGCCGCCCCTGGCAAATTTTTCCTTTAACCGTCGAATCAAGGTTTCGGACAATCGGCGCTTCTCCGGACCGACCGCGGTGAAATTCCACTCCTCCCCATCCATGTTGTCGATGGATATGAACGTCGGCTCACCACCCAGGGTGAGCCGGACGTCGTTTTGCTCCAGTTCCAGGTCAATGCGCTGTCCCAACGCATTGATTTGCGCCCATTGTTCTTCGGTATAGGGCCGGCTGGCGCGGGGCGATTCAAAAATCCGCGTCACCTTCATTTCATGGGTGAGCTTGGTCTCGCACTCCTCAACCGCCCCGGTCACGGGCGCGGCGCCCGTTGGATCCGGCGAACAAGCCAGTGGAATATGCCCTTCGCCGGCCAGCAGCCCGGAAGTGGCATCCAGGCCAATCCAGCCCGCCCCGGGCAGATAAACTTCCGTCCAGGCATGCAGGTCGGTGAAATCATGCTCCGGTCCAGAGGGGCCATCCAACGATTTGACATCCGCCGTCAATTGAATGAGGTAACCGGAAACAAAACGGGCGGCGATGCCGATGTGCCGGAACAGGTTTGCCAACAGCCACGCCGAATCGCGGCACGAGCCGGACCGCAATCGAAGGGTCGTTTCCGGCGATTGCACGCCGGACTCAAGCCGGATGAGGTACTTCACGTCCTGCCAAACCCGGCGGTTGAGATAAACCAGGAAATCATTGGTTGGCATCACGGAACGATCAATTGTTTTCAGATATTCCTGAAGCAGGGGCCCCGGCGGCGCCGTCTCCAGGAACGGGCCGAGTTCTTTTTTCAAGGCCGGCTCGTAGGTGAACGGGTGTTTTTCAGCCGTTGGTTCGAGAAAAAAATCGAATGGATTATAAACCGCCATTTCGGCCACCAGGTCCACTTCGATCAGAAGCTCCTCCGTTTTGTCGGGGAAGACCAGCCGGGCCAGGTAATTGCTGAAAGGGTCCTGCTGCCAGTTCAGGAAATGCTTTTTGGGCAGAACCCGTTGCGAGTAACTCAAGATCGGCGTGCGGCAATGGGGCGCCGGGCGCAGACGCACCGTGTGCGGCATATGGGCCACCGGCCGGTCATAAGTGTAATGCGTTTTGTGATGGAGGGCGACGTGAATGGCCATGCTTTTATTGCGCCTTTTCCTTCACAGGCTGGGCGGTTTCCGGCACCCGCGTGGCGAAGAACCGCTCGTAAATTCCCGTGCTGGCGCGGTTCACATTAGTTTGCAACGCATCCAAGTATTCATGCAAGCCGCCTTTGACAATCTCTTCCACCTTCGCATGGGCCAGGTCCGAACAGATTTGCCCCAGAAGTTTTTCGGCGGGCTTCCGATGGGGCCCAGCGCGCGTGGCGGAAATGGCGTGCAAGGAATCCCGCGCCGAATTCAGGCAGAAGCGGACGGCCCGCGGAAATTCTTCGTCCAGCAAGAGGAATTCGACGATGGCCGTCGGCGAAATGCGTCCGTGGCGCTTGCGATACATCTCAAAGGCGCTGGCCGACCGCAGCACGGCCGCCCATTGCACGTCGTCGTAGATGGTCCCGACCTCCGCCGCCGAGCGCAGGAGGATAAAGTACTTGACGTCCAGAATGCGCGAGGTCTTGTCCGCCCTTTCCAGCATCCGGCCCAGGCGGCAGAAATGCCACGCTTCGCCGTGCGTCATCGTCGCGTCGGTCACGCCGGTGAAGAGATGGCTGGCCAGCTTCACCTCGTTGAAAAAATTGTGGGGGGATTCAACGCCCTTGCCGCTGCTCGCGGCGGAATTGACCATCAAATAAAAGGTGTTGAGCTGCAGCCACATTTCCGAGGAAATGATCTCCCGCACGGACCGGGCATTTTCGCGGGCGGCGCGCAGGCAGGAAATAATCGAGTTCGGATTCTCACGGTCAAAGGTGAGGAACTGTAGAACGTTTTCCGACGATGCCACAGGCCCGTAACGCTTCGCAAAATCGGCGTGATCTCCCGTGGTGTTGACCAGCGGCTGCCATTGTTGGTCGGCGGCCGGCGAATCGAGCATCAGGTTCAGGTTGACATCGACAAAGCGGGCCACGTTCTCCGCCCGTTCGACGTAGCGGCTCATCCAGTAAATGGAATCGGCAACGCGGCTGAGCATTACTTTTGGCCTCCGCCCGCGATGAAGCCGCTTTGGGCTTGGCTCTGCTCCGCCGTGCCGGGGTCATTGGCCAGCACCCAGGTGTCCTTGGTCCCCCCGCCCTGGGAGGAGTTGACGACCAGTGAACCCTTTTTCAAGGCGACACGAGTCAGCCCGCCCGGCAGAACAAAAATATCCCTGCCATATAAAACATAGGGACGCAGATCAACATGCCGTCCTTCCAGATTCCCGTCGATCAGAGTCGGGACGCGGGAAAGCGAAAGAGTGGGCTGGGCGATGTAATTGCGAGGGTCGGCTTTTATTCTTTTGGCAAATTCCGCGCGTTCCGCGGCCGTGGCATGGGGGCCGATGAGCATGCCGTAACCGCCGGATTCGTTGGCCGCTTTGACGACCAGTTCGGCCAAATGTTCCAGCACGTAGCCAAGCCCTTCGGCCTCCGCGCAGATATGCGTCGGCACATTGGGCAGAATGATTTCCTCGCCCAGATAATACTTTATAATGCGCGGCACGTAGGCATAAACGACTTTGTCATCCGCCACGCCGGTCCCCGGAGCGTTGGCCAGGGCCACCTTGCCCGATTTATAAACCGCCATCAGGCCGGGCACACCCAGCATGGAATCCGCGCGAAAGGCTTCCGGATCCAGAAAATCATCGTCCACCCGCCGGTAAATGACATCCACACGTTCAAAACCGTGGGTCGTCCGCATCCAGGCGAAGCCGTCGAACACGACGAGGTCGCTGCCTTGCACCAATTCCACCCCCATCTGCTGCGCCAAAAACGAATGTTCGAAGTAGGCGGAATTATAGACTCCGGGCGTGAGCAGCACGACGCGCGGGCTGGCGCTGCCGTCGGGGGCCAGATATTCGAGCATGTCACGCAGGTGAATCGGATAATTGGAAACGGGCCGGATTTTGGAGGCGTCAAACACTTCGGGAAACAGGCTCTTCATCAGCCGCCGGTTTTCCAGCACGTAAGAAACGCCCGAAGGACAACGCAAATTGTCTTCCAGAACATAAATCTGCCCGTCGCTGTGCCGCACCAGGTCCGTGCCGGTGATATGGCACCAGATGCCGCGCGGAGGGTTCAGGCCGGCGCATTGTTTGCGAAACCCCTTGGACGAGGAAACAATCTCCGGCGGAACAGCACGGTCCTTGATGACTTTGCGGTCGTGATAAAGATCGTCAATAAACAGATTCAAGGCGTGGATGCGCTGCTTGAGGCCCTTCTCGATGCGTTCCCATTCCCTGGCCGTGACCATGCGCGGAACCAGGTCGAACGGCAAAGTCTTCTCCAGGCCGGCGCTTTCCCCGTACACATTGAACGTGATCCCCGCCTGCACCAGGGCGCGGTCGGCGGCCAATTGGCGGTTGGCCAATTCGCCGGGAGACAGCGATTCAATCTTCCTGACCAATGGGCGGACGGCGGCGCGGGGACGCCCGTCGTTCTCGAACATCTCGTCAAAGAAATTCCCGATTTCGTATCCGGACAGATTCATCGCGATTTTCGCGCACCTTTTATCAGCATTCCTGACCCTTCCAGCAATTCAAGTGCCGGGGAGCAATCAATGCGGACACCCCCATTGGGCCCGCCATTCTTTGGTTATTATTTGGCTGCCTGCTCAATTTTGGTCATCTTCAAGGCTTGGGCAGAAAGATAAAGCAGGCCGCGCCGATGATGCAAGTAAAGGCCGCGATATGGTGCCACTTGATGGCATTATCTCACAACCTGACGGGGATTCCTTTGCTTGCCAGGAATTGTTTCACATCGCCCACGGTGTACTCGCCGAAATGAAAAATACTCGCGGCCAGGACGGCGTCGGCTTTGCCTTCCAGAAGCACCGCGGCCATGTGTTCGAGATTGCCCGCGCCGCCGCTGGCCACCACCGGCACACCGACTGCTTCGCTGATGCGGCGCGTGATGACCAGATCGAACCCGGCTTTTGTGCCATCGGCATCAATGCTGTTTAAAACGATTTCGCCTGCCCCAAGCGCCACCGCTTTCCTGGCCCATTCGACAGCCTCAAGCCCGGTGGCTTTCCGTCCGCCATGCGAGAATACCTCCCAGCGGTCCGGCGCGACCTTTTTGGCGTCAATGGAAACTACGATGCACTGGCTGCCGAATTTTTCAGCGCCGAGCCGGATGAGATCAGGATTGGCCAGCGCCGAGGAGTTGATGCTGGTCTTGTCCGCGCCGGCTTTGAGCATGGTGCGCATGTCCGCGACCGAGCGAATGCCGCCGCCGACGGTCAATGGCATGAAACACTGGTCGGCGGCGCGCTCGATGACCGCCACCATGCTCTCCCGGCCCTGGGCGCTGGCGGTGATGTCAAAGAAAACCATTTCGTCCGCGCCCTGCTCATTGTAGCGGATGGCCAGTTCGACCGGATCGCCCACGTTGCGGAGTTCGCCGGCTTCCGCCTTGCCGAATTGCACGCCGCGCGTGACTTTGCCGTCATGCACGTCCAGACAGGGAATTACGCGTTTTGCCAGCATACCAAAAAGTGCATGGAAGTTAACATCGAACGCGAAAAGGGGGAAACGTTTTTATTTGGACGCCGCCGCCGGTCGAAGGCATGTTAAGCCGGTTGTAGTTCGTTGCATGGCCCAAAATGATAATGACCTCCCGGTGACGCTACCGGAAGAGTTGCGCCGCCAGTTCGCCGATGTCCAACGCCGCCTCTGGCGCGTCGAGACCACCGTCGCGCTTTGTTCGGCCATTGCGGGCTTGGTTGTTTCCCTGCTTGCCCTGTTTATTTCCGATCGGCTCTGGAATACGCCGCCGGGGTTGCGCCTTGTCTTCTCGCTCCTGGGTCTGGCCGTCGTCATTGCCGCGAGTTGCAACTGGGCGCGACGCTGGGTTTGGCATCGCCGCGGCCTCAAGGACCTGGCCAATCTCGTCCAAAAAAAATATCGCCAGCTCGGCGACCGTTTGCTCGGCATTGTTGAACTGGCCCAGGAACAGCGCCATCTGGCCAATTTTTCCCCCGCCCTCTATCATGCCGCCATTCATCAGGTCGCGGATGAAGCCCGGCATTATGATTTTCGCCGAAGCGTCAGCGCCCGTCCGGCGGAAAAATTCGCGCTCGGAGCGGGGGTCGTGGCCGTTTGCTGGCTGGCCCTCTGGCTCGCCCTCCCGCAAGCCAGTTGGAACGCCTTCCTGCGCTGGCTCAGTCCCGCCGCCGGCATTCCGCGTTACACACTCGTCGGCCTGGAAGGGCTGCCGCGGGAATTGATCGTTCCCCACGGCGAACCGTTCGCCATTTCCGGCAGCGTCCGATACCGCTCCTTTTGGAAACCGGGCCGTGTCTTTGGCCAATTGCCGGCTCTGCCCAAGCTCGAGGGCGTGGTGGATTGCGGCAAATTCCGCCTGCAAATTCCCGGGCAGGTCGAAACGGGCGTTCTGCGCGTTCAAGTGGGCGATGCCCAGGCCGAGATCAAGGTCGTGCCGGTTCACCGGCCTTCGCTCCGCGAATTGGCCGCGTGCATCCAATTGCCGGACTACCTGCAATATCCCGACCAAACCCAGGTGCTGCAAAGCGGCTCGTTGCTGGCCGTCGAAGGCAGTCGCATTGCCTTTCACGGCACCGTCAGCCGCGCCCTTTCCGCCGCCCAGATGCAGCCCGAGGGCGGCGAGGCGGCGCCGTTGAAAATCGAAGGGGCAAACTTCACCAGCGCTCCATCCCAACCCGATGGGATTGTCCAATACACCTTCAATTGGCGGGACGACCTCGGCCTGTCCAACGCCGCCCCATTGCGCCTTTCCGTGGGCATGCGGAAAGATGCTCCGCCCGTTGCCGACTTGCCCGGATTGCCCCGCGAAACGGCCATGCTCGTTTCCGATGTCCTGCACATTCGGGCCGAGGCCGGCGACGATTTTGGCGTGCGCGACCTCGGATTGACCTGGGACGTGGTGTCCGATGCGCCACTGACCGAAAGCATTGCCAGCGAAGTGAAAATCATGACCCCCTCGTCCCGCGTCAAGAAAGTCGGGAAAGTTTTCCTGTGGAGTCCGCGGGCCTTTCGGATTCCGGCCGATTCGACTGTCGAGTTGCAAGGCTACGCGCGCGATTTCTTTCCCGAGCGCGAGCGTTCGCGCACGGCGCCTTATCGCATCCGCGTTCTCAGCCCCGAGGAACACGCCGAACTGGTGCGCGAACAATTGGAAGACGTCATGGCCCGCATCGAGGACGTCACCCGCCTCCAGGAAAAAATCGCGGCCAATCTGCGCGACATCAAAGACAATGAGAAGCTTCCCGAATCGCAAAAATCCGCGCGCATCGGCGCAAGCAAAAGCGATCAGTTGGAAAACTCTTCGCAGCTGGACGAGTTGAGCCGGCAAGCCCAAAGCGCGCTGCAGGAAGCCTTGAAGAACCCCGTGTTTCCCGCCGACACCATCCGCCAATGGAGCCAGTCCGCGCAGCAATGGCAGCAATTGGCGCGGGAGAAAATGAAGGAGGCCGCCGCCTCCATGCAATCCGCCCAACAAAACTCCGCATCGCGCCCGCAACAAATGGCCGACGCCACCCAAAAAGCCGAAGACATTCTCGAAGCTCTGGAAAAAATGCAGGACAAAGCCGGCCGGCGCATGGACGACTTGCAGGCCCTGACCCTTTCGCAACGCTTGCGCAAAGTCGGAGCGCAGGAGAAGGAGATCGGCGTCTCGTTGCTCAAAACCGCTTCCGACACCATCGGCCTGCCGCCCGGAGATCTGCCCGCCAAATTCAAACTGTTCGAACGCGCGCTGACCAGGGACCAGGGCCGGGTGCAAAAGGAATCGGACACGTTGCAGGGCGAAATCAGCCGTTTCTTCGAGCGCACTCAAAAGACAAACTACGGCGCGGTCAGCCGGGAAATGAAAGACTCGCATGCCACCGATGAATTGGAGCGTTTGGGCGGATTGATCGGCGACAACATCGCCATCGAAGCTTCCGGCAGTCTTGGCCAATGGTCCGAACGCTTTCAGAAATGGGGCGGCCAGCTTGAACCCAAGCCGGACGGCTCCGGCGGCGGCCGGGGTTCCGGCGGCAAATCGCAGACCAAAGACATGACCGAACAACTCATCGCCTTGTTGCGCCTGCGCGAAAACGAAATGAACCTGCGCGATCAAACCGCCGTTCTCGACCAGCAAAAGGGCGAGCCGTCCACCTTCAAAGACCGGGCCAATTCCCTTGCTGACACACAGAAAAAACTGGCCGGCGACCTGGAGCAGATTCACCAGCGGGCGGCCCTGGCCGAGTTGGAGGCGGCTTTCACGCAAACGGCCGCCGCGATGGTGGAAGTCGAAACCGTGTTGCAAACGCCCCAGACGGGCCAGCCGGCCGATCAGGCCGAAATCAAAACCATCGACTCCCTTTCCGATCTGGTCAATCTGATCAACGAACAAGCCCGACGAACCAGCCCGCAACCGTCCCCCGCCAACGCCGGCACCGCCGCGGAAATGGCGTTTCTCCTGCGCATGATGCAGAATACCGACAACGCCAAAGCCATGGCCGTCCAGCCCGCGACCGGCCTCAACCGCGCGGGCGGCAAGACGGATCGGGCTGGCAATCCAGTGGCCGGCAACGCAGCCGGCAAAGGCGCCGCAACACGAAATGTGGACAAAGCTTCCGGCATCATCGAAAATGCACCCGCCGAGTTTCGCGACGCATTGGACGTCTATTTTCATGGCATTGAACAATCCAAAGAGTAAGGCGCATCGTCTGTTGTGGCTGTTGCTGGCGGCGTCTCTGGCGCCCGTCCCGTTGCGCGCCCAGCCGTTGTACACCGGGTCCGCCGGCCTCATGGCGGAGGAGGTCGATCACATGTATGTCAAGGCCATGCAGTTCCTTGTCCGCACCCAATTGCCCCAGGGCAACTGGCCCGACGAACCGCGCGGCGACGAACCCGCCCTGAACGGCCTGGCTGTCATCAGCCTGCTGGCCCACGGCGACGATCCGAATTTTGGCCCTTACAGCGCCACCCTTCATCGCGCGCTGGACTTTATTTTGAAAGGCATGGATCCCAAAACCGGTTACATCGGCACTTCCATGTACAATCATGGTTTCGCCACCCTCGCCCTGGCCGAGTCTTATGGCGCCGTGGACGATCCCCGGCTCGGTCCCGCCCTGCAAAAGGCCGTGCGTCTCATTGTCAACGCCCAGAAGCTCAACGGCCTCCATGCCTGGCGTTATTCCCCCGAGTCCCAGGATGCGGACACCACCGTCAGCGGCGCGCAAATGGTCGCCTTGCTTGCCGCCCGCAACGCCGGCATGGCCGTGCCCGAAGAGGCCATCCAGAACGGCCTTAAATTCTTCTTGTCTTGCCAGACTCCCGAGGGCGGCTTTGGCTACATTTCGCCCAACGCGCCCAATGCCACCCGCACCGCCATCGCCTGCGTCGTGCTGGCGCTGGCCCGGGAAAAAAACTCAGCCGCCTTCAAGAGCGCGTTCGCCTTCTTCAAAAACACACCGCCCGATCGGGCCTACCCGCAGTATTATCTCTATTACGCCTCCCAGGCCTGGTTCCACGGCTCGCCCGAATTGTGGCAGGGTTGGAACCGCGCCAACATCACAGCGTTGCGCGCCACCCAGACGCCGGACGGCAATTGGGAGGGACAACTTGGGCCCACCTTCGCCACCGCCGGATCGCTCTTGTCCCTGGCGCTCAACTACCGCTACCTGCCGATTTATGAGAGGTGACGCCGACTGGGTTCTGTTTTTTGTTTGCCTGGTTTTTCCCGCCGTGTTGACCGCCCAAATCCAGCCGGACGGCCTGTTCATTGTCCGGGGGGGAATCCAGTCTGCCGGCCAGCCCTTCGCCACCCCGCCGGAACAAGGTGATCTTTTGCAATTTCTGGATGGCTCAGTCCTGCATGGCGAATTGAAGCGCATGGATGCCGCTTCCGGCCTGTATTGGGAAAATCCCGCGGCAAAGAACCCCATTGACTTGCAGCCGGGTCACATTGATTCCATCCGGTTTGCCCGCGCCGCTTCCGTCACCGTGGCCCCGACCGCCCTTCTCCGTTTTGTCAATGGCGACGACTTGCCCGGCTCAGTCACTGCGCTGGATGACGAGCATCTTGGCTTCAGCACCTGGTTTGGCGGGCCGCTGGCCATTCCGCGCGCGTCCGTGCAAACCATCACGTTTCTTTCCAGCAATTATGCAATTCTCTACGACGGGCCTTCCGACGCCGCTGGCTGGGTCATCGGCGGCCATAATCCCGAAAGCTGGACCTTCCGTGACGGCTCTTTCATCAGCGGCTCTCCCGGAACCCTGGGGCGCAACTTCAATTTGTCCGGTTCTTCCACCATTGAATTTGACCTGGCCTGGAACGGGTTGTTCGAGTTGCTGGTCGGCATTTACAGCGATGCCGTGGACCATTTTGATTACGGCAAAGCGTACGTGCTCGTGTTCACGCGCGATGAGGTCAACTTGCGCCACGTTGACGCCGCCCGGCAGATTCCGCTCAGAAATTTCGGCGGCGCGCGGTGGCCCGCTTCCGCCGGCAAAAATAAAGTCCGCATCACCATGCAATCGAACAAGGAAGAAGGCACGGTGGCCGTTTTTGTTGACAATGTTTTGGCCAAACGCTGGAAGGACGAGAACGGTTTCAGCGCCACGGGCCGGGGGCTTCTCTTTCAGCAAATGGGCGGGGCCGGCGCCGTGGTCAAATTGAGCAACTTCAAAATCAGCCAGTGGCAGGGCCGCTGGGAGCCGGAACCCTCCGCCGTCATGACCAATGTTGACGTCATTCGTTTTATCAATCACGATCAGGCCGCTGGTAAAATCGCCGGCATCAACGGCGGCAATCTCACCCTGGCCCTGGGCGAAACCCTTCTGCAAATTCCCCTCCAGCGCGTCACCCAGATCAATTTCGCGGCCACCCCGGTCGCGGCCGCAACACGCAGTCCCTGGGAAGTTCGCGCCTCCTTCCCCTGCGGCGGCAGTCTTTCCTTTCAATTGCTAAAATGGAGCGACAAGGAAGTTTCCGGCCAGAGCGCCATCTTCGGTCCTCTCGCCTTTCAGCCGGGGCAAATCCGCCAACTGGAATTTAACCCCGGCCATGCGCAAGCCGCCGCCCCGGTCATGAGCGACAAGGAATTCGAAGGTCTGGATGAATAGAATCCTTCCCAGTCTTGCCGCCCTGTCTCTCGCCGCCGCCCTGGCGTCAAGCGCCCCCGCCCAACTGCCGCCGAATTCTTCCCCGGCCACGGACAGCTTGCTCTTCCGCAACGGCGATTTGTTGTACGGCCAGTTGCTGGCCATTGACCCGACAGGCGCCGTTCTGTGGCGGCATCCTGACGCCGCCCAACCAATTGAGTTCAAGCTGGACACCATTGCGCAGATCGATTTCCCGGCGCCAAAGATTTCCACCGCGCCGTCCAACAATGCCTGCCGCCTTCTTCTGGCCAATGGCGACTCCCTGGAAGGCGGCCTTGTCTCCAGTGACCGCGAAGCCATTGCTTTGCAGACGTGGTATGCCGGCCGCTTGAGCATTCCCCGCGCCTCGTTGCAATCATTGGTTTTCATTCGACGTTCGCGGGTGGTCTTCGACGAAATCACCGGACTGGAGGGATGGACCCAGGCCTCGGCAGCCGCGGCCGCGCCCGGTGAATCTGGCCAATGGACTTATCGCGGAGGCGCTTTTTACGCCAGCAAAACCGCTTCCATCGCCCGCGACCTCAAGCTGCCCGATGTGGCGGAAATTCAATTCGACCTGGCTTGGAAAGGCCTCCTCAATCTTGCCGTCGCCCTTTATACCGACTCGCTCCTCCCGATTTATCTGCTTAACAAAGACCAAGGGCCGGACTTCGGCGGCTTTTACAGTTTGCGCCTGGACAATGCCAACTACAGAAACATTGATTTGTGGCCAATCAAAAAAAACGAGCCTCTTCACGGGCTTGGCCAATTGACCTTTCCCGCCCTCAATAACAAAGCCCGGGTCCACGTCGATCTGCGCGTGAGCAAACCGCAACACAAAATCGCCCTCTCCCTCGATGACACGCTGGTCAAGGAATGGGTTGATCCCGCCGGCTTCACTGGCGAAGGCACCGGCTTGCGTTTTGTGCAGAATCCAGGCGGCGTGATTAAGCTGAGCCACTTGCGCATCACCCATTGGGACGGAATATTCGAAGAACCCGCCCCCGATTCCACCGATGTCTGCTGGTTCGAAAACGGCCAAAAAATAGCCGGCCCAATCCAGTCCATCAGCAACGGAAAAATTGGCCTTCGCCCCCCCAACCGCCCCCTGCAAATCCCGCTCGCGGAACTCAAAGCCATCACTTTTGCCCGCCGGCAGGCCAGCCCGCCTCAAACCCGGGCTGCCACCGTTCGGGCCACATTCGCCCAAGGCGGCGTCCTGACCCTTATTCTGGAAACCTGGCGGCCCGACGAGATGATTATACACAGCGCGGATTTCGGCAAAGCCAGAATCAATCCCGCCGCCTTCACCCGCCTGAAATTCCCCGCCCCGGAAATGAAAGCCGCCGCGGAGCCGAAGGAATGACAGCCTGTTTAAAAAGTATTTGAAGACATCGGTCAAGAAGAACGTGAAGGCATCCGCATGAATCAAACCCTTGAGTTCCTTTCCCGGCATGGCGCGGCATTTCTGTTTGCGGCGGTATTCGTCGAACAAATAGGCGTTCCGCTGCCCTCCGTGCCTTGGTTGCTGGCCGCGGGCGCTCTGATCGGCGCCGGCAGAATGAACGGGTTGGAGGCGCTGAGCGCCGCGACATTTGCCGCATTACTGGGTGATTTCATTTGGTTCGTTTTGGGACGCCATTACGGCAACCGCGTGTTGGGCCTCCTTTGCCGCATTTCGCTGGAACCTGACTCGTGCGTTCGCCGGACGCAAAATCTCTTCACGCGATACGGCATGCCAGGCGTCGTCGCGGCGAAGTTCGTTCCCGGCTTGAGCACCCTGGCCCCGCCGCTGGCGGGCAATTCCGGCGTAAGCGCCCCGCGATTCCTTCTCTTCGATGGACTGGGTTCGCTCCTTTATGGAGGCGGCTTCATACTTGTGGGAGTCCTGTTCAGCCATCAATTGGACCAGGCCATTGGCGCGCTCGCCAGCCTCGGAAGCAATGCGCTGGGTTTGGTTGCCGGGTTGGTTGCGGTTTACATCGCTTGCAAGTACTTCCAGCGGCATCGGCTGTTGAATCAGTTGCGCATGGCGCGGATTACCGTCGATGAATTGCATCAAATGTTGGAAGCGGGTGAGAAACCCGTCATCCTCGACCTGCGCTCTCTCGACGAACTCCAACAAAATCCCGCCGTGATCCTCGGCGCGCGTCACACGACCGCGGATGATCTGGAACTTCGGGCGCAGGAGATTCCCCGCGACCGCGACATCATTCTCTATTGCTCCTGCCCCAACGAAGTCAGCAGCGCGCGGATGGCGTTGCGGCTTCGCCGCAAGGGATTCAACCGCGTCCGGCCCCTGCTGGGCGGGTTCGACGCGTGGCGGGACCGCAACTACCCGACGGAACTGCGGGTTGTTGAAGAGGCGGGAGGCTTGGGCGCCGGTTGAACGTTACAGCAAACCACGGTTTCGAGTTCCATTCGCGTTTCGGTGGATTAATGCTATAAATAATTATGGCTAAACCTGTGGTCTGGACAGTCGATGACGACCCGGATGTGCTCCGGGCCGTTGAACGTGATCTGCGCCATCAGTATGGCGATCGTTACAGGGTCATCTCGGCGGATTCCGGCGCTTCCGCTCTCGAGGCCGTGAAGCAATTGAAGCTGCGCAATGAGCCAGTGGCTCTTTTCCTTGTGGACCAAAGAATGCCGCGCATGTCGGGCGTGGAGTTCCTGGAAAAGGCGATTGTCTTTTACCCCGAGGCCAAACGCGCCTTGCTGACGGCTTACGCGGACACCGACGCTGCGATTCGGGCCATCAACAGCGCGCAGATCGACCATTACCTGATGAAACCATGGGACCCGCCCGAGGAGCGGCTTTATGGAGTGGTTGATGATTTGCTCGATGATTGGCAGGCTTCCTATCATCCCTTGTTTGAAGGCGTTCGCGTCATCGGGCATCGCTGGTCCCCCCATGCCAATGAAATCCGCGATTTTCTCGGCCGCAACTTTGTGCCCCACCAGTGGCTCAACGTCGAGACGGAGGAGACGGCCAGGCAGCTTCTCACCACGACTGGCGCCGGAGTTTCCTCGTTGCCGGTGGTTGTGTTTGCCGATGGATCATTCCTGGGCAATCCTCCTATCGCCGAAGTGGCGCGCAAGCTGGGATTGAAAACCAAAGCGGAGTTTCCGTTTTACGACCTGATCGTGGTTGGCGCTGGTCCGGCGGGTTTGGCGGCCTCCGTTTACGGGGCGGCGGATGGCTTGCGTACCCTGCTCATCGAACGGGAGGCGCCCGGCGGGCAGGCCGGGCGGAGTTCCCGCATCGAAAATTATCTCGGCTTTCCGGCGGGCCTCAGCGGTTCGGACCTTGCCCGGCGGGCTGTCGCCCAGGCCCGTCGCTTTGGCGTGGAGATTCTCGCGCCGCAAGAGGTCAAAAAAGTGCGGGTTGAAGGACCGGCGCGCGTGCTGACTCTTGAGGACGGGGCCGAGGTTGGCTGCCGGGCGCTGCTGATCGCCACAGGGATTGCTTTCAGGAAGCTGGAGGTGCCGGGTCTGGATAAACTGGCCGGTGCGGGCGTTTATTATTATGCGCCGATGTCCGAGGCTTTCTCCTATCGGGACGGCGATATCTACATCATTGGCGGCGCAAACTCAGCGGGCCAGGCTGCCATGTATTTCTCCAAATTCGCCCGCCGGGTCACGATGCTGGTGCGCGCTAATTGCCTCTCCGCCACCATGTCGCAATACCTGGAAAATCAAATCGCCGCCACGAAAAATATCGTCCTGAGGTTCAACTCCAGCGTCATCGCCGTGGACGGCGCCGAGCGGTGCGAAAACATCACCATTCTTGACAGCAAAACGCGTTCGCAGGAGACCGTGAAGGCCGATGCCTTGTTCATCTACGCGGGCGCCGTTCCCGGCACCGACTGGCTCACCGGGGTGGTCGAGCGGGATGCGCAAGGCTACCTGGTTTCCGGCCAGCATTTGATGCGGGAGGGACGGCGCCCGGCCGCATGGCCGGCAGACCGCGATCCGTTTTACCTTGAGACCAGCGTGCCGGGCATTTTTGTGGCGGGCGATGTCCGCCATCGCTCCGCCAAAGGTGTCACCTCGGGCGTTGGCGAGGGCGCCATGGCTGTTAAACTTGTGCATGAATACTTGGATCTCTTATAGCCATGGACCCGGCCACCCTCCAGCAAGTCCGTTCCACTCCGCTCTTCTCCACGCTGACCGACGCGCAACTGAAGTGCATCAAGCCGGGCGAAGTCATTGAAGCGCCATCCGGGACCGTTCTTGTTTCCGAAGGGGAACGGTGCCCGTTCTTCTTCTTGATTCTCCAGGGCGAATTGCGCATTGTGCGGAATTATGGCCGCCAGGAAATCCTGATGGGCGTCATGAAGCCCGGCCATTACGCGGGCGAAATCACTCTGCTGTTGGGGATTCCCTGGCTCGGCACCGCGCGGGTGGGGAAGCCAGCCAGGCTGTTCCGGCTCCATGAGGACGATTTCTGGCGGATGTTGGGCACTTGTCAATCGGTGGCCCGGGATATTTTTCAATCAGCAGCCAACAAGATGCGCCACTTGGAAGGCTACTCGCAGCAAAGGGAAAAGCTTGCCGCGCTCGGCACCATGGCGGCGGGCCTCGCGCACGAGTTGAACAATCCGGCGGCGGCCGCGCGCCGGGCGGCAGCCCATCTCCAGGAGACCACGGCCAAATTACAATCCCTCCTCTGCCCTCTCTCAAAAACCCTCGACCATGACAACTGGCAGCTCTTGTTGGACGCTGCGGAAGAAGCGTCGGCAAGGATCGCCCAAGCTCCCAAACTCGACCACCTTGATCGCAGCGATCGGGCGGAGAAACTGGCAAACTGGCTCCAGGACCGGGGCGTCACAACGGCCTGGGAACTTGCTCCGACCTTCGTCAGCGCCGGCGTCCAGATGTCAAAGCTGGAAACATTGGCCGGCAAACTTCCGGCGGGCAGCCATGCCGACGCCTTGGGCTGGCTGGAAGCGCGCTTGCATCTGAGAATCTTGCTGGGCGAGATTGATCAGAGCACCGGACGAATTGCCGAATTGGTCAAAGCCGTGAAGTCCTATTCCTACATGGACCAATCTCCGATGCAGCAGGTGGACATTCATGAAGGCATTGAGAGCACCCTGACGATGTTGGGCCACAAATTGAAAAACATCACGCTCGTCCGCGCCTACGATCGCTCCATCCCCCGCATCATGGCTTACGGCAGCGAACTCAATCAAGTTTGGACAAATCTCATCGACAACGCCATCGACGCAGTCAAAGGCGCCGGCAAGATCTGCATTGGCACCTGCCATGAGGACAATCAACTGGTCGTGGAAATCGTGGACAACGGCCCGGGCATTCCGCCGCAAGTCCAGTCGCACCTGTTCGAGCCATTTTACACGACCAAGCCCGTCGGCTCCGGCACCGGGCTTGGTCTCATTATCAGCAATCGCATCGTGGCCGACCGTCATGGCGGTGAAATCGAATTCGAATCCAAGCCCGGTGAAACCCGCTTCAAAGTCCGGCTCCCTGTCAATCGCGCATCATGAATGCCGCTGGTTCAAAAGTTGGCCGGGGACGGGTTTTCCCCAGAATTAATTAATGTACCTTTTTTATTTGACATCCGTCTGGAATATGTGTAGTTTGATGAAGTGAAGTCAAAATTATGAAGGAAGAATGCGGAAACGGAGAGGGGAGCGCGCGCGTCTCGCGCGCCGTGGTTGGCGTCCCGCCAAACCCGCCTAGTGTCCCGTCGCACCGCGTCGCAGTCAGTCGCAGTGATTTTGAGAAAGGCTTCCGCCGCTGCCGACTCGTCCGCCGCAGCCGATGCGGCGAAGGTGGAAGCGGTTTTGGCGGACTGACGAAATGCCAAGGTATTGAACATCAACAACTTACAGATTAAAAGGGGCAAAATTCGGCGTTGTGGGCCTGGTTTGACTGACGGGCTGCTTTGGGGCCTGGTTGGCAGGGCCGATTTCGACTTGCCTTATTCGGGCGGAGGCGTATTGTTTCCATTGCCTGAACGCTGTTTGTGCGGCTGTTCATTAAGGCTGAGAAAAAAAAGTTAACATTGAAACCTAACCTTTTACCTCTGTTGCCAGGCAACGCGGTCAGGTCAGGCAATGGAGTCTTCGATGGCGCCCGCGCGCGCCCGCAAGCCTCCCGCGGTTTATGAATACGAAATGATTATGCTTACGATGGAAGAAGCCCTCAAGCAAAGCCCAACCCGCTTTGCCACAGGCCAGATTGTCAAAGGTACTGTCATTGAAGTCCGCCCCAAGGAAGTCCTCGTCGATATCGGTTACAAAAGTGAAGGTGTCATTTCCGCCAACGAATTCGACGATATTAAAACCGTCAAGCTCGGCGATGAAGTCGATGTCCTGATCGAAAAACTGGAAGACAAGGAAGGCATGGTCGTGCTTTCCAAGGAGAAGGCCGAATTCAAAAAGAATTGGGACAAAATCCTGACGATTTGCAACGAAGGCGGCACCATCACCGGCAAGGTCAAGGCCGCGGTCAAGGGCGGTTTGCTGGTCAACATCGGGGTGGAGGCGTTTCTGCCGGCCTCTCAGATCGACATCATCCCGCCCAAAAACCTGGCGCAGTTCATCGGCAACAGCTACGAATTTAAAGTCGTCAAAATCAACCAAGAGCGCCAGAACATCGTTTTGTCCCGGCGCGAACTGATCGAACAGCAGCGCAACGACAAGCGGACCAAGTTGCTGGCGGAAATGACCCCGGGCGACATCCGCAAGGGAACAGTCAAGAATATTACTGATTTCGGCGCGTTCATCGACCTCAACGGCATCGACGGATTGCTTCATATCACCGACATGAGCTGGGGGCGCATCGGGCATCCCTCCGAATTGCTCAAGGTCGGCCAGGACATCGACGTGGTGGTGCTGGACATCAACCGGGAAAAGGAGCGGGTGAGCCTCGGGCTGAAACAGAAGCTGAGCAATCCGTGGGAAAACATCGATGCCAAGTATCAAGTGGGCGCGAAGGTCAAGGGCAGGGTCGTCAATTTGGTGCCTTACGGCGCGTTTGTGGAATTGGAGCCGGGGGTGGAGGGCCTGGTGCATGTCACCGAATTGTCCTGGACCAAACGAATCGCCAAGCCCTCCGACGTGTTGAAGGCCGACCAGGAGATCGAGGCGGTCGTTTTGGGGATCAATCGCGAGGAGCAAAAAATATCGCTCGGCATCCGCCAGCTCGAGGCCAATCCATGGGACCGGGCGACGGAGAAATATCCCGCGGGCACGAAGGTCAAAGGCAAGATTCGCAATCTGACCAGCTACGGCGCGTTCATCGAATTGGAAGAAGGCCTGGACGGCATGATCCATGTGTCGGACATTTCCTGGACCCGCAAGATTAATCATCCCTCGGAAATGTTCAAGAAGGGCGACGAAGTGGAGGCGGTGGTGCTGGAAGTGGACAAGGCCAATCAGCGCATTTCCGTCGGTGTCAAACAATTGACCGCCGATCCCTGGAGCAGCATCGACCAATACTACAAGGTGGGCGATCTGGTCACTGGCAACGTCACCAAGCTGGCCAGCTTCGGCGCGTTCGTGGGCCTGCAACACGACATTGACGGCCTGGTGCATATCTCCCAGATCAGCGAAGAGCGGACCGACAAAATCAAAAACGTGCTCAAGGCCGGACAGGAAGTGACGGCGCGCGTCATCAAGATCGACAAGAGCGACCGCCGCATCGGCCTGTCCATCAAGGCCGCGGCTTACTCGACTGAACAGCTCAAGGCAGAGCAGGCCATTCTGGACTCGCTCAAGCCCGGGGAAGATTTGGTGGCGTTGCAGCACGCCTTCGACGCCGCGGACGAATCGGCCAAACAGCAGTAAAGGACCGGGGGCGATGGAGGACGGGCGGCGCCGCCTTGCGGACGATTCTGCACTTTGCATTTGGATACTCCGCACTTAAAGTGGCGCGCCGGGCGCCGGCATTGAGATGAGAACGCTACATTTATACTTGACACGCCAGATGATGGCGACGTTGGGCATGACGGTGTTCGTCTTCACCCTGGTGCTTCTGCTGGGCAACGTCATCAAGGAGGTCCTGCATCTGGTGGTCAACCGCCAGGCGACCCTTGGCCTGGCCCTGCACGCCATCGCATTGCTCGTGCCCTATGTATTGGCCTTCTCCCTGCCCATTGGGATGTTGACGGCGGCATTGCTGGTTTTTGGCCGCTTCAGCGCCGAACAGGAATTGACGGCGGCGCGGGCCAGCGGGATCAGTTTGATCAGTCTGATCACGCCGGTGCTCTTGCTGAGCGTGGCGGTCAGCGGCTTGTGCGCCTGGCTCAACTGCGACATCGCCCCGGCCTGCCGCATGGCTTACAAGGAGCTGCTCTATCAAGCCGGACTGAAGCGCCCGGCCGACTTGCTGCAAAGCGGAGAATCGACGCCCTTTGGCGATCATTCCATTTGGGTGGGGAAGCGTCATAAGGACGGCACCAATTTCGACAACGTCATCGTCTCGCAGTACGATCGGAACGGACAACTGGAAGAGAGGATACAAGGCACATCCGCAACGATTATTTCCGACCTGGCGCATCAACAGATCATTCTCAATCTCCATGATGAGCACAGCATGCATCATTACAGCGACGGCTGGAAACCCATGCCCGACGCTGGCGAAGCGACCTTCCCCATCAAAGTCCAAGCGCAAGCGCAAAAGGCGGTGCCTCTGCCGATCAGCGACATGACCTTCCGCCAATTGCTGGAAAAGCGCGACAAAATCGAACGCGACATGGCCGAACCGCCGGCAAAGGGCTTGAACAGGGAGCAACTTCTGGAAACACAGCGGCAATTGAGACAGATGACCAGCGACATGACGACACCGGTGTTGGTGTATCTGCATCGCGCGGTGGCATTCTCCTTCGCCTGCATTGGCTTTACACTGGTGGGGATACCCTTGGGCATCCGGGGCCATCGGCGCGAAACCAGCGTTGGTGTGGCGACGGCCTTGGTGCTGATGTTGATCTATTACAGCTTTATTGTCTTGGGCCAGGCTTGGGCCGATCATGCGGAACGGGCGCCCTATCTGATAGTCTGGCTGCCCAATTTTATCTTCCAAGCAGTGGGAGCGGTCTTGCTGTGGCGGGCTAACCGGGGCTTGTAGGACATCATGCCGGAAGCCAAAGCGCGCTTGACTACGGCCGATGGTCTGAGCGCATGATGGAGGATGCATTTGACATCTCGGAAAATCATTTTGCTCGCGGCAGTGGCAGTCCTTTGCGGATGGCATGCAGCCGGAGGAGAAACCGCGCCGATGCCGTCCGCCAAAGGCGAAGCGGTCAGCCTGCCCCGGCTGTTTTCGGACAACATGGTATTGCAGCAAGGGGTGTCTGTGCCCATTTGGGGTTGGGGCCGGGACGGCGCCACCGTGACCGTCCGATTTCAAAAGCAGACGGTTTCAACCCGCGTTAAAAACGGAAAATGGCTGGTCAGATTGGGAAGCTTGAAGCCGGGCGGGCCGGATACGTTAACCATCACCAGCGGCAACTCCATTATTCTGAAGAATGTGCTGGTTGGCGAGGTGTGGCTGGCCAGCGGGCAATCCAACATGGAGTTTCCCCTCAAACAGTCACATGCGGCGGCGGCCGACATTTCCAGCAGCGTCAATCCGATGATTCATTTGCTAAAAGTGCCCAAGGCCCGGATGGACTCGCCGGCGAACGATATCGGCGCGAGTTGGACCGAATGCAATCCAGACACGGCGCCGAATTTTTCAGCGGTGGAGTACTACTTCGCGCGCGATCTGCAAAAAGCCCTGCATGTGCCCGTTGGCATCATTGAATCCGACTGGGGTGGGTCACCTGCTGAAGTCTGGATGCAGCGCGAGTTTCTGCAAATCATTCCCCGATACCGCACCGAAGTCTTCGGTGAATGGATTGTCGCCGAGGACAAATACGAACGGAGCCTCGCCGACTACAACAAAGCGAAAAGCGAGGCGAAGGAGAAGGGCATGGAATTCACAAACGCCGCGCCGCGCCGCCCTTGGAAACCGGGCGAATTGTACAACGGAATGATTGCGCCTTTGGCGGGCTATGCCATCAAAGGAATCCTTTGGTATCAAGGGGAAAGCAATGCCGGCAGCGCTGAGGACGCCATGGAATATCACACCCTTCTTCCCGATTTGATCCGCAACTGGCGGACAATCTGGGGCGAAGGCGCATTCCCATTCCTGCTGGTCCAATTGGCGCCTTTTGGCAATATCCAACAGACGCCGTCCGAGAGCAGTTGGGCTTCTCTGCGTGAAGCGCAATTGAAAGCAACCGAAATCCTTCCCAATGTGGCAATGGCTGTCATCACGGATGTCGGAGATCAACACAACATTCATCCCCCCCAAAAGCAGCCCGTCGGCGCGCGGCTCGCCCTGGCAGCGCGCGGCATCGCCTATCACCAGGCGATTGAGTATTCCGGCCCCGTCTTTAAGCGGGCAAAAATTGAAAGGAACCAAATCGTCCTGACCTTCGACCACGTGGGCGGCGGATTGGAAGCGCGCGGCGGCGACCTGACAGGCTTCGCCATTTGCGGTCCGGACGGAAAGTTTGTATGGGCCAATGCCGAGATTAAAGGGTTGGACGAGGTGCTCGTTCACAGTACGGCAGTGGCGCATCCCATGGCGGTGCGGTATGGTTGGGCCAGCTATCCAGTGGTCAACCTCTGGAACAAGGCGGGCCTGCCCGCCTCACCTTTTCGGACGGATGACTTTGCGCTGCAATAGTTTTGCCTGATGCCTGCCCGGCCGGCTTCTCAGCGCCCATTTCGCAGCACCCTTAAAACTCAAACCGCACCTCCCCGAGCCGTCCGGCGATTTCGCGCAAAACCCGCTCCTCATCCGCCGGATCCCTGGCCGCGAAAGTGACGCTGAAGCGCAAATAAGCCCCGGCATTGTCCCAAGGGACGGTCGAGATCAGTTTTTCGCTGATGAGCCACTGCGAAACTTCTTCGGCGTTTTTGAATTCGAGGCCTTTTCCATTGCCCAACGCCGCCGCCTTGGGAGCTTTGACATAGAGGTAAAAGGAGCCTTTGGGTTTGGCGGCTTTGAAACCGCACTGCTGCAACACTCTGACCAGTCCTGTCATGCGGCGGGAGTATTTGGCGGCAATTCTTTCGCTGATTTCCGGGTGGTCGAAGCAATACGCCGCCGCGTGCTGGATGGCGAGGAATTGGCCCGAATCGGTGTTGTCTTTTACATCGCCGTAAGCCCGGACCAATAATTCATTGCCGGCGACAAAGCCGCAGCGCCAGCCGGTCATGTTAAAACTCTTGCTCGTGGAATGAAGCTCCAAGCCGACCTCTTTGGCGCCGGGCGTCGCCAGAAAGCTGAGCGGCTTGCCCTCAAAAACGAGCGCGGCATAAGCCGCATCATGAATGACAACCAGCCCTTTCTCCCCGGCGAACGCGACCACGCTGGCAAAAAACTCCGGCGTCGCGCCGGCCCCCGTCGGATTGTTCGGGTAATTCAACACCAACACCTTGGCCTTGCGCAGCACCTCGGAGGGGACCGATTCCAAGTCCGGCAGGAAGCCATTGGTTTCCAGCAAGGGCAATTGATGCACCAGCCCTCCGTAGTATTTGGAGTGTGTTCCAAACACCGGGTAGCCGGGCGTGGTCATGAGAACATAGTCACCCGCATCCACCAACGCCGCCGGCAGGATGGAGAGCGCCGCTTTGCTGCCGATGGAGTGAAGGACTTCGGTTCCCGGATCGATGCCCCGCACGCCGCAAACCTTTTCCAGGTAGCGGGCGGCGGCTTCCTTCAATACGGAATCGCCATTGTCCGCGTAGCCGCGATTTTCGGGCTGGCGCGCCTCTTCCGCCAATTTTGCCACCACTTCCGGAAAAGCCATTCCGTCCGGTTCGCCGACACCCAGATCGATGATTTCGGCGCCGGGATGGTTGTTGAGCGCGGCGCGTTTGGCCCGTTTGATTTTTTCAAACTTGTAAATCGCCGTCGATTTTCCGTAATTCCTCCCTCCAATCCGCCCCGCGAAAAGATTTTGAATGTAAGAACTGCCCATGCCGCCGGGAAGTTTAACGGTTGACGCTCACGATTTCAAGTGAGCTTTCCATTCTGCTTTGCCGTTGACACGACAAGGACGCCCCCGCATAACCTGCCCGGTGAAATTATGGCGCAGCGGCATCTTTTGGTCGGCCCTCGGCTTTGTGGGCGGGCTGGGCAATTTTGTTTTCACCTCAATGATCAGCAGGCGGCTCTCGCCAACCGAATACGGTTATAGCAACACCACCCTGTTCGGATTTATCGGCTTTCTGGGCCTTCCTATGTCCATGATCAGCACGTCGCTGATCCATTACATTGCCCACTTCCGGAGCCAAAATGATGAAGCGCGTTTGCAAGGGTTGCTGGCCGGTTGTCAAAAGTTCCTCTTTCAGGCCACGATTGCAGGCTCCGTCCTCGCGGTGGTTTTGGCCGATCCGCTGGGCCGCTTCTTTAATTTTCGCGCCAGCCTGATGCTCGTTGCCCTCATCACCATCCTCGTCGGATTATGGTCCGGTTTTGGCCTGGCACTCTGCCAGGGAATGGGTTGGTTTAAGCGAATGGCCGTCATCGGCCTCGTCGCCGTGGGCCTGAGGATTCTGTTTGGCTGGGTCACGACGAAAAGATTCCCGACGGCGGAAATGGCTGTATTGGCCACCACTTTTTCGCTCCTGGCCAACCTCTCATTGCTCTATTGGTGGAAAGATATTTTCCGGCACGGCGCCCGGCGCATTTCACCATGGAACCGGCAGTTTGTCCATTTTCTGCTCGTCACCGGAGCCTATGTGGCGGGGAACTGGTTCTTTCTTTATGGCGATGCCTTGGTGGCGCAGAAGTATTTTCCGGGGGACGATCTTGGCGCCTACCAGGTCGCTGCGCGGTGGGGCCTGGCTCTTCCCCTTACCCTGGCCCCTCTGCTCCTGGTCATGTTTTCTTCCCGTTCCGGCGGCAAAGAGGGACAGGCTCTTTCTGATCAACGCATTTTGCTGAGTTTGTACGCGGTGGGACTGGGTTGCGGCGCCGCCGGACTTGTCATATTTCGGAGTCTTTTGGTCAAACTCATTTGCGGCCATCCCAACACCCGGGCAGCCGGCATGTTGATTCCGTTTACCGTCACCATGTCCTTCGTCGGTTTGGGCCAGGCCATCGCCCTGTGGAGTCTGGCCAGCCGATGGTTCAAACTGGCCGTGTTCTATGGCGCGCTCGGTTTGATCTATTGGCTGACTTTAATGCTCTTGGGCCACACTCCCGCTGCATTGCTAAAGACCATGCCACTGGGCGCAGGCTCGGCCTTTTGTCTTTTGCTGGTGTTGTGGCTTTTGGCCGCGCGAGACCACTCCCCCGGCAAGGCGGCAGGCTAACGCCCGGCCAGCGCCGCGGCCCTGCTTCGCGATCGGGAGCGGCGCGTCGCCGTGCCACGGCCTGCCGCGTGATGCCGTTTGGAGCGGACTTCCTTCTCCAAAACGTAACTCGAAGAATTGCGCAGGCGGCGGCGATATTTCAATTTTTGGCGCATGCGTTCACGCGCCGCAATGGTGTGTTTCAAGCAGTACACGCCAATGGCCGGCGCCCCGCAGGTCAAACAAATGCCCCGCGCTTTTTTCCGCGCCATGTGGATTTGCTGGCGGGACATTGGTGTGCCGTCCTGTTTCAACAAACTGGTAAACCTGTCATTAATTTTTTTCCTGCTCCAACTTTTCATTTTAATCTTCATGTTATGGCTTCCTCACAAATCACAATTCACTATACTCCACAATGCTTGAAAACGCGAGCGCCAGGGCCGGGATTCTGCAAAATGCCGAAAAACGGGGCGTGTCGGGCGGTCCCTGCCCCTCAGGTGGCCGGAACAAACCGCTGCAGCAGCAACGCGAGAAAGAACCAAACCGGGAACATGGCCGCGGCGGGCTGCGACAAATCCGCCACCGCCAGCAAATCCACCAGCGCAATGCCCGCCAGCAAACGCGAAACGGCGCGGCCAATGTTGGGATGCTCCCGTCCCAGGGTTTGGAGCAGGGTCCAGACCACCCAGAGGATCAGAACCACAGAACATAAAGCGGCCGCCCGCTGATCAGGCCCATCATCGGCCAGCCCGGCCACGAGCAGGGGCGCGGCCAGAAAAATGCAGGGCCAGTATTGGATGCGAACCGGCGCGCTCTCCTTGCGAGCCAGGCTGCTTAATCCCACGATGTAGCCGGCCAGGGCCAGCCCTTTCCAAATGGATTCCCCCGTAACTCCGTTCAACCCGACCGAAGCTGCCGTCAGGTAAACCAAAAAACGGCAGCCCCCCATCAATACGGGCGCGAGGACCATGATTTTGTGGATGGCGTTGTAAAACAAAATGCAGCCGGCCAGAAGCAACGCCAGCACCGCCGTAACCGCTCCCAGCCTGGTCAGACCAGCCAGACCCAGGACCAGCCAGGCAAAGCCCCACGCCCAAACCTCTTTTTCGGTGACAAGGCCCGACGGAATCGGCCGCGCACGGCGGTGGTTCCGGTCGAATCCCGCGTCAAAGGCATCGTTCAAAAACATCCCGCCGAGATAGAGAAAGGAGATCGAGATCGAAACGCAAAGCAGGCCCGCCCAGGGGCCGCCGCCAGCCAGCCACCAACCCGCCAGGCAGTTGGACCAGACCGTGGGCAGATTCGAAACCCGCCCCAAAATCAGGAGCGTGCGAAGTTTGGATGGCCGCGTTAAGTTCAATGTTGCTGGTTTGAATGTCAAGCCAGCCCCCTGGCCCGCAACGCTTTGAGGCACCAGTCATATTCCGAGCTGAGTTGCCCGACCACGCTTTGGTTCTTCAATTCCGGCGGCATGACCTCCCAAGTGTAGGTTTCCATCTCCAAGTGGGAACACAGATGCGGATCGGCTTGGAGCACATCCAAAACCCCGAGCAGGTGGTCCGTTGTATTGTCAAACCAGGCCGCCGGCGGGCTGTGCAACGGAATGTGGAAATGGACGCGCCATTCCTCCGCCGGCGATTTCGGCGCGGCCAGCGCCGCCTCCAGGTCCTTGTGCCGGGTCAATTTGCCATCGGCGGCGCGGGACACGACTTGGTGCAGAAAAGTATCGTCGGCAAACGCGGCCAGCGCGGCCAGGCTCTCCGGCGCGGGGCGCAGCTTCAAGGCGGAACTGAGGTGCAGTTTGCTGATCTTGATGCCGTGTTGCCGCAACCGCACCAGCGACCCGGATGGATTCTCAAATTCCACCGCCAAATGGCAGGTGTCATAATTGACGCCAAGAAACTCCGCCAGCCGGGTGTCGTTGGGATGCCCGGCACGGAGGCGGTCGAAGAAACCCACCGTTTCATCGGTGGTTTCCAAAAGGCCGAGCGGTTCCGGCTCCAGGCCCAGATGCAGCCGGCGTCCGGTTCGCGCGCTGACGCTTGCAATATGCTTGACGCAGCGGAAAAGGTTCGCGCGAATCCGCCGAAGCTGACCGTCCGTGGTGATGAATTCCTTGAACGAACCGGGCACGGTGCTCACGCTCCCTTCGATTCCCGGCGGCAGGAGCTGCCCCAGCAGATCGAACAGCCGGTTCGTGTAATGGACGCGGTCGTCGGAAGTCCAATCCGGGCGATACACCTGCTCCTTGACGCGCCGCCCGTGAAACCGGCCATAAGGAAATCCGTTGATCGTAAAAATGTAACAATTGTTTCGATCCAGCCAGCGGCGAAATTCCAGCAGGGCGGCAGGCTGGCTCAACTCCCGCGAGGCCAGGTCGCTGAGGCGCAGCCCGATGGCGTAAGGCTTTCCGGGGCAAACGCGGTCGCGCACGGGGAGGGTGAATTCCTGCAAGGCCGCCAGGGTTTCAGGCCACGTTTCAGCGCGATGGATGTTCGTGCAATAGGCCAGATGCAGATCATGGTTGAGTTTCATTGCGTGGCCAAAGATCCCGTCCCTTGGAGTTCAGTTGTGCCTGGAAGGCTGTGAGTCCTCTTTTCGATCAAGAACAGGAATTCCTTGTGTGGCGTTTCCGCATCCTTGATCCACTCATTCGTCCAACGCATTCCCGCCATGACATTCTTTCGATAGTCAACTTCAAGCACTTCAACAAGGCGCCCCGCGGAAGATATGACACTGTTCAATTCCTCCGCCGTCGCGCGCCCGCCGGAACTGTATGACAACACGATGTGCCTCGCGCGGGTTGCCCGCAGCAATCGCTCAATCGCATCAACTGCAATGAATCGTCCCGCCGCGTTTCTCCGAAAATCTTCAAAGACGGAATTCGCAACGGTGTCCGATGTGTCCGCCCTGCGATTTGCTTTCCCGAAAAGCTCCGGCTTGTCATTGAGGCAAATGGTCGTCCAGAGGTGATAATAAGCCGCGTAGCGCACGCGCGAAGGCGGCATCTTCTCGTTGTTCGAGCCGTAAGGCGGATCGAAATACGCCAGGTCGGCTTCGACTTTTGGCATCAAATCGAAAATGTCGCCTTGATGGACGGCGTGGGCTTGCAATCTCGGAATCAGGCTGGGGACCCGCAGATGAATTTTCTTATAGGAGCGGGGCGACCAGTCGTTGAGGTAGGAGGCAAAATGGCCCAGCGTGCTGTCCACCTCGTCCATCGCTAGAATCAAGCTGGTCAACAAAACCGTCCTTTCAACATCGGAAAGCGAGAGACGGTCAATCTCTTCACGGATTGCATCCAATCGCCGGGTGTTATGTTTTTGCCACGGTTTTTTGAGGCTCTCTTTGCCGGCGGCACGCCCGCCGTTGGGTTCGCCCCCGTAATGCTCGGTGAACCATCCATTTTTTCCGGGCAAGGCGTTGAGATGGTCAATCAGCGGCTGATAATGTTCGGGGGAATAAGGATTGAGGAGGTAGCAGGTTGCAAAAACTTTGGACCATGCCGAAAGGTCATTGGCAATCACGCGATGTCCGGCTTGCGCCAAAGCTTGGGAAACCCGGGTGGTTCCGGCGAAGCCATCCAGCACTGTCTTCGGTTTCACCCGGCGTATCAGTTGAATAATGCAAGGCAGCAGCTTGAGTTTGGAACCCGCGTATTTGATGCCTTCCGTCTTCGGGGCATCCACAACGGGGTCTTCAAATAGATCCAGCGTCCGCATCCTTACCTCGACAAAGAATCATGGAGAGCCTGGCAGCTTGAACTTCCCCGATTGGCCAAGGAACCGGATCGGATTCTGGTAAATTATTTCGTCCACCGTTTCGGCCGCGTGCCCGCGCTGCCGCAGTTCCAGCGCGGCGCGCGGCACGGCCAGGGGAACGCTCACGCCCCAGTCGCAGGCGCTGTTCATCCATAACCGCTCGCTCCCGTAAAGCTCGATCATGTCCGCCGCCCGCGCGGCCGTGCATTTGGATTCCGGGTAAAGGGTCATCCCCGCCCAAAAGCCCGCGTCCAGCACCAGTTCAATGGTGTGCTCCTCCACGTGATCAATAATGACGCGCCCCGGTTTGATCCTCCCGTCGCTTTTCAGAGCGTCAACCATAATCTTCGTTCCCTTGAGCTTGTCCTCCAAATGCGGCGTGTGAATCAGGATCAACTGGCCATGGCGCGCCGCCACATCCACGTGCTTTTCGAACACGGCCAGCTCGTTGCGGCTGTTTTTGTTCAGCCCGATTTCCCCGATGCCCAGGACATTGGGCCGGTCGAGGAACCGGGGGATGATGTCGATGACTTCCCCGGCCAGCTTCAAATCCTCGGCTTCCTTTGGATTAATGCAAAGCCAGGCGAAATGCGGCAGGCCGAATTTGGCGGCGCGATTCGGTTCGTGCTCCGTCAACTGGCAAAAATAATCGTAAAAGCCATCAACGGAACGGCGGTCGAACCCGGCCCAAAACGCCGGTTCGCAAACCGCCTGGCAGCCCGCCGTGACCATGGCCAGATAATCGTCCGTCGTGCGGCTCACCATGTGGGCATGAGGTTCGATGTAGCGCATAAGCATTATGGAGAACGGTGGACTAGGGGGCATCCGGCCATGCGCCGGTGGCAGCCTTGGTCGTGGCGCGCTGGATTGGCTCCGCCGTCGGATCGCTTAAACTGAGCAAGACGCGTTTGGCGCGTTGCGGATCGGCCTTTTGCAGCTCCGCCAAGGCGCGTCGAAAGGCCTTGATGCGAAAGTCATCCCGGCCCTCGGCCCGATCGACGCGATCAAGAAAAGCGGCCAAGTCGATCAGCTTGGCGCGGGCCTCCATGAAATACAGGTCCAAGACCTTCTGGCGTGTCATACAAGTACGGTGGCATTTTCGATCATTTTGGGCAAAGTAACAAGCCAAAAGGAATGACCGATGACGGAGCAAGAATAACGCAACTTTCTGATCCTTGTCCTCATGCTGCATTCTGATACTGTTTGCCGATGCAACGCGATCTTGCCGCTGGAAACCCCGACAAACTCCTGGAGGGGGTTGATGAGGACACTTCATCCTGATGATAAATAACGCCTCAAATTCCAAGGCCGGCCCGAAGATGGGAACGGCGCTCAAAGTTTTTTACGCGCTGCCGATTGTCCTCGTGCTCGGTCTCTGGGGCTTCCTGCTGTGGACTCGGGCCACCCACCAGGGGCCGCCCGTCCGCCACATCTCCAGCAAGCCGTTTGCCACGGTTCCGATCCATGGATTGACGGCCAGTTTGTTCACGCAGGGAGATCAATTGCGCGCCGCCGGCAACGATGTGTTCATCGAATTTCGCGACGGGCAAAGCAATTTGGCGGAGGTGGGTGAAGCCACGCTGGAACTGGACATGAAAATGCCCGACATGGTGATGCACAGCATCGGCAAAGTCAGGCGCACCGCAACTCCCGGACAATATCGCACCACCGTGGACCCGCAAATGGCGGGCGATTGGACGGCAACAATCGGCTTTTCCGGGCCGCGCGGAACCGCGGAAACCAACTTTCCCGCAACGGTGAAGTGAAGAAACGGGCTTGCCCGCAAGGGCTCGAATGGGTATATTATTGGCCATGTTTTTGTTGCAGCGGCTGTGTCGTCCCAGATCATTTTCAAGTTCCGTCGCAGGTTAGCCCTGCCGACGCAAGACCTGATTTCCCCAAGTCCAAACCAATGAAACATTTTACAATATGAAAAATCGCCATGCCTCCCTTTTGGCCGCCGCGCTGGTCCTGCTGGGGGGCAAGATGGTTCAAGCGCAATCCATTTACGTGCCCAATGCGGACTTTGGGTCGCCTGTCACGAGTTATGCGACGAATGTAATTTGCATGTGGGAATCGATGCCGCAGCCGGATGGGTACGACTACCCATATCCGTGGGACGATACGACTGGCGTATTTTATAACGACCCGGCCTATGCGGAGTACGGTAAATACATCTACAATTGCGACGGGACCCAGGCAGCCTTCCTTTTTGCCCTGCCCGGGGTGGGGCTGTTTCAGGATTATGATTCAACACCCTCGCACGACTTTGACGCGACGTACGAGGTTGGCGAGTCTTATCAATTGCTGGCCGGAATCATCGGCAACACTAATTTTGGGGAGTCGCCAGGGGCGAGCCTGCAAATGAGCCTCTATTATCGCGACAGCTCGAACAACATGGTGACGGTTGCATGCACGAACATAGTTTATACGGCAGACGTTTTCACCAACGTTACCAACTTTGTTGATTGCGAACTGGATATTCCGCCCGTGCAGGCCGGCGACGCGTGGGCGGGCCAGTACATCGGAATCGAATTTCTCTCCACTGTCTCCATCGATCTCGAGGGGGGCTATTGGGACCTGGGCAATGTGCAATTGTCGGCCACTCTCGCGCCCACCTTGATCAATCCAAGTTGGAGCAACGGCCAGTTTGCCGCGACCTTGCAAAGCGAGCCGGGACTTGTCTTCCAAATTCTGGCGACGACCAACCTGTCCGTGCCGGTGTCCAATTGGACGGGTGTGCTTATGTTGACCAATGTGTCAGGGACGACTTCGTTCATCGATCCGGCGACGAACTATAACGAGCGTTTCTACCAGGCGCAGCAGTTGCCGCCGCCCTGAGTGAATGAAAAAGCGATGCCGACGACCAAAACAACTCTGTCAGACCGGGGGTTTACGCTTGTGGAATTGATGGTAGTGATCGCCATCATTGCGATCCTGGCCGCCTTGTTGCTCCCGGCAATGGCCGCCGCCAAGGCGAACAGCAAGAGGATCGCCTGCATTTCCAACTTGCGGCAAATCGGCGTGGCGGTGCGCGCCTATTCGATTGACTATGGCGGGCTGATTCCCTACGGGCCGAAAGCCCCGCCATTCATCAGCCCGAAAGACTTTTATTCATCAACCGGCGCGCCGACCAGCCTGATTTCACTGGCGACCGGCGCCTCCGTGGGATTGGGGCTGATGCTGCCAGGGCCGTTGGCCAGCCAGCCGAAGGTTCTGTTCTGTCCGGGGAGCGATCAACCAGTGGATGAGGATGCTCAATTGGCACTGGTGGGTGTCGGGCAGGCGCAATGCAGTTACTACTACCGCCATGCGGGGAACACGAACTTGTTCGATACGGTGGGCGGCCCGTTTGTGCCGGACCACATCCGACTTGACAGCTTGGGCAACAATGACCACGGCCAGCCCATACGCGCCCTGGCCATTGACACGGAGTTCCTGTGTCCGTCAGCGCTGGCCCTCTTCGGCGTCGCGCCGAGCACGCATCACCAGCGGAAGTTCGTGGACATTTTATTTTCGGATGGGCACGCCGTTTCGCGGCCCAATGCCAACGGCCAATTCACCGTGGATTTGCCCCTCGGGGATTCGTCGCAGGCTTTCGCCATGATCCTGGCCGTTTTGGAGCAGGCGGACACGGAGCCGTGAAGGCCCCGGACCAAGAATCCTTACAGGCGTTCGCGGCCGGCGTAACCGGATTCCAGGTCGTGCCAGTATGCGATGTCCTCCTCCTCCTTTTCCCAGCAGAGAAAAATTTCCCGGCCGTCGCGCCAGGCGGGGAAATCCAGCAGACCGCGGTTTAAATCCTTGATTTGAATTTCGCGGGAGCGGAAGCGCTGCAAAACCGCCTTGCATTGGGCCAGAATCCTGATCAGTTGATTGACAGAAGGGCCGCCGGCATCGTCGCCGGACGAAAGGAGATGGCCGACGCGTTTGTCGAGCGTTTTGAGGCGTTCCTGGTGATGGCCGAGTTCTTCGAGCCATTGGCGGACGGCGGGCAGGAGGGCGCGGGCTTCCTCCAGGCTGTAGTGTTTGGAGAAGTGAGAAGGCATCGCGGTCAGGCGCCGCCTGAATAGAGGTCCAGCTTCTTCTTGACGTCTGGATTGGATTCGATGGAGAGCGATTTTTTCCAGGCTTCGATGGCCTTGGCGGGCTGGCGCAGGGCCATATAGACTTCCCCCAAGTGGTCGAGCACGGTGGCGTCCGGTTCGGGGGAAAGCTCCACGGCCTTGAGCAGCCAGGGCAGGGCTTGTTGCGGCTGCTTTTGTTTGAACAGCACCCAGCCGAGGCTGTCCAGGTACGCCGCGTTTTTGGGTTCGAGCTGGACGGCCTTTTCGATCAAGGCGCGGGCGCGGGGCAGTTGTTCGCCGCAATCGGCCAGCATGTAGCCCAGGTAATTGAGCGCTTCGCCAAAGTCGGGGTTGAGATGGATGCATTTTTGAAGATATTCGTCAGCCCGCTTGTATTCCTGGTTGCGTTCGCAAGCCTCGCCGAACTGGAAATAAAACCGGTAGTCCAGCAGGCCCGGATCGGTGGCCAGGCCGATCACCTCGGCGGTGTTGAAATGGCGGATGGCCTCGGCGTAATTCTTGACATGCAGCCAGGCGACGCCCGTGTAGGACTCTGAGAGGAACGTTTTGGGGAATCTGGCCCGGGCCATGTCGAGAGTTTTGAAGGCGTCTTCCGTGCGGTGCAAAGCGATCTGAACCAGCGCCAGTTTGTACCAGGCCTCCTCGAGGCCGGGGTCCCAGTGCAGGGCGTTTTCGTAATCTTCGGAGGCCTCCGCCAATTTGTCGTCTTCAAAGGCCAGTTCGCCCAGAAAGAACCAGGCCCGCGGGAAGCGGGTGGGATTGTCGCGCACGATGGCCTCGAGCTGTTTGGTGGCGTTGGTTTTGTCTTCCGCCTGGAAATAAAGGGCGGCCAGCTTCTCGTGAAGAACTTCGCGCATGGCGGAGGGTCCGGGCGTTTCGGAAAGCAGTTTGTCATAAATCGCGGCGGCCTTTTTCGGTTGATCGATCTGGCTGTAGGTGTCGGCCACACCCTGCCAAAGCCGCGGCGAGGAAAAATTCATTTGGGCCACACGGTCCAGAAGGGCGATGGCGTTGCTTTTCGTGGCGGCGTCTTTGGGCTCTGTCCTGAGATAAATGGCGTAAAGGCCGCCCAGGGCCAGGAGCGCGGGCGGATCGGGGCGGATTGATTTTGCGGCCCGATTCAGGGTGCGGAGGGCCTCGCCCGGCCGGTTCTTGTGAAAGAAAACTTCGACCTGGCATTCATAGCCGTCGAGGGCATCGGGTTGCCGCTGGATGGCCCGGCGGCTGGCGGCAAGGGCCTGACGGGTCTTGCCAGCCTGGAGATCAGCGCGCGCCAGGCAGCTCAGGAGCAGCGCCGAGGCGCCGGGCCGGCGGGCAGACCTGGCCAGGACAGTTACGGCCTTGTCCGCTTGCTTGTTTTTAAGGAAATGCTGCGCCACTTTGATGACTAAAGACTCGTTGCCCGGATCGGCCAGGGCGGCGTCATTGAATTGTTTGACGGCCTGTTCGCCCTCATCGTTCCATTCATAACTTATCCCGGCGGCGTAATGGGCCAGGGCCTCCGGATTGCCCCCGGACGTGTTGTTCGGCGGATCCTCCGCCATCAGGTCGTCGCCTGTGTCGTCGGCCTCCTGGCTGGCCGTCGTCGCGGACTGGACGGCAACCGGATGTCTGGCAGGGGTGGCGCACCCCGTCAAGATGACGCCGGCCAACGCCACCATCAGAATCAGAATTGAATCATATGCCTTCATTCGATCAACGACGGCCAAAAACAGACGCTGTCCGCTTGGCGGCGGACTGCGCCGGGCAACCCGCGAATCCCAAAAGGCACATCAGACTACTTCTGCCAGGTGCGTTTCTTGTGTCGGTTGGCACGCAGCTTTTTGCGCCGTTTATGCTTGTTAATTTTGCTTTTGCGACGTTTTTTTAATGATCCCATAATACATTGTTCAATCGACAGTGTTAATATACCACTTTATTCAACGGATACTCAATAATTCCTTCAGCCCCCGCGGCTTTGAGCAGGGGAATCAACTCCCGCACCACCTTTTCGTCAATGATGGTTTCGACGGCCACCCAGCCCGGCAGACTCAAGTTGGAGACGGTTGGATTGCGCAAGGCGGGGAGGGTCCGCAGGAGCGGCTCCAAATCCTTCTGTTGCAGGTTCATTTTCAGGCCGACTTTGCTTTCAGCCTCGATCGCGCCCCGGAGCAGCAAAGCCAGTGTTTCAATCTTTTGCCGTTTCCAAGGGTCTTTCCAGGCGGCCTCATTGGCGATCAGCCGGGGGGTCGAAACCAGCAACGTATCGACGATGCGCAGATTGTTGGCGCGCAAGGAGGAACCGGTTTCGGTAATCTCGACGATGGCATCCACCAGCTCATGGGCTTTGACCTCGGTGGCGCCCCAGGAAAATTCGACTTCGGCCTTGACGCCATGCTCTTCCAGGTAGCGTCTGGTGATGTTGACGACCTCCGTGGCAATGCGTTTGCCTTCCAAATCCTTGGCACAGTGAACGGAAGAGTATTCGGGCACGGCCAGGACCCAGCGGGCCGGCTGGCTGCTGACTTTGCTGAACTGGAATTCGCCGACTTCGTGGACTTTGGAGCCATTTTCGACGATCCAATCGTGCCCGGTCAGGCCGCAATCCAGGTAGCCCAACTCGACATAGCGGCTGATTTCCTGGGCGCGAATCAGGCGGACCAGCAGATGTTCATCGTCCACATATGGCGCGTAGGAACGGCTGCTGACCTGGATGTTAAAACCGGCCTTGGCCATTTTAGCCAAGGCGGCTTCCTGCAAACTGCCTTTGGGCAATCCCAACTTCAATATCTGCTTATTCTGCATAGGGCAAAGGGTCTTGTTTGGCGCGGGAGCGGGAGTATTTCTTGTCCGACTCCTTCACGCGCGTGACCGGGGAGATTTTCCACCGCCGGCGCGGCAAAGCCAACTTTTTCTTTTTGGTTTTCACACCCTCTTCCACACCGTTTGGCGGCCTTGCACGCGGATTTCCCCGCGGGCCAGGGCCGCGATGGATGCCGGATAGATCTTTCGCTCCACCTCCTGGATGCGCGCATGGAGCGTTTCGGGGGTGTCGCCCGGCAAAACCGGCACGGTTTCCTGGGCGATGACCGGGCCGGTATCAATGCCCTCGTCCACGAAATGCACCGTGACACCCGTGACCTTCACCCCGTATTCCAGCGCCTGTTTCCAAGCCTCCAATCCCGGAAAAGCGGGCAGCAGCGCGGGATGAATGTTGACCACCCGATTGGCAAAAGCGCGCAGGAACCCGCCCGGCAAAATCCGCATGAACCCTGCCAGCGCCACCAAATCCACCTCCGCCCTTTGCAGAGCCTGGATAAAGGAAGCTTCCGCCGTTTCATCGAGCCTGGCGCGAGACTTGCCCGGGGCGATATAGAGCGCCTCCAAACCGCGCGCCCGCGCCCGCTCCAAAATCCCGGCCTTTTCCACGTCGCTCACCACCAGGACAACTTCGCCTGGAATTTCCCCCGAGGCGCAGGCGTCGGCGATGGCGGCGGCATTGGAGCCTTTGCCCGAGCCCAGGATGCCGAGACGGAATTTTCGTTGAGCAGTCACAATGACTTCTTGTAACAGATTCCGCCCAAAAAGCCCAAACGTTATTGTCACCCCCGCAAAGCTGAATGCGGCAACATTCACTTCCGATTTCCGGCCTTGACCCCCGCCAAATCTTTGCCGCGCCCTCCGCCGCCGAAGCGGCCATGCAGGGCAGGCAGGCCTTGAATCCCGTTTTCATTAAAAATCACAACCTTCTTAAAAATTCTTTCAAAAATCAGTTGACGATATGATATATCAACTGTAATGTTCGTCTAATGAATTGTCGATGAAGGCCGGATGGAAAGGAACAAACAAACGGAAGGGCCAAATGCCAGGGCCATGAAAAAGAGCCTCGAAAGCGGATGTGAATTCAGGCTGTGGTCAATTGGCGCGGGATCAACCCGTTCAAGCGCCCGGAACAACCGGTCCAGCCCTCTTCGTGGATTTGGTCTCCCTCGCGGTGAATTCGCCCGTCCGCTCAGTCAAACCGTCATTAACGTAGTTAAACAGGTTTTATTGGTCAAGACGACAGCCAAATTCCATGCAAATACTTTAAAATGAACGACTTGCAAAACAAACTGCTTGCCGGCGGGTCAAACCCGGTCAAACCAAGTCAAACCAGTTGCGAAACCAGGCAGCAGCAACATCCAGTGGCCGCATGGCCGGAAGCAGACCCGCCCCACCGTCTTGTCCCATCCGGCTGTGGCAACGGCAATTTGCGCTGGGAAAGCCATTTTTGGCGCTTTTGTTGGTGACTTTTAATTTGAAATTTGATATTCTGAATTCTGATGAAAGGTGATTTCGCAAGGCGGTGGACGGTTTTATCGATGGTTTTGGCGGGCTTTTGGTTGAATGGCTCCGCCGCCCCCATGATTCCCACCAACTTCTCCATCGTCACGATCCAGGCAACCATGCCCCTGGCATCGGAGCCGGGCAATAATCCCGCCATTTTCACCATTTCCCGCGCCGGCAATACCAATTCCGCGCTGACCGTTTCTTTCGGGATCGGCGGCACGGCCAGTAACGGCGTCGATTACGCCACCATAACGAATTCCATCAGCCTGGCGGCGGGAGAAACTTCCGCCAATATTGTCATCACGCCGGTCAATGAACCGTCGGCCAACGGGTATAAGACGGTGGTTCTGACGTTGCCGCGGCTGCTTGTTCCGGAACCGCCCGGCAGCATGGATTTTATCGTTGGATCGCTCAACAGGGCGGTGGCTTATATCGCGTATAATTACACCAATGTTCCGCCCACGGTCAGCATCGTCACTCCGACCAATGGGAGTTCTTTTCTTTCGTTGCCCAACATCGAAATTGCGGCCAATGCGTATGATTCGAATGGATGGGTGACGACCGTGGAGTTTTTGGCCGACGGCAAGGAATTGGGAGTTGTGAGCAACAGTTTGTTCGGGAGCTGGACGGCGGAGCCGCTGGTTTTGCGGGAATCGCATGGTTCGATCCTGCCCGTATGTCTGGGGAGCCATGTGAACCGATACCAATTTGTCTGGACCAATGTGCCGCCCGGCAACTATGCCTTGACGGCGGTGGCGACCGATAACGCGGGCCTGCAAATGACCTCCGCCGCCATCAACATCGCCGTCACCACCAACTTGCCCGTGCCGGTGGTGCGGATAGTCAGCCCGGCGCCCGGGGCGGAATTTCCGGACCTGGTCAACATCAATATTTACGCGGCTGCGGCGGAGGTTGGGGGCGTGGTCAACACGGTGGAGTTCCTGGCCAATGGCAAGAGTTTGGGCGTGGCGACAAATTACCTGGCGGCGGAGCCGTCCAGCCAGTTTCATTTGAGGATCCAGTGGCTGCCGTATTATTTCCGGTGGACCAACGCGCCTCCCGGGAGCAATGTATTGACGGCGGTGGCGACGGACAACAATGGCACGCAGGCCGTGTCCGCTCCGGTCGGCATCGACGTATCGAGCAACGCGTATCATTTCCGGCCGGGGCGGTGAGGCGGGGGCCTAAAACATAGTATTGACACACACAATGAATTGCGGCAACGGCTTTGGCCGCATAGACTGCCCGGCATGAAAGGCAAAGGGATGGTTTATCTGGTGGGCGCCGGGCCTGGCGACGCGGGCTTGATGACGATGCGCGGGGCGGAGTTGCTGGCGCGGGCCGACGTGGTGGTTTATGACGCGCTGGTCAACGGGGATTTGCTCCGGCTGGCGCCGGCCGGCGCGGAGTTTATTTTCGCCGGCAAACGCTCCGGCCTCCACGTCATGCCTCAGGAGGAGTTGAATCGGTTGCTCGTCGAGAAAGCCCGTGCCGGCAAATGCGTTGTCCGGCTCAAAGGGGGCGATCCGTATGTGTTTGGCCGCGGCGGCGAGGAAGCGGAAGAATTGGCCGCCGCCGGGATGCCATTTGAAGTGGTGCCGGGAATCTCCTCCAGCATAGCAGGCCCGATTTATGCGGGCATTCCTTTGACGCACCGCGACCATTGTTCGAGCTTTAGCGTCATCACCGGCCACGAAGACCCGGCGAAACAGGATGTCGCTGTGGATTGGGCGCAGGTGGCCAGGGCGCCTGGAACGAAAGTTGTGCTGATGGGAGTGACGCGCGTGGGGAAGATTGCGGAGGCGCTCATGGCCAATGGCATGGAGGCGTCCACGCCGGTGGCGGTGATTCGCTGGGCGACAACCGGACGGCAGGAATCGGTTTTTGGGACGCTCAAGACCATCGCGGACGTGGTTGAATCGGCCCGGTTCAAACCGCCGGCCATCATTGTCATTGGCGAAGTCGTGGGGCTGCGGGGGAAGTTGAACTGGTTTGAAAAGCGTTCGCTGTTTGGACAGCGCATCGTGGTCACCCGAACCCGCGAACAGGCGAGCCAGCTCTCGCGGCAATTGCTGGAACGCGGCGCGGATGTGCTGGAAATACCCGTCATTCGGACCCTGCCGCCGACCGACCGGCAGTCCATCGCGGATGTTTTGCTGGAGTTGAATGCCTATGACTGGCTGATCTTTACCAGTCCGAACGGGGTGAGCGCGTTCTTCGACTTTTTCTTCCGGGCTTTCGGCGACCTGCGCGACATTGGTGGTGTGCGCATCGCCGCAGTCGGCGTGGCGACGGCCGCCAAAATCCGGGAGCTGCACCTCAACGTCGATGTGATGCCGGACGAATACGTGGCCTCGAAAATTGCCGGCGCGCTGGCCAAATACGAAAGCATCGAGAATCTGAAGATACTGTTGCTCAGAGCGGAAGCCGCCAACAAGGAACTGCCCAAACAACTCGAGGAGATGGGCGCCATTGTGGATGACGTGGCCGTTTACAAGACGGTGCCGGAAACCGAAGACCGAAACGGCGCCGCGGCGCGGTTGATGGAAGGCGGCGCGGATTGGATTACGTTCACGAGCGGTTCGACGGTGGAGAATTTCAACGCGCGTTTCGACCTGAAACAGTTGGCCGGGCATTATCCACAACTCAAGCTGGCTTCCATAGGACCTGAAACCATCAAAGCAATCATTGCCCTCGGCCTCAAGCCGGCCTTGGAAGCAAAGGAACACACGATCGATGGATTGGTCAGGGCGATTGAGTCATACACTAAACGCGCCGGGTGATCCGGACGCCGTCGGCGATAAGCTCACGGGCGGCGGCTTCCGATCTGGCTTCGGCGTAAATGCGCAGGATGGGTTCGGTGCCGGAACCGCGCAGCATCAGCCAACCGCCAATGCGGCAATGCTTTATGCAAGTCGTTCATTGTTGTTCTTCCAAACTGAAACCAAGGGGTTTCCCAGTGGCGGCAAGGAACATCCCAGTCGCAGCCGGCGCTGGTGGGATGTAATAGTGGGATATGACAGATACGATGAGCATCGAATGGAGAAAACAGACCTTCCAGTCTCTGGAGGAATTCTGCCGCAATGGTGAGGACAAACCTGGCTTGAGTTATGATGAACATACACTGAAAGGCCGCTATGGAGAAATCATGAAAATGTTGGAGCGTGTTGGGACATGGCCGCCAACGGTGTCACCTGAGAGAGACAGGTTCTGCGCAGCGCTCCGCGAGGTGCTCAGCCGACTGCCACAGGAAGCCTTCGACAAAGTGGACGAGAAGGTTCGTTTCCTTCTGGAAGAACCATCCTTGAAAATGCCCGCGGCAAATGCACCCTCTCCACCCTCTTCGGATCTGTCTGGCAGAGTGGGAAAAGACACCATCGTCTTCTTTCGCACATGCATGGACTTGGCGCCGAAAGCCTTGATCGGGCTGATTGCTCACGAAATTGCGCACTCCTTCGTCTGCGGCAAAGATTATATGGAGAACGAGATTTTGGCGAAGAAACAGGCGCCGGAATGGGGATTCGGACCCGAGTTGGCCTGTCTGGAGAGTGAGAAGGAGCGGTTGTTCAAGTCTCGATCAACTGCCCCCGCTGGCCAACCAGGTTGAAGCGAGGCGAGTTTCTCGCGGGAAAGTCCAAAGGGTCAACTCCTTGCATTATCACAAGCAATTGTCGGGCAATAACTTTCTTCCGACTAAACGCGTTTCGTGATCCGGACGCCGTCGGCGATAAGCTCATGCGCAGCAGCCCCCGATTTGGCTTCGGCGTAAATGCGCAGGACGGGTTCGGTGCCGGAACCGCGCAGCATCAGCCACACGCCGTTTTGCGCGACGAATTTGACGCCGTCGGTAGTATTGATATTTGCAAGGGGCGAGCCGGCAAGCTTCGCCGGCGGATTTGCCTTGCAATACTCCATCAGGGCCGCCCGCTTTTCCAACGGAAAAGGCGTGTCCAGCCGCGCGTAATGATGCGGCCCGAACTGCCGGACCAGGCGCTTTAACAATTCATTGACGGAGACGCGCTCGGTCGCGAGCAATTCCAGCAACATCATGCCGGCGGCGATGCCGTCGCGCTCCGGCATCAGATCGGGAAAGCCGATGCCGCCGCTTTCTTCAAAGCCGAGCAGGACGTTGCCCTTCAACATTTCGGCACAGATGTACTTGAATCCAACCCCTGTTTCCACCAACTCCAGTCCGTAATGCGCGCACATGTTATCCACCATTGAGGTCGTGGTCACGGCTTTGACAACGCGCCCCCTGCCCCGGCGATTGACGATGAAATGATGGAGCAGCAGGCATATAATTTGATGCGTGGTCAGCGGGCGGCCGCGGCCATCCATTCCTCCGACGCGGTCGGCGTCGCCATCTGTTACCAGACAAATGTCGTGCGGATGCTTTTTGAGCCAAGCCGCGCTCCGGGCGTAATTGAGGGCAATGGGTTCGGGATTGATTCCGCCAAAATTGGGATCGTGGTTGCCGTTCAAGGTCGTGACCCGGCAAGTCGTGCCCCGGAGCAGCTCATCGAAACAACCCGCGCCTGTTCCGAACAAGGCATCATGGGCGAAGCGAAGTTTTGATTGCGCAATGAGTTTGAAATCCACCAGCCTTTTGATCGCCTTGTAATGGGCGGGCCGAAAATCGCGCAGTTCGATGCCACCGGACAAAAGCGCCTCCTGCGCTTTGGCGGCGCGGACGGGGTTTTGATCAATCAGTTTTTCGACGGCCTGGCAGAGTGAAGATTCGGCCGAACCGCCGTAGTAGGCCTTGAGCTTGTAGCCGTTGAAGATGGCCGGGTTGTGGCTGGCTGTAATCATGACGCCGCCGGTGGCTTTCCGCGTTTTGACCGCGAATGAGATGGCTGGCGTCGGCGCGGCGCAATCGGACAGGAGCACTTGAAAATCGTTCCCCGCAAGAACTTCCGCCACGCGCCGGCCAAACCGATCGGAGAGAAAACGCCGGTCATAGCCGACGATGATGGTTTTTTGCGCCCCTTCCACCGGGTGGCTGTTCCAAAAGTCGGCGGTGGCTTGGGCGACGCGATCCAGGTTCTGGAACGTGAAGCCATCGGCGATTACCGCCCGCCAGCCGTCGGTGCCAAAATGGATCGGGGTCATGGATGAGGGAGAAATCATTGCAAGGGGGACACGCGCGGGACGGCATGAGAGTGCGCGGCTTTTCGCATTCTCGCCACCGCGGCCTTGAGGTTTTTATGCTCAAAGAGGCACGTGCCGCTGATAAAGGTGTCCGCGCCGGCGGACGCGCAGTTTGCGACTGTTTGGAGGTCAAGGCCACCATCCACCGCGATGCGAAATTTCAATCCAAGTTTGCGCCGCCAGGCTGCCGCTTGCTGGATTTTGGGTAGACATTCAGTGATGAACCCCTGGCCGCCGAAACCAGGGTTGACCGTCATGACCAGGAGGGAATCGATTTGATCTAAAAAAGGCTTGACGCTGGCCATGGCGGTCGGAGGGTTGATCGCCAAACCCACCTGCCTGCCCAGGGAGCGAATCTTCCAAATGAGCGATGTCACCTGCCCGTCCAGTTCAACATGGATGGTCATCCGGTCAGCCCCCGCGCTGGCGAAAGGTTCCAACAGGATTTCGGGCCGCGAACACATCAGGTGGACGTCGAAAGTCATTTTGGTCAGCGGCCGGATGGCGGCCACCAAGCCCGGACCAAAGGAAATATTCGGCACAAAATGACCGTCCATGATGTCCAGATGCAGCCAATCGGCGCCGGAGCGCTCCACGCGGCGAACCTCACTGGCGAGGCGGGCGAAATTCGAGGCCAATAATGAAGCAGCGATGATCATTTGCGCGCGGCGGTTTCGAACTCCTGGCGCAAAATCGCGTAAGCCGCCGTGTTGGTCCATTGATCCCCAACCTTGTGATCGCGCACGAATTCGGCCTCGCGCCTCATCCCGGCCTTTTCAAACAGCCGGCAAGCCGCGACATTCGTGCTGTCGCAATAGCCCTGGACCCGGTGCAGAGAGATCCCCTTAAAACAAAATCCGAGCGCGCCCATCATCGCCTCCGCGCCGAAACCGCGGCGCTGAAAATCACGATGGAGCACAAGATGAAGAATGGCCTGGAGCCGCTCCGCGTCTGAAAAACCAAGGGAAAGACACCCGATCACTTTCGCGCCCTCCTGCGCCTCGACCGCCATAATAAACGGGACGTTGGGCGTGGTCAGTTTGACGACCGCGTCGGCTTCCAGCCAGCGGGCGATTCGCTCCTCCCCCTCCAGTTTGAAGGGCGCGGCGGCAAAGAATTCGTCGTCCGAGAACAATTGCAGCAGGTCCTTCCAATCCGCGCCGCGGAACTTTCGCAAAGTGAGCCTTGCGGTGGAAATCGGCAGGGGAATGCGGCGGCCCTCCCCGCCGCTGTCCGGCACGATGATCGGCTCGTTGCAATTGAAGCACTCCCGCGCGAGGCCGGCGCAAGTTTTGGGAAATGAAACCTGTTGGCCGCAACAGGGGCATTTGAAGTCGATAAACTGTTCTTCCGCGGTTGTGTCGTCGCTCATAATGAACGCGCCCCGTCAGGCGCGCAGGCCGTAGAGTTGCGCAACACGCCGCGGGATGCAATCCAGAATACCGGCGCAACGCGATGGGAGGTTCAACGGCCTTCCCCGCCTTTGAAAATGTGAAACAGGAAAGCCAAAGAGGGCAGCAGGACAATGGCGCCGGCGCCCAAAGCCAGGATCAGCAAGCGCAAGGTGATTTCAGGGGCATGAGCATTGTTCACGGTCAGGTCCGGCGTGACGAGATTGGGATACTGCGCCAGGCACCAGCCCGCCAGGATGAGAGTGACCTGGCAGATGGCGGCAATTCGCGCCAGGGCAAACCGCCGCCGCCACAGAGCCGCCAGCGCGACAATGGACATCAAGCTCGTCCATGCCAAAAGCAGAGGCGCCCACCAGTGCGTCAATCCATGATACATTTCCGGCGCACCCTGTTTGGAGGTGAGAAAAACCATTCCTGCGATGGGCGCCAGGCTCAAGCCGGACCAAAGCGCCCGCAGCCGAAAATCATTTTGCAGATCGGGCTGATCCCGCGTGTCAAGCGTCAGGTAGGTGGCCGCCAGAAACGCAAAAAGCCCCAGCGCGAACACACCGCAAGCCAGCGCGAACAGCGTCAACCAGCCCGCAAAGAAACCGGCAACGAGCTGACCATTGACGATGCGAATCTGACCCGTGGTCAACGCGCCGAGTATCATGCCCTGGAAAAACGGGGTAAAAAAACTGGCGATGCCAAACACCATGCTCCAGCGGAGTTGCGCCGATTCCGACCGGGAACCGTATCGGCGGAAAATAAAAGCCGGGCCGCGCAGCACGATGCCAATGAGCATCGCGGTGAACGGGATGTTCAGCGCGGTCATCATCCCGCTGAAAGCACTTGGGAAGCCGGTGAACAGAAGCACCACCACGAGGATGAGCCAGACATGGTTGGCCTCCCAGATGGGGCCGATCGCTTCGGCGATGGCTTTCCTTTGCCGCGCGGCGCGCGGACCGGCCGCCAGCAAATCCCACATGCCGCCGCCAAAATCCGCGCCACCCATCAGGGCATACAAGATCAGCGACAGCAAAATGCAGATGGCAACAATGAGTTCAAGCATGGATTCAATTCAGTGACGGTGCGGAAGCCGGCCCGGGTGTCTCCAAAAACTGGCGGCGCAACAGGAAGAAAACGATGAAGGCGAGAAAAAGGTATAATATCGTGAAGGCGACAAAAGGCGCCAGAACCCAGGGCATCGGCGTGAGCGCGTCTCGAGTTCGCATCACGCCGTAAATGATCCAAGGCTGGCGCCCGGCTTCGGTCACGACCCAACCCGCTTCAATGGCCACAAACCCCAGCGGCCCGGCTGCAACCAAGGCGCGCAGCAAGTGCGGGTGGCCGGTCATTGGCCGGCGCTGCCGCCAGAGCCAGGCCGACCACACTGCCAGAGCCAGCATCGCCATTGCGGAGGCAACCATGATGTCAAACGACCAATGAACAATCCGCACGTTTGGCCAGTTGTTTTGCGGGAACTCTTCCAGCCCGACGACTTTGGCGTTGGGGCTGTCGGCCAGAAGCAGGCTCAAACCACGCGGGATGCCGATCGCATAGCCGGTCCTGCGCGTCTCATCGTCAGGAATCCCCCCGATGAGCAAGGGCGCTCCGGTTTGCGTCCGGTAATGCGCTTCCATCGCCGCCAGTTTGGCCGGTTGCAACCGGCCCACGACGCGGGCGCTGTGGTCGCCGCTCAGGATTTGCAGCGGGATGCTGAGGCACGCGACAGCCAGCGCAATGCCCAGGGCGTTGCGATGGAACAGACTGTTCGAATTTCGCAGCAGAAAGAACGCATGGACCGCCGCCACCGCGAAACCAGTCGCAACGAAGGCCGCCAGCGTCATGTGCAAGACTTCATGGAAGCTGGCCTGATTCAACATGGCCGCGATCGGGTCAATATCGGTGATCCTGCCATCCACCATTTTGAAGCCCGCGGGCGAGTTCATCCACGCATTGGCCGTGACGACGAAAATACCGGAAAAGATGCCGCTGAGGGCGACGATCAGGCCCGAAAGCCAGTGCAGGAAGGGCGACAGGCGGTTCCAGCCATAGAGATACACGCCGATAAAGATGGCTTCGGTGAAAAAGGCGAAACCTTCCAGGGAAAACGGCATGCCGATAATCGCTCCGGCCCGTTCCATGAAGCCCGGCCATAACAAACCGAGTTCGAAAGAGAGCACTGTGCCGGAGACAGCGCCCACCGCGAAGAGAATGGCCGTGCCGCGAGACCAGCGTTTGCTGAGATCGAGATAAACCGGCTGGCGGGTGCGGAGATACATTCCCTCCGCAATGGCCATGAGCAACGGCATCCCAATGCCCAAGGCCGCGAAAACAATGTGGAAGGCCAGCGACATGGCCATCTGCGAACGAGCGAAGAAGAAAGCGCTCATTCATTCTTCGCCTTCTTCTGGCAAAGCCCCGCCAATTCGGAAGGCACCGGCCAACTGTGTCCTTGAGCCAGCAGGCCCTGAGCCTCCTCCGGTCCCCAGGAGCCTGCGGCGTAATTGGGAAAATCACTCGGCGGAGCGGCCGCCCAAACATCGAGCACCGGCATCAACAACCGCCAGGCCGCTTCGACCTGGTCAGCGCGCATGAACAAGGTGGCGTCATTTTTCATGACGTCCCAGAGCAGCGTTTCATAGGCATCAGGCGACGGGGCGGCGAAGGCGTCCTGATAATTGAACTGCATCTCCACGGAGCGCAGGTGCATCTTTGGTCCGGGGTGTTTGGCCTGAAAGTGCAGCACAATGCCTTCGTCGGGTTGAATGGCCATCACCAGCCGGGACGACTGCCAATCGAGAGTGGCTTCCGCCGGAAAGGACTGATGCGGAACGGCGCGAAACTGGATCGCAATTTCCGAGGCCTGCCGGGTGAGCCGCTTGCCGGTGCGGAGGTAGAAAGGCACGCCCTGCCAGCGCCAGTTGTCCAGGAACAGCCTGAGCGCGACAAATGTCTCGGTTTGGGAATCAGGCGACACACGGTCCTCTTCGCGGTAGCCGGGAACTTTTTTGCCGTCGATCCAACCCGGGCCGTACTGCCCGCGCACGACGCATTGATGGACGGAGTCCCGGTGAATCGGACGGACGGCGTGGAGAACGTCCGCTTTCTTGTTGCGAATCTCGTCGGCTTCGAAGGAAACCATCGGTTCCATCGCCACCAGACAGAGCAGTTGCATCAGGTGATTCTGCACCATGTCGCGCAAGGCGCCGGCATGGTCGTAGTAGCCGCCCCGATGCTCGACCCCGACCGCTTCGAGGGCGGTGATGGTGACACATTCCACGTAGCGCCGGTTCCAGATCGGCTCGAAGAGTGGATTGGCAAAGCGGAAGGCCAGAATGTTCTGCACCGTTTCCTTGCCCAGGTAATGGTCGATGCGGAAGATTTGGGATTCGTCGAAATTGGCCGCCAGCGCGGCGTTCAAGGCTCTGGCGGATTCCAGGTCATAGCCGATCGGTTTCTCGACTACAATCCGCGCCCAATCCCGGTCACGCGCCAGTCCGGCCCTGCCGAGGTATTGCGGGATTTCGCCGAACAGGCTGGGCGGCGTGGCCATGTAAAAGATGCGGTGGACTTTGGCGCCCCATTCCTTTTCCAGCTTGGCGCATTGTTCGCCCAAAGCCGCATAGGTCTGCAGTTTTTTGAAATCACCCCGCTGGTAGTGGATATGCCTGGCGAATTGATTCCATGCGGCGACCTTCCCCTTGCCAAAGCGCGAGAATTGGTTGACGCCATTGTGCAACCGCCGGCGCAGCATTTCGTCGCTCAAGTCAACGCGATCCACCACGATGACCGAAAAATCAGCAGGCATGCTCCGGTCCTGTGAAAGGTCAAACAAGGCCGGCACGAGTTTCCGCCAGGTCAGGTCACCGGCTCCGCCAAAAATGACGAACACAGTCGGTTCGAGTCGATCATTCGTTTTCATGCTTCCTGGCTCCAACAAGCTCATCGCTGCCACAGGATGTGAGCGGCTTCCAGGGGAACCGCAACGCCGTCGCAGTGCGGTATCACCCGCGCCGTATAGTCCGCTGGCGGGCGGGCCGCGGAAACAGCGGCGTTGTAAACGTAACCCCCCGATACGCCAGCCAGTTGGCGAAGGCGCTTCATTTCCTGCCGCACGGGAGCACCGCCCGTCACGCCGTCGGCGCAAAGTTCCACCCGCACCGCGTTGGGGTCGAGGTCATTGAAAAAGACCTGGACCTCAAACAGGTGTTGCCCGCCGCGAGTTTCCGTTTTCACTTCGCCGAAGCGCAGCGTGGGCCATTTCTTATCCAGATCGCGCCGCCAATCGGCCATTTGCCTGCCGATTGCGCCTTTATTAGCCATGCGCAAATGGCAGGCGGCAGCAAGGGGGAGATAATGTTGCCCGGTGTATTCGCGCACCGTGCGGTTGGCAGAGAAGCGCGGTGTCAGCCGCGCCATGCTTTCCCGCATCCGCGCCACCCACGCCGTGGGAATGCCCTCTTCGTTGCGGGCATAAAACTCCGGAATCACCTCCCGTTCGAGCCGCTCGTAAAGCGCCACGGCTTCGACCGCGTCCCAAGCCGGATCGTCATCGTGCTCCAGGCCGTCCCCCAACGCCCAGCCCAATTCAGGCGTGTAAGCTTCCGCCCACCAGCCGTCCAACTCCGAGAGATTGAGGCCGCCATTGACGAGCACTTTCATGCCGCTGGTTCCACACGCCTCCCAAGGGCGGCGAGGCGTGTTGAGCCAGACATCCACGCCCTGCACCAGGCGTTCGGTCAATTGCATGTCGTAGTCACCCAGGAAGATGGCATGAGGACGGACCTCGGGCAGGCGAATGAATTGTATCCATTGCTGGATCAGGGCCTGCCCCGCGTGGTCTGCCGGGTGGGCCTTGCCGGCAAGGATGAGTTGCACCGGACGCTGGGGATTGGATAACAGGCGCAGCAATCGCCCGGGATCGTGCAGCAGCAAGTTCGGTCGTTTGTAGGTGGCAAAGCGCCGCGCAAAGCCCAGTGTCAACGCGTTGGGATCGAAAAGTCGCCTCGCCTCTTCAACCGTCTCGGGCGATGCGCCGGCGGCGGTAAAGTACCGGGCCAGACGTTGGCGGGCGTAGTCAATCAGCGACTTTCTGGCAGCCGTGCGAAATTGCCAAAGGCTGGTGTCGGAGACGCAGCGAATGTCCCGCTCCAAGGTTTCCATGGTCCCCAGCCAGCGGCCTTTTCCACAGGCATTCGTCCAAAGATCGTCGGCTTCCTCCGAGTCCCAAGTCGGCAAGTGAATGCCGTTGGTCACATGTCCGACAGGCACTTCGTCCGCTGGCCAGCGCGGAAAGAGAGGTTCAAAGAGATGCCGGCTGACTTTCCCATGCAAGCGGCTCACGCCGTTGACGGCCCCGCTGCCCCGGATGGCCAGATAGGCCATGTTAAAACTCTCCGACGAGTCATTCGGATTCTGGCGGCCCAGGGCCAGCAAATCGTGGAGTGTAATGCCAAGCTTTTCGCTGGCGTATCGACCAAGGTACTGCTCAATGAGAGCCGGAGTGAAACGGTCAAAGCCGGCGGCCACTGCCGTGTGGGTGGTGAAGAGGTTCCCCGCCCGCGTGACGGCCAGTGCGACGTCAAAAGGCTGCGCATTCTCTTGCATGAAACTGCGCGCCCGTTCCAACACGGCGAAGGCCGCATGTCCTTCGTTCAGGTGACAGACTTCGGGTTTGCGGCCAAGCGCAGCCAGCAGCCGCCATCCGCCAATACCGAGAAGCAGTTCTTGCACGAGGCGCAACTCCGGCCCGCCCCCATATAATTCGCTCGTGATGCCTCGATGAGCGGGAAAATTCGCCAGGTCATTGCTGTCCAAGAGATAAAGCTTCACTCTGCCGACCTGGACCTGCCAGGCACGCAGCCAGACCGCATAACCGGGCAAGGCGATCTCCAACCGCAACCATTCGCCGTTCGGCTGACGCACCGGCGTGATCGGCAACTGTCCGGGATCATTGTATGGGTAAAGAGCCTGCTGCGCCCCGTCCTTGTCAATCACCTGGCGAAAATACCCCTGCTGGTAAAGCAGTCCCACGCCGATCACCGGCACGCCCAAGTCGCTGGCGGTTTTGAGCTGATCACCGGCCACGTTGCCAAGCCCTCCCGAGTAAATGGGGAGCGCTTCGCTCAACATGAATTCCATGCTGAAGTACGCGACGCAGGTCAGGGAAGCCTGCGGATGCTCTTTCTGGAACCACGCGGGCGACTTCTCCGCCTGTTGCTTGGTTCGCAGCAAGTCATCAATGTTCTTGCGGAAGGCGGGATCGGCCAGCACGCGCTCCAGTTTGTCCCGCGAAGCTGTTTGCAGGACAACCCAGGGGTTCTGCGTCAGTTCCCACAGACCAGGATCCAGCCGCCGCCACACTTCGTCGGCGCAATGATTCCATGACCAGCGGATATCCAGGGCCAGTTCCGCCAAAGAATCGAAGCCATCGACTTCCGTGGGCAGAAGGCTGTATATCGGGTGGCTGACACGTGTTTCTTTGCTCATGATTTCTCCTCCAAAGCCTGGCTGACAATCGTCTGTGCCTCCTCCAGGATGCGGCGCAGATGATCGGCTCCCTGGAAGCTCTCCGCATAAATCTTGTAGATATTCTCGGTCCCTGACGGACGCGCGGCGAACCATCCGCTGCCGGCCGCGACTTTCAACCCGCCGATGGGAGCGCCGTTGCCCGGCGCCCGGGTAAGGACAGTCTGGATTTTTTCGCCCGCCAGCTCGGTGATCCTGACTTGCCGGGGTGAGAGTTTTGCCAACAGTTTCTTTTGATCCGGAGTGGCCGGCGCCTCAACGCGGTCATAGGAAGGCTCACCGAACTCGCGCGTGAGTTGTTGGTATATTTCGCCGGGATCGCGGCCCATCCGGGCTGTGATCTCCGCCGCCAGCAAAGCCGGGATAATGCCATCTTTGTCCGTCGTCCAAACGGCGCCATCCAGACGGGCGAACGCGGCCCCTGCGCTTTCTTCGCCGCCGAAGCCAAGGGAACCGTCCAGCAAACCGTCAACGAACCACTTGAAGCCAACCGGCACCTCGTAGAGCTTGCGGCCCAGCTTCGCGGTGACGTGATCGATCATCTGGCTGCTCACCAACGTTTTGCCGACGGCCGCATCCCTGCTCCATTTGGGCCGGTGTTGAAAAAGGTGGAAGATGGCGACGGACAGGTAATGATTGGGCGGCAGCAGGCCCGCGCTTCGGGTGACGATTCCGTGCCGGTCATGGTCCGTGTCGCAGGCGAAGGCAAGGTCAAAATGGTCCTTCATCCCTATCAATCGCTGCATTGCATAGGCCGAGGAAGGGTCCATTCGTATCTGCCCATCCCAATCCACGGTCATAAAGCGGAAGGTGGGATCGACCGCTTCGTTGACCACGGTAAGATTCAAACCGTAGCGCTCGGCGATTCGTCCCCAATAATGGACGCCAGCACCCCCAAGGGGATCGACACCCAGACGGAGTTTCGAATCGCGAATGACCTCCATTCCAACCACGTTGCCGAGATCGGCAATGTAGGCGCTGAGATAGTCGCGCCGGTGCGTCGTTGAAGCGCACAGAGCCTGCTGGTGGGGAATTTGTTTCACCCCTTTGAGCCGGGCTTCGAGCAGCGCATTGGCCTTCGCCTCGATCCAATCGGTGACGGCGTTGTCCGCTGGCCCGCCATTCGGGGGATTATATTTGAAGCCCCCGTCATGCGGCGGATTGTGCGAGGGTGTGATGACAATCCCGTCGGCGAGTCCGCTTTTCCGCCCGCGATTGTAAGTCAGGATTGCATGAGAAATCACCGGGGTCGGAGTGTATTCGTCTCCTTCGGCGATAATGACCTCGACTCCGTTTGCCGCCAGCACCTCGAGCGCGGTGGCGCAGGCCGGAACGGAAAGCGCGTGCGTGTCGATGCCGAGAAAGAGCGGGCCGGCGATTTTTTGCCGCGTCCGGTACAGGCAAATCGCCTGGGTAATCGCCAGGATGTGCCGTTCGTTGAAAGCCCGCTTGAACGATGAACCCCGATGCCCGGAGGTGCCAAACGCGACGCGTTGGGCCGGCACCGCGGGATCGGGCACTTCGGAATAGTAGGCGGTGATGAGCCGCGGCACATTGACCAGAATTCCCGGTGGCGCCGGCTTTCCGGCAAGGGGACTTGTTTTCATGGCGCTTTCCTCGGTGGCATCTTTTCGACAGCCGCCACTTTGGCCAGACGGCGACAATGACGCGCCGCGCCGCTGAATCGCGCGCCGAGAAATGTTTGAACCAATTCCCAAGCCAGCGCCTGGCCGACAACACGGCCCCCGAGGCAGATCATGTTCAGATCGTCGTCCTCGACGCCTTGGTGCGCCGAAAAATTTTCATGAATCAGGCAGGCCCGAACCCCCGCCACTTTGTTCGCGACGACTGCCGCCCCAACACCACTTCCACAAATGGCCACGCCGCGGTCCACCTTGCCGCAGGCGACCGCACGGGCCAGCGGCACGACAAAATCCGGATAATCATCGTCCAATTGCGGCTGTTGGTCGCCGAAATCGTTCACTTCATAACCGGCCTGGCACAACATCCTGACTAGGTATTTCTTTAACTCATAACCTCCGTGGTCGGCGGCGATGCCGATGAGTTTCGGCGTCCCTGGCAATTTTGTCGGGCGATCAAGCATGTTTCCTTTCGAGCAAGTCCAGTTCTCGTTACGCACACCTACTCTACACTGAATCTGAATTCGCTCAATCCCGGAGTTGCGAACAGCATCCCGCGACAGGCGGGGTGGTGTTCCTCAGAGGATGAAATGTTGAGAAAGTCTGATGGCTTGCAAAGCCTTGCGGGTGTTACGGGGCGTTCACCCCATCCGGGGCTTTTGTGAAGCCAAATGTTGTCTGAGCGGCATCCGGTTTCGGAACGCCTGGTTGATCGAGCACTTCCCGCAATTTGTGCGCCAGCGCGGACGGCGTGAACGGCTTTTGCAGAAGCGCCACGCCTTTGTCCAACACCCCTTGATGAACGACGACGCTCTCGGTGTAGGCGGAGGTGAAAAGAATCCTGGTGTGCGGATATACAGCCCGCATGCGGTCAGCCAATTCCTTGCCGCTCATATGCGGCATGACGACGTCGGTGAACAGCAAATCAATGTGCCCAATGTCGCGCTGTTGTTTCAGGCTCAAGGCTTCGATGCCGTTGGCCGCCGCCAAAACCGTGTAACCCAGCCGTCTTAACAATGTCACGGCCATCTCGCACAAGGCGGGATCGTCCTCGACCAGCAGAATGGTTTCCGTTCCGCGCGGCAAAGCAGACGAGTCAGGACGCTGGAGGGGAATCTCCGTCCGCGATTCAACTTGCGGCAGATAAATTTTGAAGGTGGCGCCCCGGCCAGGTTCGCTATAGACGCTGATATGACCGCCGCTTTGTTTGATGATGCCGTAACAGGTGGACAATCCCAAACCCGTGCCCTGGCCAACGCCCTTGGTCGTAAAAAACGGCTCGAAGACGTGCGCCTTGATTTCCTCACTCATGCCTGCGCCCGTGTCCGTGATGGCGAGCATCACGTAGTCGCCCGGTTTTAATTCCGGATAGCGATCCACACTCTCCTGGTCGAACGAGACATTGGAAGTTTCCAGAGTGAGTTGGCCGCCGTTGGGCATGGCATCGCGCGCGTTGAACACCATGTTCATGATGACCTGTTCAATCTGTCCGGCATCCGCCTTCACCGATTTAAGTCCAGGGAAAGCAGCAATGTTCATAACCGTGCTGCAGCCCAGCAAATGGCGCAAGGTGCCTTCCATGCCGGCGAGGATGGAGTTCAGATCAAGGATTTGAGGCTGGAGAATTTGTTTGCGTCCGTACGCCAGAAGCTGCCGCGTCAGGGTCGCGGCCCGGTCGGCGGCTTTGCCGATTTCGGCCGCGTTTTTGCGCAAGGGATTTCCCGGGGGCAGATCGTTGAGCAGCAGTTCACTCTGGCCGATGATGGCCGTCAGGATGCTGTTGAACTCGTGAGCGATGCCGCCCGCTAGTTTGCCGACCGTTTCCATTTTTTGAGATTGAAACAACCGGGCTTCGAGCCGTTTGCGCTCGGTGATGTCCATATACGTTCCGAGCACGCCGCTGATCTCCCCCTTGGAACTGCGCAGAGGTATCTTGCTCGTAAGAATCGTAATGGTGTTCCCTTCGGGGGTCGTCTGGGGTTCTTCGATGGAAAGCTTGGAGCAGCCGCTCTCGATGACTTGGCGGTCATCACCGCGATATTTTTCCGCCTGATCACGCCACCCCATCTGGTAATCATCTTTCCCAATGACGTCCTTCGCATCGGCAAATCCCGCATCGCGCGCGAATATCGCGTTACAGCCCAAGTAAACGAGATTCTTGTCCTTCCAGAATACCCTCACGGGTATCGCGTTGATAATCCCTTCGATGATCTGCTGTGATGCGCGCAACGTCTCTTCCGCCCGCTTCCGCTCGGTGATGTCGCGAACGGTGGCTTGGAGCATTACCTTTCCCCCCTGTTCCATCCGAGTCACGAGCACGTCGGCGGGGAATTCCCCGCCGTCGAGCCGCCGGTGCGTCCACTCGAAGAAGTGGGAGCCTTCACGCAAGGCCGTCTCCATCATTTCCCTGGCTTTCTCGGCAGAAGCGCGCCCGTCCGGCTGGCGATCGGGAGACAGGTCCGCTGGCCCGTGAGACATGAATTGCTCCTCGTTCTTTGCCCGGAACATCTTCAGGCAGGCCGGGTTTCCAGAGGTGAACTTCCAGGAAGGAGGCTCCAAGGTCATGATGGCGTCACGGGAGCTTTCGAAGAGGCCCTGGAATTTCTCCTCGCTTTTGCGCAACGATTCTTCCGCCCGCTTGCGCTCGGTGGTGTCGCGCACGATCGCCACCAAATACTCGCGGTCAAGCGTGACGGGCGACAGGCTCACCTCCACCGGATAGGTCGTGCCATCCTTGCGCCGGTGCAGGGCTTCCGCCGTGGCATGGCCCGCTTTTTTCATCCGTGTGTCGGTGGCATCGAACAAGGCGCGATTGCCCTCCTCCGTCACATCGAACGCCGTCAACGCCAGCAGTTCGTCGCGGGTGTAACCCAGTGCCCGACACCCGCTTTCATTGACGTCCAGGAAACGCCGCGTTACGGGATCCATCACATAGATCCCATCACTCGAATGGTCAATCAGCGCGCGGAACAGCTTCAGCTTTGCCTCCGCCCGATTGCGCCCGCTGACGTCCTGTTTGATGCCAATGTAACGGGCGATCACACCGTCGGCGTTCCGCAACGGGGTGATCGTCATCTCTTCGACATAGAGGCTGCCGTCCTTGCGGCGGTTGGTCAGTTCCCCGTTCCAGACCTGACCGGAGGAAATCGTCTGCCAGAGATTTCGATAGAACGCCTCGTCCTGTTTGCCGCTTTTAAGGATGCGCGGGTTCTGTCCGACGACTTCCTGTGCTGTGTAGCCGGTCAGTGCCGTGAAAGCGGGGTTGGCCGATTGGATCGTGCCGTTGTAATCGGTAATCACGATGGCATTGGCTGCCGCATCGAGTGCCGTGGTCTGCACGCGAAGGTGTTCCTCGATGCTTTTGCGCCCGGTTATGTCCGCTTGCAAAGCTTGGTTGGTTTTTCCGAGTTCCGCGGTGCGCTCGGCGACCCGGTTCTCCAACTCTTCCATTTTTTGCCGGGACTGCTGGTGCAACCACCATTTCTCCGTGAGCGCATGCGCCAGTTGGAACGCTTCCACGGCGTCAAAGGGCTTTTTGAGAATGAGCAGCCCGTCCCGATTGCCGATCTTTTCAAACATCTGCTCCCACGAATAATCAGCGTAGGCCGTGCAGATCACAATCTGGATGTCGGGGTCAATTCCCAGAATTCTCTGCGTCGTTTCCACGCCGTCCCAGCCGGGTGGCATCCGCACATCAACAAAAGCCATCGCGTAAGGACGCCCCTTTTCAAGCGCCTGCCTCACCAGCGTCACTCCCTCCTGTCCCTGATAGGCGGAGTCAATATCATATCGGATTCCCCGGAGCACATTCGCCGGCCCCGCAAACAACTTCGTCTCGGTCTTATCCAAGGCGGCGGCTGCGGTGGTGTCGGGGGAAAGAATCTTGCGAAAATCATCGTGGATCGCGCGATTATCATCAATGACCAGAATCCGCCGGTTTCTTTCGGCAGGCAAATCATTCATTTGAGCCTCCATTTGTAGCATTGAGTTCCCTTGAAGGGCAAATTCCTCATCGGCTGACGCCTCCGTCTTGTTTTGGGATTGAAAAGTAAAAGGTCGCCCCGCCGTCCACCGCGCCTTCCGCCCACGTCCGGCCGCCATGGCGATGAATGATGCGCCGGACGTTCGCCAGACCGATGCCGGTGCCCTCGAACTCCTCCTGGCTGTGCAGGCGTTGAAAGACGCCAAAGAGTTTGCCGGCATAACGCGGATCGAAGCCCGCCCCGTTGTCGCGAATGAAGATCACCGTCTCCTCACCGCCGCTGGAAGCGCAACCGATCTCGATTTTGGCCAGGGCGCGGGCGCCTGTGAACTTCACCGCATTGGAAATCAGATTGACCAGCGCCAGGCGCAACAGGGCATGGTCAGCCCGCACCGCCGGCAACGGGTGGATCTCCCAGACAATGTTTCGCTTCTGCGTGTCCGCCTGAAAATCGCCCAACGTCTCCTGGACCAATTGGTTGAGATTGACCTCCGTCCTTTGCATCTCTGATTTTCCGATGCGCGAGAAGGCCAGCAGGTCGTCAATCAAATCCCCCATCAGTTTCACCGCCTGGGAAATCGTCGTCAGATAAGAAAGGCATTTTGGGGAAAGCGACAGCCCGGCCTCTTTTTGCAACAAATCCACGAAGCCGGAGACATGGCGCAGCGGCGCCCGCAAATCGTGGGAGACGGAATAACTGAACGCCTGCAACTCCTCGTTGGCGGTCTGCAGTTGCGCCGTGCGTTCGGCGACGCGTTGTTCCAGTTCGGTGTTCAGTTGGCTGATTTTCTCCTCAGCCGCCTTGCGCTCGGTGATGTCGGTGCGGATGGCCACGTATTGACGTGGTTTGCCCTGGTCGTTGAGGAACGGCACGATGGTCGCATCCACCCAGTAATAGGAGCCGTCCTTGGCCTTGTTCTTGATTTCGCCATGCCAGACCCGCCCCTGGGTGATGGTCGTCCAAAGGCCGCGCATGAATTCCTTTGGGTGATAGCCCGAATTGACGATGCGGTGGTCCTGACCCAACAACTCTTCGCGCGAATACTTGGAGATGGCGCAGAACTTGTCGTTGACGTAGGTGATTTTTCCCTCCGGGTCGGTGATGGCCACGATGGAGTGCTCGTCCAGCGCGGATTTCAAGTCAACGATTTCCTTGAATGAAGTTTTTAATTGGTCTTCGGCCCGCTTGCGGTCCGTGATGTCGCGGATGTTGCATTGAATCACCTTGCGGTCACCGGCTTGATACACGGTGCTGACAAACTCCACGGCGATCTTGCGGCCGTCTTTGGTTTCCAGCGACAGGTTTTCGGAAGGGCCATATCCTTGCCGGCGCAGTTGCTCGAACCTGGCCTTGTTGGACACGATGCCCTTGAACGGGCCAAGTTCCCAGATGGGTGTGCCGGCCAGTTCGCCGTGGGAGAAGCCGAGCATTTCGAGCAAGAAAGGGTTCACATCGCTGATTCGCCCCGTGTCCGCTTCCAGAATCAGGATGCCGTCCCTCGCCGATTCGAACAACCGCCGATACCTGAGTTCCGAGGCGCGAATGGCCTGCTCACTCCGCGTCTCCGCCCGCTCAATCCGCGTGTCGTGGCCGGGCACGCAAGCGTCTTGATGGTTCTGCTTTATCTCCTTTTCATCACGAGCCGCGGTTTGGCCTGAATCCCCAGGCGGTGACGGCTGACGCTCTGTTGTTAATGAACTTTTAGAATTCATCAATTATAGATAAGACCAACCACTCCATGGCGCAATGGGATGTTTGCCTCATGGAAGATCCCCTCCGTCCCTCCCGAACGCTTCCGCGACGGGAGAACTGCGGCGCAGTTCTCAGTTGCCGTCGAGAGCGGGTTCCCTGGATTTCCGGCACACTGCCGGGCCGTGATTCAGTTCCAACCAAAACCGCTTGATCCCCGCCGCAATTTCACGAAGTTCCCGGGGACTGGAAGGCTTCACCAAATACGCATTGGCCCCCAATTGATACGCCATCTCAATGTCCGGTTCAAGCCGGGATGAAGTGAAAATGATCACAATCAGGTTTTTCAATTCGGGTTGCCCGCGCATCCATTTCAAAACCTCCAATCCCATCACGCGCGGCAGCTTCAGATCCAGCAGCGTCAGGCAGGGCAAGGGAAACCGTTCGCGGTCGGCGTATCCGCCGTTGCCACTGAGGTAATCCATCGCTTCCTTTCCATCCTGGGCCACTTGCAGAGGATTGAGAATCCCCACCTCTTTGAAGGCGTGTTTCATGAGAACAACATCGTTCTCCTCATCCTCCGCCAGCAGAATGGTCTTGCTCACGGGTTCGCCCCTTTCATTTGAATCCAGCCCTGAATAAGGACTTCGTATTCACACAAGCGATAATAAGCATGGTGGTTCTTCGGGCGCCATGGGGTGTTTACCCCAGTCACTTAAACAAGACAATGGTCCCGGCCAAAGTCATCCAGAAGGAAAGGCTGGTTTTATTCATCAACAAGGTTTTCAGCGTCAGACGATGGTCAACTGGACGCTGCTCTCGATGATGCCCGCGCTGATGGCGTAGCGGGTCAGCCCGGCGGTGTCGTGGATGTTGAGCTTCTGCATGAGATGCTCGCGATGCTTCTCGACGGTCTTGATGCCGATGCCCAGTTCCGCCGCGGTTTCCTTGTTGGCCTTGCCTTCGGCGATCAGTTGCAGCACCTCCATCTCGCGCGAAGTCAACCGGACAGCTTTCTTGTTCAACACCCCCGCGCGCGCCGATGATTGCGGATTGAGGTGATTGAGCCGCCTGGAAATGGAGGGGCTGAAAAACGTGTTTCCATTTCGGACTTCACGAATGGCCCGGCACACGTCCTGGGCGGAGGTTTGTTTGAGCAGAAATCCCACCGCGCCGGACTCAGTGGCGTTTTTGACATACGCGTCATCATTGTGCGCGGAGAGAATGAGCACTTTGGTGCCGGGAAGAGATTTGAGCACCTGGCGGGTGGCCTCCAATCCATTGAGCAGGGGCATCGCGATGTCCATCAACACCACGTCGGGACGAAGTTTTTTGGCCAGCGCAACCGCCTGGCGGCCCTCTTGCGCTTCGCCAACCACTTCGAGGTCGTCTTCCAGTTCGAGCATCTTGCGAAATCCTTCGCGCACAATCGTGTGGTCTTCGGCCAGCAAAACGGTGATTTTTTTCATGGGTTTTTGGCCGCGGCTTCCAGGGTTTCGCCATCCGCAACAGGCAGGCGGCGTTGCAAGTTGGAGGCAAGGTTTGTTTCGGTTCCCAGCGCCGGAAGCGCTGCCGTCCCTTTCCCGGCAAAGTGATAGGCCGGTTCGAAGATCATTTTCCTGTCTCCCGCCGCGAACCACAGTTTGAGTGTTCCGTGGTTGATGTCAACCGGCGTGGCTGTGGCATCAATGGGCCGGCTCCCGCCGCCTTTGCCGCGCGTGGTGGCGGTCCCCATGATCTCCGTGATCCTTCCCTGGTTGATCCTGGCCAGTGACTCATCCGAAACCACGATGGCCAGCCTGCCCTTTTCGCTTTTGAAGAAATAGGGGGACACTTTGATCTTGTAATTGCCGGAGTAAACGCCGGCCGCGCGCTGGAGCGCACCGATGGTCAGAGTGGCCTTGCCCGCGGCAACCGGCATGGAACTGGAATCAATCATGAGAATACGATTGGTCGAAGCGGCGTTTGTCAAACCCGGCGCTGCGCCAGTCGCGCCGTAACCGGCCGCGAGAAGCGCCAGCAGTGCAAGTTGGAGTTTCATGAACTTTCAAGTTTGGTTTCAGCGGACTGCATCAACGATTCCTCTCCCCCCGGCGGTCTTGCCGGGCGAAATTCGTGCAGTGATGGTGGTGCCTTTGCCCGGGACAGAATCGACATCAAAATGGCCGCCAACCATCTCCAACCGCTCCCTCATGCCGAGCAACCCCAACCGTTTGCTTCCCCCGGCGCGCAACATGCGGTCCACTTGAAAGGATTTGCCGTCGTCTTTTATTGTCATGCAGATGCCGTCCGGCAGTTTCTGGATGCTCACTTCCACACGGCTGGCTTGCGCATGGCGGGCCACATTGGTCAGCGCTTCCTGGGCAATGCGAAAGAGAACCGTGCGCCGGGCCGTGTCCATTTGTTCCACTGCCGCAAAGGCCATCAAATGAGTGCGGACGCCGGTCCGCGTGGTAAAGTTTTTCATGTAGGAATGCAGGGCGGGGATCAGTCCGAGGTCATCCAACACCGCCGGGCGCAATTCGCGGGCGAACTGATGCACGATGTCCACCGATTTTTCCACCAGCCGCTGCGTCCGGGCGATGTTGCGGTCCAGGCCCTTGGTGTTGACCGCGGCCTCCTTTTTCAAGGCCGCCAGCCGGACGTTGATGCCCGTCAAAGTCTGGGCGATGACATCATGCAGTTCGCGGCTGATTGCCCTGCGCTCCTCCTCCTGGGTCGAGATAATCTGGCGGGACAATTGCCGCAACTGGGTCTGCAGGCGCTGCGACTGTTCCAGCAATTCCGAGTAATGGCGCTGGCTTTTTTTGAGCGCCTCCTCCACCGCCTTGCGCTGGACGATTTCCTGTTCCAAAACCAGGTTGGAGGCGGCCAGCTCCACGGTGCGCTGGCTGAGCATCTCGACGATTTGATTCAGGTGGACGGCGGCCTCCCGCGTGCCCCGATGAATGGTCTCGATCGGGGTGATTGCCTCGGTAAAAAATGCCCCCGCCTGCCTGATGAGCGCGGCGCGTTTGCCGGCCGGGCGGCCTGGCAACACCTGGGTCAGCAGGATTTGCTCATGGAGCTTGGCCATGTCCAATGTCTGCAGACCGGCGCTCAGCGCCTGCTGGCCCATGCCGCGCGCCGGTTCCAGGCGCCCCCCCGGGCCTTGCTTCAGATAAGTCAGCAACGCCGCCCGATAGCGTCTTGAAAACTTGTGTTTCATAAGTTGCCGAATCCACGGGCGGCCCGCCGCACGGATTCGGCCGATGTCACCACTAATCGTTGCGTGCCGGCGATTTCATTCCTGAGGCCCCGGGTGTTGCTCCGGGCCTCTTGTTTCAATGAAACCAGCCGGACATTGATGCCCAACAAAGTCTGGGCGATTTCATCCTGAAGTTCAACACTGATCTTCTTGCGTTCATCCTCCTGCGCCGCCAGCATCCGGTGTGTCAGTTGCCGCAAATCTTCCTGCAGTTGCAGGGAACCCTTCAAAAGCTTGCCGTAGTGTTCCCCGCTCTTCTTGAGCGCGGCTTCCACCCTCTTGCGGCGGATGATGCTCCGTTGCAACTGACGGTTGGTGGCGGCCAGCTCCAGCGTGCGCCGGCTCAGCGTCTCGTTCAGCCGCTTCAAGTCCATTTTGCCCTGCGCGGCGCGATGCGTCTCCACGATCGGGATGATGGCCTCGGTGAAAAAAATCTCCGCCCGCTTGATAAACCCATTTTTGCTGCCGGATAATTCCAGTGTGGCGACTGCCCGCTCGTGCATCCGGGCCAGATCCAGCGTTTCCAAGCCGAGGACAACAGCCCGCCGTCCCAGGCCCAACGCCGGCAACAAGCTCGCGCGCGGTCCCTTCTTGAGGTGTTTTCGCAACGCCCTCACATAGCGATCGGCCAGTTGAATCCACTTGCGTTTCATCGGCATATTGAATTCAGGCGTGACGGTCCGGGAGGCTTGTTCCCTGGACCCTTGGCCAACAATCCACCGTCAGTATGGCGTGTCTGCCCCAATCTGCATATAAGGTGAACACCCCATCCGCCCGGCCCGCTCATTGGCCGGGCGCCCGTTGAGCCAATTCCGGGGAACGCCCTCCATCATCCGGAGTAGGGTTACACCCCATAGGGTTACACCCCATAGCGAAGAATCCACGCATCGCTTACAGTCGCTGGAGTGTTAGAAACAAACACAGCAAAAATTGAAAGTAAAATTGAAAGTAAAAGCACTATGAAAATGAATATTACCGGCTTGCTCGCGCTCTTCGCAGCCACGAGCGCCATGTTAGCCACCAGCACATCATTGCGCGCATCCGACACGGACTCCCGCATTGAGTCGTCCGCCGCAAAGTCCTACGTGTTCAAAACCTACCTCAAGGACGATTCGATTAAAACCGAGTCCAAAGACGGGGTGGTCACTTTGACGGGAACGGTCTCCGAACCGTCCCATAAGAGGTTGGCCGAGGATACAGTGGGAAGCCTGCCCGGGGTCATAAGCGTGGACAATCAACTGAAAGTCAGCGGCGAACAACCCGCCGAACATTCAGACACCTGGATCAGCATGAAGGTGAAATCCACCCTCCTGTTCCATCGCAACGTGAGCGCCACCGGAACCACCGTGTATGTCAAAGACGGCATCGTCACCTTGCAAGGTGAAGCCAGCAGCATGGCGCAAAAGGAACTCACCGCCCAATACGCCAAGGACGTTGACAATGTCAAAGGGGTCAAGAACGAGATGACGGTTGCCAAAACTCCGGCAGCGCCCGACTCAACCATCGGCGACAAAATTGATGACGCCTCCATCACCGCCCAAGTCAAGTCGTCATTGATGTCGCACCGCTCGACCAGCGCCTTGCACACCACCGTTTCAACATCGGACGGCGTTGTCACCTTGAGCGGCATCGCCAAAAACGACGCCGAAAAGAGCCTGGTCACCAAGCTCGTCACCGACATCAAAGGCGTGAACAGGGTGAACAACAACATGACCATCGCCGTGCCTGTGGCCAATTAATTAAACCGTCAAATTTTTGCCGGCGGGCGCAAAAGCGCGCCAGCCGGCAGATCAACCGAAAGAAGATTATATGTTATACACTATTGCAATGGTCCTTATTGTTCTCTGGCTGCTGGGGTTGGTGACCGGCACCGTAATGGGCGGTTTCATTCATGTCCTCCTCGTCATCGCCATTGTGATGATTTTGCTCAGACTCATCTCCGGCCGAAAACTCGTGTGACGGGTGTGAGCGAACCTCGCTTCGGAGCGGCAAACAACCGCTCCGAAACACTGCCAGCCAAAAATTAACTTACAGATTAAATATGAACACAAAAACGATCGTAGCCGTCATTTTGGTCGCCTTGGGCATTGTGGTGCTCGCCTATTCGGGCCTGAGCTTCACGACCCCGGGAAAACCCATCGAGTTCCTTGGGTTGCACATCGCAACCACCGACCGTCATTTCGTCTCGCCTGCCGTCGGAGCGCTCGCGCTTGTCGGCGGAGTCGTGTTGCTGCTCGTGAAACCCAAGCGGGTCTGATGAGCGGAGCCGAAACTTGCGCCAGCACTGTCCACTCACTGCCTCTTCCTTTTTCGCGATGAATAAGAGGGGCCAGAATAGTATCCAATATCTCGTCCAGATGCTTGCCCGCATCTTCCGTCAGGAATCGCAAGACAAAGTATTCATTTTACTGGAGAAGGGCGTCCTTCCGCCGATCCCGCCGATACGCCCCAGCGTCGGCGAAATGCTGTGCTCCATTCAACTCAATTACAATGCCGGCTTCCGCGCACAACAAATCCACCTCCATCTTCCCATAGCCGACAAATGAAATCGGCAACTCCACATTCAGACGAAAACCACCGGTGGTCTCAGGCAATGATTGCAGAGGACGAAAAAGAAAGGCTCCACTGGCGCTACGAGCACGATTTTCACCTTCAGCATTGGAAGATCGGGGTCGGGCTACATGCATGAATAGATTTGCCAATGGAACATCCACGCCGTCGTGGATGAGTCGGCGAGCGCAGGCTGCGTAGTCCCTTTGCCGGAATAATTGGCATCTGCCCGGATGCAATTCGCGACGCAGTTTGGATACTTTTTGTATACTACGCACGTGAAATTGGGTCCAAAACTGGTCAAGTGGGTCACTTTCAAAGATTCAAACAGGAACAAAAGCCCCTCGTTGTCCATGTGTTGCCATTTGGGGACAAAGGACTTAGAAAAAACCTGAATTTAGTCGCCACAAGGTTGGTGATTTGAGGCCAAGCCAGCTTTTGTTTTCGTTCGGTGTCGGCTCCCTCGTTGATCTTCCGAACCTATCCGTCATGGTCATGCGCCAGATCGCGCTCGAGTGCGGTTACATGGCGGCTGGCATCCCTGCTTTCTTAAGCCCCACTGCTAAAGCAGCTTGGAGTTGGAGCCAGTTGCCGGACTCGAACCGGCGACCGACGGTTTACAAAACCGTTGCTCTACCACTGAGCTAAACTGGCTGAATTATTTGACAAACGTTGTTCACTCCCGCGCCTCGATGGGGACATAATGGCTGTTGGTCGGCCCGATATAAATCTGCCGGGGACGGCTGATGCGCTTGCGTGGTTCGTCGAGTATTTCCTTGAAATTCGCAATCCATCCCGGCATGCGCCCGATGGCGAACATCACCGTGAACATCTCGGTCGGGATCCCAATGGCGCGCATGATGGTGCCGCTGTAAAAATCGACGTTCGGGTAAAGCTTGCGCTCGACGAAATAGGAATCGTGCAGGGCGGCTTGCTCCAGTTTCTTGGCGATGTCCAGCAGCGGGTCTTCCCGGTGCAGCGCGTGGAGCAGGTTGTCGCAGGCTTCTTTGATGATCTTGGCGCGCGGATCGTAATGCTTGTAAACCCGGTGGCCAAACCCCATCAACCGTTTCCCGCTGTGCTTGTCCTTGGCCGCCTCGATAAACCGGTGCCCGTCGTCCCCGGAATCGTGTATTTCCTGCAACATGGTGATGACCGCCTGGTTGGCGCCGCCGTGCAGCGGCCCCCACAGCGCGCACACCCCCGCCGCCGCGCTGGCGAACAAATTCGCCTCGCTCGACGCCACCATGCGCACGGTGGAAGTGGAGCAATTCTGCTCGTGATCGGCATGGAGGAGAAAGATCAGGTCCAGGGCCTTGACCACTTCCGGCTTGAGTTCGTAATCTTCATACGGACCGGAGAAAAGCATGTGCAGAAAGTTGGAGGTGTAATCGTAATCCGGTTTGGGATAAATGTACGGCAGCCCGCGGGATTTCCGGTACGAAAAGGCCGCGATGGTTCGCACTTGCGAAATGAGCCGCGCCGCCTGCTCGTCGAAATCCTCCCGGCCGGGCTGTCCCATCAAGCCGGGATAAAAACAACCGCTGGCGTTGATCATCGCCGAAAGGATCGCCATCGGGTGTGCCGCCGGCGGAAAGCCTTCAAAATGAAACTTCATGTCCTCGTGCAGATTTTGGTTCCGGGTGAGCAGATGGGAAAATTTTTGCAATTGCGCCGGGGCCGGCAGCTTCCCGTAAATCACCAGATAGGCGGTTTCGATAAACTTGGAATGGACCGCCAGTTCCTCAATCGGAATGCCGCGGTATCGCAATATGCCCTCCTCCCCGTCAATAAACGTTATCGCGCTGCTGCAGGCGCCGGTGTTGGCGTAGCCGTCGTCCAGCGTGATGTAGCCTGTCATGTCGCGCAGCGCGGAAATGTCCACCGCCTTTTCGCGTTCGGTGCCGGTGACGATGGGCAGTTCGTACGCCTTCCCATCCAATTGCAATATCGCTTTCTCGCTCATATTCATTTCTGCTTCTGATTCGCCGGCCCTGTCATCATCATGCCGACACACACCACTACACCATCCGCCTTATTCGTCCAGTTTAAATTCGGCTGGCGGCGAAACTTCCTTGTTGAACCGCGTCTTGCTTTCATGCTAACGGTGAGCGCGACACAAACATGAGCACGGCAAAAAACATCGCAGCATCGTATAAACTGGCCCGCGAACGCTACGCCACGCTCGGTGTGGACACTGACAAAGTCCGCCGCGCCCTGGCCAAAGTGCCGGTGTCGCTCCACTGCTGGCAGGGCGATGACGTGGGGGGCTTTGAGAACGTTGGCGGCGAGTTGGGGGGTGGACTGGCCGTGACCGGCAACTACCCCGGCAAGGCCCGCACCCCAAACGAACTCCGCGCCGACGCTGAGATGGCGCTGTCCTTGATTCCCGGCAAACACCGCTTCAATCTGCACGCTTTCTACGCCGAGTTTCCCGGAGGCAAACGCCCCGGGCGCGATGAAATCGAGCCGCACCATTTCAAGGGCTGGATTGACTGGGCCAAGTCCATCGGCATCGGGCTGGATTTCAATCCCACCTGTTTTTCTCATCCCAAGGCGGCCAGTGGCTTCACGCTGTCGCATCCGGACAAGGCCGTCCGCCAATTCTGGATCGCGCATTGCCAGGCCAGCCGCGACATTGGCGCGGCCATGGGCCGGGCGCTCGGCAGCGCCGCCGTCACCAACATCTGGATCCCCGACGGCATGAAGGACACGCCGGCCGACCGGCGCGGGCCGCGCGAACGTTTGGAGCAATCGCTCGACGAGATTTTCAAGAAGAGGCTGAACCCCAAACACAATCTCGACGCGGTCGAAGGCAAGCTCTTCGGCATCGGCGCGGAGAGTTACACCGTTGGCATGCACGAGTTTTACCTCGGCTACGCTGTCAAAAACCAAAAGCTCGTCTGCCTCGACGCCGGCCATTATCACCCGACGGAAAACATGGCGGACAAGATATCCTCCGTGCTGTGCTTTGTGCCGGAGATTCTGCTGCACGTCAGCCGCGGCGTGCGCTGGGATAGCGACCACATCGTCATCCTCAACGACGACTTGCAGGCCATCGCCCAGGAACTGGTGCGGGGCGATTATCTCAGGCGCGCGCGCATCGGTTTGGATTACTTCGACGCCAGCATCAACCGCGTTGCGGCGTGGGTGATCGGCGCGCGCAACATGCTGCGCGCGCTCTGCATTGCCATGCTGGAGCCGCACGCCCAATACAAGAAGCTGGAACGCGAGGGCGACTACACTTCGCGCCTCGCGCTGATGGAAGAGGCCAAGACGCTGCCTTGCGGCGCGGTGTGGGATTATTACTGCCTGGAGCAGGGCGCGCCCGCTGGTGAGGCTTGGCTCCCGGAAGTCAAACAGTACGAGAAGAACGTGCTGTCCAAACGGATTTAAATCCGCAAATCCGAAGTCAACCTGAAAGGCCACGGATGGAAACGAACGAAACGAACCCGACCCTCGGTGTCTTGATCTTTGCGCTCGGCGGTCTGGCAGGGGCGGTATTTTACCTGCCTTTCAAGAAGGTGAAAAACTGGGCCTGGGAAAGCTACTGGCTCGTCTATGCCTTGTCCGGCTTGCTCATTGTGCCGTGGGTCCTGGCCCTCGCGACTTCGCCGAACGTTTTCTCAGTGCTCAAGGCCGCGCCGGCCAACACGCTGGCCTGGTGCTTCTTCTGCGGCGCCGCGTGGGGCATCGGCGGGCTGACGTGGGGGCTGATGATCCGTTACCTCGGCGTCGGTCTGGGCCTGGCGCTCGGCTGCGGCATCTGCTCCGCTGCGGGCACATTGATTCCGAAGATGCTGAAAGGCCAGTTCGGCCAGCTCTTTGAAACTGGCGCCGGCATGACGTCATTGATCGGGGTGCTGGTTTCACTGGCTGGCATCGTGTTGGTCGGCATGGCCGGCATGTCAAAAGAAAAAGAATTGCCCGAAGAGGAAAAGAAAAAGTCTGTCGCGGAATACAATTTCAAAAAGGGCATCCTGGCGGCCCTGTTTTCGGGTCTGATGAGTTCCGCGATGAGCTTCGGCCTTCAGGGCGGCGGGGAACTGGAGGAACTGGCCCAAAGGACTGTGCCTCTCACCTCGACCACTTGGCGCGGCATGCCGGTGCTGGTGGTGGTGTTGCTGGGCGGCCTCACGGTCAACTTCATCTGGTGCCTGTTCCTCAACGTGAAGAACAAAACCACGGGCGACTATGCGAAGCCGGGCGCGCCGCTGGCTGCCAATTTCATTTTTGCCGGCCTCGCGGGTGCCATCTGGTGTTCGCAGTTTATCTGCTTCAAAACCGGTGAGCCGGCCATGGGCAAGACCGCCTACGTCGGCTGGGCCTTGCTGATGGCCAGTTCCATTCTGTTCAGCACGCTGTTGGGCATCTGCCTTGGCGAATGGAAGGGCACTGGCAACAGGACACGCGGTCTCCTTGGCTTCGGCTTGGCCCTGCTGCTGCTGTCGTCGGTTCTTGCCGGCTACAGTGGCAAGCTGAGCCAGGACAAGGCCAAACTGCCGAAAGCCGCCGCCACTGAGCAGTTCAGAGTTGGCTTATGACGCAACGCGTTTATCTCGGAATTGATCTCGGAGCCGAGAGCGGCCGCGTCATCGCCGGCCTGTGGAATGGCAAAGCCATCAAACTGGAAGAAATCCACCGTTTCCCGAATGGACCTGTGACGCTGGCCGGCACGTTGCGTTGGGATGTGTTGCGCCTCTGGGCCGAAATCCAGAACGGCCTCGCGCTGGCCGGAAAGAAGTTCGGCAACGCGATCGTTTCCGTCGGCGCGGACACCTGGGGTGTGGATTTTGTGCTGCTGAACAAGAACAACGAAATGCTCGGCCAGCCGTATCATTATCGCGATGCCCGCACCAACGGCCTGATGGAAAAGGCTTTCGCGACAGTGCCGCGCGCGGAAATCTTCGCCCAGTCGGGGCTTCAGTTCCTGCAATTCAACTCGCTCTATCAGTTGCTGGCGTGGAAGGCCCATTCACCCGCAATCCTCGACGCGGCGGATTGCCTGCTCTTCATGCCGGACTTTTTGCATTGGGCAATGTGCGGGGCCAAACGCGCCGAATTCACCATCGCCTCGACTTCCCAATTCGTGCATCCGCTGCGGCGCAATTGGTCTTTGCCGCTGCTCAAGAAGCTCGGCCTGCCCGCTCATTTCCTGCCCAGGATCGTTCCGCCCGGCACGACGTTGGGCAAGCTGCGCAAACCCCTCCCCGGCGTAAAAGTCGTCGCGCCCCCGTCGCACGACACCGCCTCCGCCGTGGCGGGCGTGCCTACCGCCAAGACCGGCAAGGCCAACTGGGCTTACATCAGTTCCGGCACCTGGTCGCTCATGGGCGTGGAAGTGCAAAAGGCCGCGCTCTCCCGGCGGGCGCTGGACTTGAACATGACCAACGAAGGCGGTTTGGACGGCACTTATCGCCTGCTCAAAAACATCATGGGGCTGTGGCTGGTCCAGCAGTGCAGGCGGTCATTCGAGGCACGGGGCTTTCGGTATGATTACGCCCAACTGGCGCGAATGGCTGCCAAAGCCGCCCCTCTGCGCTCGCTGGTCAATGTTAACGATCCGCGTTTTCTCAATCCGCCCGACATGCCGAAGGCGATCCGGGATTTTTGCCGCAAAACCAAACAACCCGTTCCCAAGACCGAAGGCGAACTGGTGCGTTGCTGCTACGAAAGCCTTGCGCTCAAGTATGGCGAAGTTCTGGCCTCGCTCGAAGAGCTTACCGGCGAAACCATTGAAGTGATTCACATTGTGGGCGGTGGTTCGCAGAACAAGGTCCTTAGCCAGTTTGCGGCGGATGTCTGTCAGCGGCCGGTGGTGACTGGCCCGGTGGAAGCCACGGCGCTGGGCAATTTGCTCACCCAGGTTCGCGCCAGCGGAGAACTATCGTCGCTGGCCGAGATGCGCGACGTCATCCGCGCCTCCAGCAGCGTGCAACGATACGAACCAAGATCATCGGCAGCTTGGGCCGAAGCGGCGGGCCGGCTTGTTATTGGTTAATGCAGCGAGTCGAAGGCGCTTTGGAGTTGCGCGCGTTTGGATTGCCAAGCAACGAGGCGTTGCTTGTGTTCCTCCAAAACGGCGGGCGGCACTTTTTGGGCGAAGGCCGGGTTGTTCAACTTTTGTTCGACTTTATCGATTTCGGCTTGATTCTTCGCCAACTCCTTCGTCAGCCGGGCCTTTTCCGCCCCGACATCAATCAAGCCTGCAATCGGGACAAACAGTTTTCCGCCAGAGCTTGGATAAACAACTGGTTCGCCTTTCGCGGGCTGATAATTGAGCCGATGTTCAATAATCTCCGCCCCAACCAGCAATTTGATCACTTCCTTTTCATTCGGCGGCAGATCAACAACAGATTCAAAAATCAGTTTCAGCTTTTTGTTGGCCGCGATGCCGTACTGCGCGCGGATATTTCTAATTTCAATCACAAGCTTTTGTCTGCCGGCGATGTCGCGGTTGACTTCTTCGCTCAAGCCGTAATGAGATCGGAAATCATCATCGAGCGGTTTCGGCCACGGCGCGAACATGATCGTTTGGCCGCCTTGATTTTCCGGCATGTCGGCGCTGTAACCCATGCCATGCCATAATTCCTCGGTGATGAATGGCAGAAACGGATGGAACAACCGCACCGTGTGCGACAGTACAAAATCAATCACCGCCAGAGTGTTTGCCTTGAGCGCGACGTCGTTGCCGGAGAACACGGCCTTGCTCGCTTCGACGTACCAATCGCAATACTCGCTCCAGAAAAACCTGTAGAGCGCCGCCGTTGCGTCACTGAATTTGTAATCGGCAAACGCCGCCGTCAATTCGCGGATGACTGCGTCGAGTTTCAGCAAAATCCATTTGTCATCCAAAGTTAAAAGTTTGGGATCAGTTTCCCCTTGAATTGGGAAGTCGGCACTGCCGGCCATCTGGCGGAAACGGCAGGCGTTCCAGAGTTTATTGCAAAAATTGCGGCCCAGTTCGACCTGCTGTTCGTCGTACAGCACATCCTGCCCCAGGGGCGCCGAGCGCATGACGCCGAAGCGCAACGCATCCGCGCCATATTTGGCGATGAGATCGAGAGGGTCGGGCGAGTTGCCCAGGCTCTTGGACATCTTCCGGCCCTGCTTGTCCCGGATGATGCCGGTGAAATAGACGTTTTTGAACGGCATCTCCCCCATGAATTCGTAACCCGCCATGATCATGCGCGCCACCCAGAAGAAAATAATGTCCGGCCCTGTAACAAGGTCGGTGGTCGGATAAAACTTTTTCAGCGTGTCGGTCTGCTGCGGCCAGCCCATTGTCGCAAACGGCCAGAGCCACGAACTGAACCAAGTGTCGAGAACGTCGGGGTCTTGTTCCCAATTTTCCAGGTCAGGTGGTGGCTCAATTCCAACGTAGCGGTCTTTGGATAAATTTCCTGCTTCTGTTTTGTTCTTTCGATACCACACCGGAATCCGATGGCCCCACCAAAGCTGGCGGCTGATGCACCAGTCTTTGATGCCTTCCATCCAGTGGTCATATACTTTTGCCCACCGCTGCGGATGGAATTGCATTTTTCCGGGGAGCGCGGACGTCCCGTCCGCACCGTTCGGCGTCTCGCCGAACGGAATCCCCCTCTGCGAAGAAGCATCCGGCGAGACGCCTGATGCGGCGACCGGGACGGTCGCGCTCCCCTCCTGCGCCACGCACTCGCGCGATTTCTCCACGCTCGGATATTTCAAAAACCATTGCTCGCTCAAGCGCGGCTCAATCGGCACGTCGGCGCGTTCGCTGTAGCCGATGTTGTTCGTGTAAGGCTCTTCCTTTTCCAGCGCGCCAAGTTCCGTGAGTTTCTCCACGGCGACTTTACGCGCCTTGAAACGGTCCATCCCGCGCAAGTCCGCGCCCGCCGCATCATTCATGTGGCCCTTCGCATCAATGACTTCAATCGGCGCGAGCTTGTGTCGTTCGCCGATCTCAAAGTCCGCCTTGTCGTGCGCGGGCGTGACTTTCAAAACGCCCGTGCCGAATTCAAAATCCACATGCTCATCGCCGATGATGGGAATGAGCTTCTGCGCGCGCGCCAATTCCGCCGGCAGCGGACGTACGACATGTTTGCCAATGTATTTCGCGTAGCGCGGGTCTTTTGGATTCACGGCCACGGCTGTGTCGCCGGGGATCGTTTCCGGCCGCGTCGTGGCAATCGTCAAAAAAGTTCCCGGCGCTTCGGCGACTTCGACTTTGAAATAGTAGAGGAAACCCTTTTGTTCCTTCATCACCACTTCTTCGTCGGACAGCGCGGTGAGCGAGGCGGGGCACCAGTTCACCATGCGCTTGCCGCGATAGATGAATCCCTTTTTGTAAAGCTCGACAAAAACTTTCTGCACACAGCGCGAGTACTCCGGGTCCATCGTGAAGCGTTCGCGTGTCCAGTCGCAGGACGCGCCAAGCTTTTTCAATTGCTGGATGATGATGCCGCCGTTGGTTTCCTTCCATTGCCAGACCCGTTCGAGGAATTTTTCGCGGCCCAAGTCGTTGCGATGTTTGATTGCGCCGGATTTTTTCAACGCGCGCTCCACCACCGTCTGAGTCGCGATGCCGGCGTGGTCTGTGCCGGGCAGCCAGAGAACTTCCCTGCCATCCATGCGCGCCTTGCGGGCCAGAATGTCCTGGATGGTGTTGTTGAGGACGTGGCCCAGCGTCAACACGCCGGTGACATTGGGCGGCGGGATGACAATCGAATAGGCCGGCTTGGGCGAATGCGGATTGGCGGTGAAACAATTCCGGTCGAGCCAGAATTTGTACCATTTTTCCTCGACGGCCTGCGGCTCGTATGCTTTGGGGATTTCGGACATGTTAGTAACCAATTACTTCAAATTCGCCGATCTGGCGGAAGTGATGATCCGCCGCCACCGCTTTGCGAATGCCCAGGCGGCGCATGACCGCAAATGAAATCGCGTCGCAAAACGACCAGGTTTTGTCACGATGGCGGCGCAGCAGTTGAAAGGCTTCCTGCCGGTCGGACGGTCCCGTCGGCTCACAATGAATGGCCCGGTTGTTTTCGAAGTCGTCAAGAATCTGGCGCGAGCGCAACGGCGATCTGCAAAAATAGGCGTGGGTCTCCGCCAGCACCAGTTCTGTCACCACCAACTGGTCCCGATTGCCAAGCAGCCGCCGCGTCACGTCAACAATCCGGTCATGTTCCGGCTCCTTGTCGTCACGCAACAAAATCCAAAACGAGGAATCCATGAAGACGCGTTCCCTCATGTCCGGCGATTGACCTCGTCGTCGTAGGCGCGGCGGCTCTGAGGATTGCTGTAATAATCATCCGGCAGGGGCGGAGTCTCAACCCATTGGCCGTCGCGCTGCATCCATTTCTTTGGGCCGCCATAAATGTAATGGTCGTGGTTGATCGCCCCGTCATCACGCCCGGTCCAGGCGGGATCCGGCGCCGGAGGACGCAGAAGCGGATTGTTGGTCCAAACCTCTTCGGGCACTTTCATCTTCTCATCAATAAACGCCCGGATGACGGCTGCCATGGGCTGCCCCTGGCGTGCCGCTTCATGCTGGATGAAATCATGCTCTGGCTTGCTCAGGTATATCTGGGTGCGGACCATGGGCTGTTCGTCCACCTCGTACGCAATGGCCGCTTCCTTCAACATTTCAGGCTCTCCGGCTTTGCCGGCTTGGTACGGTCCGGCCTTCAGGCTGCTCTTGGGCGACTGGTGATGGCTTTTTCTATTGCTTTTCGCTTTCATTGCACCACATATACATCGCAATGTATAAATGTCAACGCCTTTTTTTTAACAGCGCATACTCCAAGGAGTCCACCAGCGCCTGCAAGCTGGCCTCGATGATGTTCTCGCTCACGCCGACCGTGCCCCATTCGCGTTTGCCGTCGCTGGATTCGATGAGCACCCGCGTCTTGGCGGCGGTGCCGGTGGCGCTGTCGAGAATGCGCACCTTGTAATCCGTAAGTGTCACATGCTTGAGCCGCGGGAAAAATTTCACCAGCGCCAGCCGCAGTGCGCCGTCGAGCGCATTCACCGGGCCGTCGCCGTCGGACACGGTCCGGGCGCGCTGGACGCCGACCCGGACTTTGACGGTGGCTTCACAGACGGAGTTATTGTCGTTGCGCCGCATGGAAACGTGGTAGGCCTCCACGTGAAATGAAGGCTCGCGATGCTTGAGCGTCTGGCCGATGAGCAAAGCCAGCGACCCCTCGGCGGCTTCAAATTCATACCCCTGCCCTTCCAGTTCCTTGACGCGCGCCGTGATGGCTTTGACCTCCGGCATCCCGGCATTGAGCTTGAAACCGAGTTCGGCGGCCTTCATCAAAATGTTCGTGCGGCCCGACATGTCGCTGACCAGCACCCGGCGGAAATTCCCGACGGCGGCCGGGTCAATGTGTTCGTAGCTGCGCGCCACGCGGTCAATCGCATGCGCGTGCATCCCGCCCTTGTGCGCAAAAGCCGTCTGCCCCACCCACGGCTGGCGCGGATCATGCCGGATGTTGGCCATTTCATCCACGAACTCGGAAAGCTCCTTGAGCTTGGGCAATGACTTCGCCGGCACGCCCGTTTTTTTCATCTTGAAATGAAGCAGCGGAATGACGCTGGTCAGATTGCAATTGCCCGTGCGCTCGCCGTAACCGTTGATGGTGCCCTGCACCTGCGTCGCGCCGGCTTCGATGCCGGCCAGGGCATTGGCCACGCCCACGCCGCAATCGTTGTGCGTGTGGATGCCGATGCGGGCCGTGAGTTTGCCCTTCGCAAACGCGGTGATGCGCGTGATTTCCTCCGGCAGACAGCCGCCGTTGGTGTCGCACAACACGATGCATTCCGCGCCCGCCTTCTCCGCGGCCTGCCAGGTGGCCAGCGCGTATTCCGGCTCATCCTTGAAACCGTCGAAACTGTGTTCGGCGTCGTAGATGACAGTTTTGCCGTGGTCTTTCAGAAAACGGATCGTGTCGCCGATCATCGCCAGATTTTCATCCGGCGTCGCGCGCAACACTTCCGTCACATGCAGCAGCCACGTCTTGCCGACGATGGTGACGACAGGTGTTTCGGCTTCCAGAATCTGCCGCATCAAATCGTCCCTTTCGATGGCGACGCCTTTGCGCCGCGTCATGCTGAACGCGGCGATTTTCGCGTTCCTCCATTTTCGCCGAGCGGCCTGTTTGAAAAATTCCAAGTCCTTAGGATTGGACCCAGGCCAGCCGCCCTCGATATAATGGACGCCGAAGGCATCAAGTTTCTCGGCGATGCGCAACTTGTCCAGCACCGAAAAATTAATGCCCTCGCCCTGGCAGCCATCGCGCAGGGTCGTATCGTATATTTCGACATCAGGTTTCATAAGCCGCCCCTGACCGGCCAAAGCCAGCCCAAGCGGACGGGAATTGTTACGACACCGGCCCCTGATTTGCAAAACATTAACAGCGGCAGACGATGTTTTGACAGTCGGTTGGCTTTGCGGTAATCTTTCAATATGCAGACAACGATCCAACTCGACGACGCCCTGCTCGCCCAAGCCACCAAAGTGGCTCGCGAGAAAGGCTGCGACCTGTCGCATCTCATTGAGGAGACGCTGCGCGATAAAATCGCGCCAACCCCGCCCGTTGCCCCGCAGCCGTTCCTTCGCCTGACCACCGTGGGAGGCGAAGGTGTCCGCCCCGGAGTTGACCTGAATAACTCAGCCGCCTTGCTTGCCCTGCCATAACGTGATTGCGCCCGGTTCCCGCCACTGGCAAATCTTCACCCGTGACTATTTGATGCGCTTGAAAACGAGGCTGAATTCTTGAAGATGAAGTTCCGTCTCGTAAATCTCGGCAGCCGTGCCTTCCATGATTTGTGAAATCTGCGTCGCGAGAGGCTTGTCCATGCGGGTGCCAAGATAAACGAAAGGGTCGGTCCTCGGAAATTGGTATTCATTCATTTTATGGAATTGGAATTCACGCTCTGGCTTAACGAAATAAGTCGCTATGGGTTCCGGTTCGCTCGAAACAAACATGGGTTTCAACAAGCGTGTAAATCAGAATTCAATCCGGCTGAATATGGCAGTCCCGGCTGCCGGCAAAATTGCCGCGCAATGGATGGTCTTTGTATGCCGCCGGGAGTGGCTTGCCTTCAATCAAAAGGTCGAGAACCGCTTTGAATTCCGTCATATCCCTGCCGCGTTTTTCGGCGCGTTTGACGTCTTTCTTGAATTGCGTGGTTCGGCTGAAGGATCTCACAGGCCCAGATCAGCGTAGAGTTCCTTCTTGCTGGCAAAATGTTTCACATTTTTTCCGGACTTGCTTTCGCGCAGCGTTTTGGCGGTCAAATGGTTGGGAATCGACACGGTAAATGGCAGTTGGCGCCGCAATTTGATTTGCCGATAAAGCAAAAGTATGGTTTCAGAAGCGGTTAGACCGAGGCGCGACAGTATGTCTTCCACTTCGTTTTTCAGGCCCGGCTCAATCCGGGCGCGGACGGTGGCAGTTTTGCTCATAATCTGAATGTAGCCCGTTTGTAGCCACACGCAAGCCCATTCTGCCGCAATTTTTTTCCGCGAGAAAAAGAGGGGCTTTTCGCCTCACCACGCCCACCGGCGAGTCGCCGCAGAATTCTCCAGTTGCGGTAATCGTTCCTGCGAGCCTGGTCCTCCAAATTCTGCAACAACACATCGGTTGCTTTTGGGGCCTGACTCAGCCAATTCAAGCCGCTTTCCGCCTTCATCCAATTTCGGCGTGACAAGCCCACTCCGCTCCATTCCAGCGCCGCCAGCGAACCGCTCCACCGGCTGGCTCTTCCACTGCGCTCCGTTCCACCATTTGATAAAATCGGCTTGGACATATACCGTGCAATCCTTTCAAGTCCAAACTTTATCGTTAATGTAACGGGCTTGTTACGGGTTTGTAACGGCAAATGTTGCCAGCTAAGTCGTTGACTATCAACAATGTAACGGATGTTACGGGTTTTCCGGATCTATCTATCAATCTTGCGTTCTATGTGTTCTTTTGCGGCAATCCGTGTTTATCAGTGTCCATCCGCGGTTAAAATCTTTCTTGCCATTCTTTGCGGCAATCAGTGGTTCGATTGTTGCCAAAGACTGGAATTTGGTCATTGGGATTTTGTCATTAGACATTTTGCCCGGTGGTGTACCATTCTCTTGCAATGAGTCCACCTTGCGACGCGGAATATAAATGGTTGCATACGGGGGAGGAGGCGCTGGAGGAAATGCTGGCCGCCATCGCCGGCGCCTCGCAGTCGGTTCGGCTGGAAATGTACATTTTTCATGCCGGCCCGACGGCGGATCAGTTTCGGGAGGCCCTGGTCAGCGCCTGCCAGCGGGGAGTGCGCGTGCGGGTGTTGGTGGATGCTTTGGGGTCGGCCTATTTACCGGATTCATTTTGGGAAACGTTTCGTGGCAGCGGCGGCCAATTCCGCTGGTTCAATCCGCTCAGCCTGCTTCACGTCTTTATTCGGGATCATCGGAAGATGCTGGTGTGCGATGATGATCTGGCCTTTGTCGGCGGGTTTAACATCGCCACGGAATACCGGGGCGACGGCGTCACCGCCGGCTGGCGCGACTTGGGATTGAGGGTGCAAGGCCCGCTGGCACGGGAACTGGCCGTGGCGTTCGATGACATGTTTGTCTGCGCGGATTTCAGACACAGGCCCTTCACCCGTCTGCGCAAATCGTTCCTGCTGAAAACCATCTCGGCGCTGGAGGCGAAACTTTTGCTGGGCGGACCCGGCAGGAACAATCCCCTCAAGCGCGCGTTGCGGGACGACCTGAAGGAAGCGCGGGAGGTGCTGATTATATCGCCGTATTTTGTGCCGCCGTGGAAAATCCGGCGCATGCTGATGCGTCTGGCCCGCAACGGCGCCAAAGTGCAATTGATCCTGCCCGCCAAGTGCGATCTTCCCGTGATGCGGATGGCCGCGCAAAGCCTTTACCGCCGGTTTCTGGCCGCGGGCGTTGAGATTCACGAGTATCAGCCGCAAATTCTGCACGCGAAGCTCTTTGTCATCGACCAGATTGCGTATGCCGGTTCGGCCAATCTGGACGGACGGAGCCTGAACATCAATTACGAGCTGATGGTCAGGCTGTCCAACCCCGCGCTGGTGCATGAAGGGCGCGAGATTTTTGCCGGGATGCTGGCGCATTGCCGGCGAATCGAGAGGGCAGGCTGGCAGCGTTCGCAGACCTTTCTAGACCGGATGAGAGCCAGGGTGGCTCACCTCCTTTTGGCGCGGATTGATCCGTTGATTGCCCGGCAACAATTGCGCTGGTGGAAAACAAGCCTGAGAAAAGTCAGGCTGGCGGGAAAGCACGACACGGCAAGGCGCAAACCTTGAACGCCGCCTTATTTGGCCAGCGCGACCAGATAACGCTGGAGGCGCTCAACTTGGGCGGCGGATTTTCGTTGGGTATAAATCTGATGAAGATTGGCGCAGATGCGCAGCAGGATGCGCCGGGAACTGACCGGCGCCAGGCAGCTTTCGTCAAAGCGCTGGCGCAACTGCAGCACACGCTTGATGCAGTCGGCCTTGGTCATGAGGCATCCTCCGCGGAAAGCGTCCACAAAAATCTCGCCCCGGCTGGTTTGATAGCGGCAAAGGAAATGGCCGGGAAGCCCGATGCCCGCCATGGGCAAATGGAGACGCCGGGCCAGCAACAAATAGACCAGGCTCAGGCTGATCGGATTGCCGGCGCGCCGATCCATGACGCGATTGAAATAGCTGTTGTCCGGATCGTAAAAATTGTGTTCATCCCCGGTAAACTCCAATTCGCGGAAAAGATAGTCGTTGATGACCCTGAGAATCTGGCCGGGGTCGCCGTTTAAATCCAGGCGATCGCGCAATTCGCCCGCGAAATCATCCAGCAAGGCGCTGTAGGCCTCGGGGTTAATGTCCGGGTATTGCGTGCGTGAAAGGAGCAACACACTTTGCTCCAGATCAAAGTCTTCGCCTTGATTCAAACAAAAGGCCAGCAATTGGGTGTCGGCGGCCTGACGGGCGAAATGGCTGACAATTTCATGGGCGCGGCGGCGCAGGACAGGATCGTTGCTCAGAGTGTGCTCGCGCAGCCAGGGGACGCTGGCCGGGCCGTGGGAGATGATTTTTTGGCGGACGGTCCGATACACATTTTGGTCGTCATCAGCCAGCAAGCTGACCAAAGCTCTCCTCTGCTTTTCGTCCAGTTTTCCAAGTGATGTGGCCGGCTGCAAATTCATAGGACGGGAGCATAATGGCAGAAAGCTGGCTGGACTTCAAGAAAGAACCGTAAAAAACGCGCAAAAAACGCAAAGGCTGAATAAGAGTTTTCCTTGGAGGGTTTTTGGCCTACTTTTGCAGTCTCATGTTGTCGTTGGAACATTTGGCAGGATTGCTCGAAGAACATCGCGCCGCGGCGGCGGTCAAGGTGCGCGAGTTCTCCCTCGACGGCCGGTTTTTTGCCTTCAACTCGGAACCGGCGATCATGGGAGTGGTCAACCTTTCCCCGGATTCATGGTATCGGGAGAGCGTTTGTTTGACGGCGGAAAAGGCCGTGGAACGAGGCAAAATCCTCAGCGCGCAAGGGGCGGCAATGATCGATATCGGGGCGGAATCGACACTGGCCCGGGCCGCGCGCCTGGATCCGGCCGGCCAACAGGGGAAATTGCTTCCGGTGGTCAAAGAACTCGCCGCGGCCCATTTGATTGTGTCGGTCGAAACGTATCAAAAAGAAGTGGCCCGGGCGAGTTTGGAAGCGGGGGCAAAGGTGATCAATTTGACCGGGAGGGAGAATTCGGCGGAAATCTTCGCCCTGGCGGCGGAGCATGACGCCGCGGTCATCATTTGTTATGTGCAGGGGCGCAACGTGCGCGAGGTGGGTGATTTTGATTTGGAGGAGGTCATCCCGGCGATGGAGGACTATTTTTTGCGCCAAACGGATCTGGCGGCCAAAGAGGGGCTGAAGAAGATTTTGATCGATCCGGGACTGGGCTTCTATTACCGGAATCTGCAAGACAGCGCAGTGCGCGTGCGGCATCAAATGATGACGTTCCTGCTGACGTTTCGCTTGCGGGCGATGGGTTTTCCGGTCTGTCACGCCTTGCCGCACGCCTTTGAATGTTTTGGCGAGGAGGTGCGGTGCGCGGAGCCGTTTTTCGCCGTGCTGGCCGCGCTGGGAAAAACGGATTTGTTTCGAACCCATGAAGTGCCGCGCATCAAGGCTGTTCTGGAAACCCTGAAAATCTTCCAGCCGCCACCGCCTTGCCGCACAGGAAAACGCCCTCCTCCCCGGAAGGAGTAATCCACTGGCCGAGTATTGCCAGCTTGTATTCTGACAGGACAGACCCAACGAGGCTTGGCGTGTAACGGTAGGAGAAGAAAAGCCGGATCTTGTCGCCTTCGCGGAATTCGAACCGCTCGCCATAAACCGGCAGGGCTCGCCCCCTGGCAAAGCAAAAATCCGCGACGATGCGCTTCAACCCCGATTTGGAATCTTCAATGGAAAATCGGACCGATCCGTCCCCTGGCTCGACGCCCAGATCGTGCAGGAAGGTCAGCAACCAGTCGCGGGTTTGCGGGTTGTCATAGCCGGGCAAAACGCGTTGAACTCCCGCGGCGTAGTCGGGACCCGGGGCGAGATTGGCGCTCAAAAGCAACAGATCGCCGGGACGGAGCAACGCGGCCAGTCGCGGCAGGATGACTTCCGGTTCAAAATTGGGAATCATGCCGAAGAAAGTGATCAAATGAATTGTGGGAGAGCTTTCCTGATGGAGAAGCACCCGGGGCAGATCAACCGCGCCGGCGAGGTCGCAGACCAGTGGATGGCAGCGTATTCCCGGCACGGCGCTTTGGGCGGCGCGCAAGGATGTCAAGACGAGAGCCAGGCTGATGTCGCAGGGCGTGTAAGATATTTCCCTCCCCTGCCCTGTCAATGAATCCAAGAGGCGGGCGTCCTTTTGTCCTCCGCCACAGCCCAACCCGATCAGGCGCACCCGTGAGGAACGCAAAGCGTCCGCGGCCGCCAGGAAGGCGCGATCATAGACGGCGGCGCACTCCGCATCGGTGCGCGACGGAGACCAGGCTTCGTGCAGGGCCAGCCATTTTTGGGATTGTTTGTAACTGGCGTAATGGAACTTGGGATCGATCCGGCGGGCGCGCAAGGATTCAAGCAAGTCGCGCTGGACGTTTTCCGGGAGCTGACTCGCGTGAACCGCGACATGGGCCAA